>Ga0214917_10001819_pt1 | contig 27039 bp, 28 predicted proteins | sample LL_1208_BB_MetaG_FD_177983 | JGI IMG/M metagenome (GOLD analysis project Ga0214917, IMG submission 177983) | Freshwater microbial communities from Lake Lanier, Atlanta, Georgia, United States - LL_1208_BB | ecosystem: Environmental > Aquatic > Freshwater > Lake | place: USA: Georgia | collected... | reverse complement strand
GGGTGGAAAGTCCTGCCAGGGCTTCATGGCGAACAAACTGTGGGCATCGCATCGGTAAGGGAATGCATGCTGAGATTGTGCCCAAGCCGGATCAACCGGTCTTCATGGTCGAACCACAGATGCTGACAAAGACACGATCAAGTTTCTGAATGTTAGGAGCAACACGGGTTTAACCCATAGCGACTGGGCGCTGGGCTTTTTCGACCGTCCAGGCATCGAGCTTGGCCCTGGCCTCTTGGCGATATGCCTTCAACTGCTGGTCACTGGCCGTGACCGTGGTCAATTCCAAACGAATGCCATTGGGATCAAAGAAATAAATCGACACCACAAAACCATCGTGGTCAACGGGGCCAATCACATCCAATCCAGCTGCGCGCAGGCGCGCCAAGGCGGTGTGCACCGCATCCACTGAATCGACCCTCAAGGCCAAATGGTTGACCCAACGCGGCGTGTTGGGTGAAGGCTCGCTGGCGATGTGGTCGCCCAAATCAAAAAAAGCCACGGAACTGCCGTCGGTCATTTCAAAAAACAAATGCACATAAGGACAGTGTTCGCCCGTGCTGGGAATGGTGTCGGCGCGCACGATGTGGGTCAACGGCAAGCCCAGCAAGTCCTCGTAAAAGCGGCGAGTTTCTTCGGCATCGCGGCAGCGGTAGGCGAAATGGTGCAATCCGCGGATGGGAGTGAAGTGGTCCATGGCCAGGTCTCGGCGTCAGCGGGCAGCGGGCAAATGGGCGGTGACAGAAGACAGCCATGCCTCGTCAACCGGAAGGGTTTTCAACTCCTCGAGTGCCTCGGCCTGGGTTTGGGTCCAGCGCTGGACCACCCGCACATCATCGCCATCGTGCTCCTGCCAGGACAGCTCCAAGCGAATGCCGTTGGGGTCAAAAAAGTACAAGGACCAGGTTTGTGCGCCCACAAACACTGGGCCGATCAGGGACACGCCCTCGTCTTTGAGGCGCTGGTGCAACACATCGAACTGGGATTTGCTGGTGGTGAAAGAGCAGTGCTGCATGCCTGCCAAGGCATCGCGGTCGCCGATTTGTTTGGCCCCTTTGGGCATTTCAAAAAAGGCCACCAGCGTGTCGCCGCCGGCATCAAAAAAATAGTGGCGCAGGTTTTCAAACGGGGGGTTCCCACGGTTGCCCGGCCCCACTCCCACACCAGGTGGTACACGCAGGGCATGCACCAAGGGCATCCCCAAGACCCGGGTATAAAAATCCACCGTGGACTTCATGTCGTCGGTATTGAGGGCCAGGTGGTGAATGCCACGGGTGGCTGGTGGCAACAGGTGAGAGGCGCGAAGGGCTGTGGTCATAGGGGCTCCTGTCATACGGATGCGGGTTGTGAAAGTCGGAAATACAGTTGCCCCAAATCGGGGCTGTTCATCAAGTCAGTGCTGTTTTCGACCAAGACCAACTGGCCCTTGATCATCACATGGGTTCGGCGGGTGAAGGGCAAGGCAATGTCGAGTTTTTGCTCGACCAAGATCAGGGTCAGACCTTCGCCACGCAGGGTATTGAGGGCCTGGCGGATCTCCTCCACCACCTTTGGGGCCAAGCCCAAGAAAGGCTCATCGAGCAACAAAACCTTGGGCTTGGACATCATGGCCCGGCCAATCGCCACCATTTGCTGCTCCCCGCCCGATAAGGTGCCTGCCAATTGCAAGCGACGCTCAGCCAAACGGGGGAATAAGGCATAGACGGCATCAAAGCGGTCTTGCAATGATCGCTGACGGTCCTTTAGAGCCACTGAGCCCAGCAACAAATTGTCTTGCACCGTCATGGGCGCGAAAACATGGCGGCCCTCGGGCACTTGCACCACGCCCAGGGCCACGATGTCGTGGCTGTACAGTGGCATCAGATCCACCCCATCGAGCAAGACCTGCCCATGCCGCTGGGGCACCGTGCCCGATATGGCGCCCAACAGGGTGGATTTGCCCGCGCCATTGGGCCCGATCAAGGCCACCGTTTCGCCGGTTTCAACGCGCATAGATACACCTTGCACCACCGGTGCCGAGTGGTAACTGGCATTGACATGGATCAACTCAAGCATGCGGCACCTTTAACTGCCCCAAGTAAGCGGCGACCACCGCTGGCTCGGCTTGCACCTGGGCGGGGCTGCCTTCTGCGATTTTTCCACCAAAGTTCAGCACCACCACCCGATGGGCCAAGGCCATCAAAAAAGCCATGTCGTGCTCGATCAACAAGACTGCAATGCCCTGGGCTGCGATGCCACGGATGATGTCGGCCAGGCGCAGGCATTCGGTGGCGGTGAGGCCTGCGGCTGGCTCGTCAAACAGCATCAACTTGGGTTGTGCGGCCAAACCACGGGCAATTTCAAGCAAACGGCCCTGGCCAAATGACAGGGTATGGACATCGGCTTTGGCATATTCGCCCAATCCCACAAAATCTATCCAATGCAAGGCCTTCTCATGCACGTGTTTTTCAAAGGCGCGGGCTTTTGCTGTGCCCAGCACCACTTGCCACAGGGACAGGGGGACTTGGCTGTGCATGCCCACCATCACGTTTTCTTGGAGGCTCATGCTGTCGAAAGGTTTGTTGTGCTGAAAAGTGCGCACAATGCCCCGGGCAGCAAATGCATGGGTGGGCAAACCGTTCAGGGATTGACCTTCAAAATACATTTCACCCGCAGTTGGCTCAATGGCCCCGGCCATCATGGCAAAGGTGGTGCTTTTGCCCGCGCCGTTGGGCCCGATCAAGCCCAGTATTTCACCCCGATGCACCGACATGTCCAGTGCAGAGACGGCCAACAGGCCACCAAAGCGGCGTGTCAACCCCTTCACCTGAAGCAAAGGCTGGGCATCAGCCATGCGTTGGCCCCTGGACCGCTGGCTGCGGAGACTGCTTGCGGCCCCAGTGCTGTGCCTGGTCCCACAGGCCCATCAGGCCCTTGGGTTGGAACAACACCACCAACACCATCACCCAACCAAACACCAGGGCGTGATGATGACCGATCCATGGAGAGAGCACAAAAGGCAGCAGAAAAAGCAATACCGCACCGACCACGGCCCCTGCCGCGCGACCAATGCCGCCGATGATGATCATGAACAGCAACAAGAACACATTTTCCAGACCAAATATGCTGGGATTGACGGTGTTGTCCACAAACGCATAGACCATGCCCGCCAAGCCCGCCAAGGTGCTGGTGATCGTGTAAGCCAGGATGCGGGTGCGGCGCACATCCACGCCCATGGCCGCAGCCGCCTCCGGGTTGTCACGCGCGGCCCGGCAGGCGCGCCCAAAGTGGGATCGGTCCAACCGCCACAAGACGGCAAAGGTGAACAGCATGAGCGCCACAATGACCACCGTATAGGCAGGTCCTTGGATGCGGTATCCCCCCACGTCGGGCAATCGGTAATTGGCCAAGCCGCCGGTGCCACCTGTGATTTGCCCGCCTTCGTTGAGCACGACAATGAACAGTTGGGCAAAGGCCAAGGTGGCCAAGGCCAAGTAAAAGCCCTCCAAGCGGGTGGAAGGATAGGCCACCGCCCAAGCGACCGCGACACAAAAAACCATCGAAGCCAACAGGGCCAAAGGCAAGGGCCAGCCCAGGTAAGTGATGCCTATGACCACGCTGTAGGCACCCAGCCCATAAAAGCTGAAATGCGAAAAAGCGACTTGACCGGCAATGCCAAATAGGAAGTTGTAGCCCAGGGCCAAGGTGATCCACAGCAGCAGTTTGCGGTACACATCGTTCTGGTAAGACCCCAATCCAAAGGCCAAGGCCGATAACAGCACCAATGCCGCCCACCATGGCCAGGATCGCCTCATGTGCGGCCCTCTCGTGCTGTCAACAAGCCCTTGGGCCGCACCAGCAAAAACAAAATCAACAACAACAACGGCACCCCCATGGCCAGCCCAGGCGGCACAGGTGCGTAACGCACCGTCATTTGCTCGACAAAAGCCAGGATCAATCCACCCAGCAAAGCGCCCTCCACCCGCCCCACCCCACCAATCACCAAGGCGGTAAAGCCCTGGATGGCCAAGGGCATGCCCATCAGGTAGTGGGCCGATACATTGGGTGCGGCCAGCACACCGGCAACGCCCGCCACCACCGCACCCATGGCAAAAGAAATGGCCGTCACACGGCCCAGATGGATGCCCATCCATGCGGCAGCACGCCGGTCAATCGCCACAGCCTCAAAAGACTTACCGTGCAAAGTTCGCTCGAAAAAAAACCAAGCCGCTGCAAACACCGTCAGGGTCAGGGCAATGGTGAAAAAACTTTGGTAGGAGCCGGCCAGCCAACCCAACTCCAATCGACCAAAGCCGAAGGCAGCGGGCACAGGTTGTGGGTCAGGCCCAAAACCTATGGAGATGCTTTCGCGAAAAACCACCAGCATGCCCAACAAAGACAAGATGGGGGCCAAAGGGGGGGCTCCTTTTTCGACCAGAGGGCGCACGGTCAGCCGCTCGGTCAACCAACCGAGCGCAAACATCATCACCACCATGATCGCCATGCCCACCGGGTAAGGCCAATTCCAATCGTTGAGCATGACCACACCGGCAAATGCGGCCATCATGGCCCACTCACCGACTGCGAAGTTGATGATGCCAGTGGGTCGCGTGATCAGCAAATACGACAATGCCACCAATCCGTAAATACAGCCACTGGCCGTGGCCCCCACCACCAACTCAAAAAAATCGTTCATGTGTGGCCAAGACCCATTTCACTTGGTGCCGACGTGAACCACCTTGCCCTGCTTGTCCCCTTCGTAAACACGCACCACCATGCCATTGGTGTCAAAACCTGTGCGCTTGCCCTCGGCAAAACCGTAGGTGGAGCCCACCGCACCCATCACACCCACAAAGCCTTTGGTTGCTTGCATGGCTTCGCGCACCTTGTCTTTGTCCACGCCGCCCGCACGGCGAATCGCATCGGCCACCAACATCACACCGTCATAGCCATAGCCATTGAGGTTGTAGGGCTCGGTGCCCACGTCTTTCTTGTAAGCCTCAATGAAGCGCTTGGTCTCGGCCTTGTTGGGGTCAAATGCATCCACAAAGGTGACACCATCCATCAAACCCTTGGCCACGTTGGAGTAAACCGGTACCGACAAGTTGTAGTTGCCCAAGATGGGCATCTTCATGCCCAATTGGCGGTAACTGCGCAGGATCAAGGCGTTCTCTGGGGTGACCACACCGGTCATGAACAAAGCCTCGGGGTTGGCTGCACGGATTTTTTGCATTTGCGCATCAGCCGATGTGGATCCGCGCGGGACCATTTCCTCGGCCACGATTTGAATGCCTGCCTTTTCCAAACCAGCCTTGAAAAAGCGATTGGTGAGTTGGCCCAGGTCTGAGTTTTCTGTGATCAAAGCCACGCGTTTGTAATTGCGATTGCCTGCATAAGACAACAGCGTGGCAATTTGGGTCGAACCCAATGGGCCTGTTTGCCAAAAGTTGGGGTTGTTGACCTGGGTGGTCAATGTGTCTCCGCCATTGGAGGGGGTGAGGTGGGGGGTTTTGGTCTCCAGGGTGACCGTTTGCGCTTGCTGTGTGGCCGTTGAAAGAGAGACCGACAAAATGAACACCACTCCGGCATCCACCAATTTGCGCGCTGCTGTGGCAGAAATATCTGCACGGCCTTGATCGTCTTCCACCAACAACTCAATTTGACGGCCCAAGATGCCGCCACGCGCGTTGATCTCTTTGACCGCGTACGTCGCCCCTGCCGCCACCGGCTCTGCATAGGGTTTGGCTGGCCCAACCCGGTCGGTGATCATGCCGATTTTGATGGTGTTTTGCGCCCACACAGGCATGGCGAACACACTGGCACTGAGCAAAGCGGCTTGCAATGCGCGGCGGGTCCAAAGCAGATGGGTACGAATCATTTGATGCCTCCGGTTCAAAAATGGATTCTGGAAAACGGCCTGAACTTTCCCAAATTCAGGCGTATTGGGGAGCTACGCGCATGGCCAAGGTGCCCAGACCTTGCACACCCGCTTCAATCCAGTCGCCTGGCACCACTGGACCCACCCCCTCTGGGGTGCCGGTCATGATCACGTCACCCGGCTGCAAGGTATAGAAGGAGGAGGCAAATTCGATCAATCGGGGCACATCAAAAATCAAATCACGGGTGTTGGCGTTTTGGCGCGTCTGGCCATTGACATGCAGCCACAAGTTGAGTTGGCTCGGGTCGGGCAACTCATCAGCGGTCACCAACCAAGGGCCTAGCACCGCATAACTGTCGATGGACTTGCGGAAACATTGAAATTCCGGTCCGCGCAAGGTCATGTCCAGCGACAAACTGTAACCCGCCACATGGTCCATGGCATCAGCGGATTTGACTTGGCGGCAGGTTTTTCCAATGACGACCGCCAGCTCGACTTCGTGATCGTTGCGCCGCTGCGGAAATCGCAACACGATCTCATCGCTCACCCCGATCAAAGAGGTTCCTGCTTTGAGAAACAAGCCCCAGTCGCCAATGGAAGTGATGACGCGACCATGGCCAATGTTTTTGTCTTCGGCGCTTTCTTGGGCATGTGCTTTGTAGTTGATGGGGGCGCCAATGATTTTTCCGGGGTTGGCCACTGGCGGGTCGTAATGCACCGCAGTGACGGCATGCTGTTGACCAGTTCGCGCGGCTTGCTCGATCGCGGGTCGCAGCGCATCAAGTTGGGCAATCAGCACGTCGTGCTTGGGAAAGGGGTATCGCATGGTGGGCAAAGCATCCAAAACCACGGATACATCAATCACCTGTTCGCCCTCAACCACGCCAAGACGACCGCCGTTGAATCTGCACAATTTCATGGGTGAAACTACCTTAACTTGGGCTCTGGGGCTTGGTGAACTGCATGCCCACTGAACAAGGCCCCAGCGAGTCTCTCAGTTTGGCACATGCAGGCCCAAATCCCCATCGGATTAACACCTAGGCCACTGATTCACTTTGACAAGTGCTATCCTGTTGGGCTGCCTTGTGCGGAAAGCATCACCCATACATTTTTTTCGGAGTTTCACACCATGAACATCATTGGCATTTGCGGCAGCTTGCGTCAAAAATCCATCAACCACTTCGCCTTGGAAGCTGCCGCCAAAGCCATGCCGTCTGGCATGCAATTGGAGATTTTGTCCATCAAAGATGTGCCTCTGTACAACCAAGATGTGCAAAACGCCGGTTTCCCAGATGCGGTGCAAACCTTGGCCCAGGCCATTCTCAAAGCCGATGGCGTACTGATCGCCAGCCCCGAGTACAACTTCTCTTACTCCGGTGTGTTGAAAAACGCCATCGACTGGTGGTCACGCATGGACCCTGCCCCCTTCAAGCACAAACCCGTGGCCATTATGTCGGCCACCGGCGGCCCCTTGGGTGGTGCGCGCAGCCAGTATGACCTGCGCAAAGTGCTCAGCGGCGGCTTGGAGGCGCTGGTGCTTCAACGCCCTGAAATCTTCATCGGCATGGCCCAAAACAAGTTTGGCGCAGATGGCGCGCTCAATGATGAGGCCACGGTGAAGATGCTCGAAACCCAAATGCAAGCGTTCCAGTCCTGGATTCTCAAACTGTCCCCCAAGGCCTGAAGCCAGCACTGCTCAGAACCTGCGTCGCCAACCCAGGGCAAAGAAGTCCTCTCCATTTGCCCCATGGTTGTTGATCAGGTCATAAATGGTGCACCGGTGGTGCAAGCGGGCAAAAAATTCATGCCGCTCTTTCATGCCCCAAGGTACTGCCGCTTCAACCATTAAAAAGTTAAGTGTTTGGCTGCCCATGCCATTGGGCCCACGCTCCAAGGGACTCACACTGCTGGTGTAGGAAACCCCCAATGGGGCCAATCGCAGGTCCATTGGCCATGCATCCCGACCCGGCCAACCACTGATACGCAGCACCGGTGCCACTGCCACCTCGCTCAATAAGGCCTGCCCCCATTGTTGGCCCACCATGCCGTCGATCTCTAGCGCCAGGGGCCAATCTGGTGAACGCCACACGGTTTTGCTGGCGGTCAGTGCCAACAGATATTGGTTTTGAAATTGGCTGCGACCCATCAAAAAACCAGCCGGTTCGGTGTCGTGGTATTGACCGGCATAAACACCTAAGCTCCATGTCGGCGCGTCCGCCTTGACATGGATTGAAATTTGCGCACAAAACGCGATACACCCAGCCAAACAGGCACGCAAGCGCATCTCGTCACCTCCGTGAAAAAAATCCATTCACAACCATCAATTGAAAGTGGCCAGTATTTTTTGACGCAGGACCGCATCGATCACCGGCTTGATGCCAAACCATGCCTCAAAGGCAGGCACAGCCTGGTTGAGCAACATGCCCAAGCCATTGAGCGCCATGTGGCCTCGGGCTTTGGCCGCCTTCACCAAAGGTGTTTCCAAAGGCACATATATCAAGTCACTGACCATGGCGGACAAAGGGAGATCATCGAGTTGGAGGTCCAGGGCGGCTTGGTCGTACATGCCCTGGCTGGTGGTGTTGACCAACATGGCCGCGCCGCCCAGGGCCGCGTGGCGCTCGGACCATTCATGCACTTGCACCAGGCTGGGGTTGAGCGCGGCCAATTGCTCGGCTTTGTCGCGGCTGCGGTTGAGCAAACGAATATCTCGCGCGCCTGCATCGATCAGGCTGAAGATCACCGCACGGGCAGCACCACCCGCCCCCAAGATGGTGATGGGACCTGTATCGGCCCGCCAATCGGGTTTTTCGTCTTTCAAACTTTGGATGTAGCCATACCCATCGTGGTTGTGCCCATGCAAGCTGCCGTCGGCTTGCACCACGATGCAATTGATGGCGCCCACACGCTGGGCCATGGGCGACAAATGGTCCATCAAGGTCATGGCCTTGACCTTGTGGGGCAAGGTGATGTTGCATCCGGCCATCCCCAATGCAGCCAAGCCACGCACAGCGGCCTCGACTTGGTCGATTTGCACCGGTAAATGGCCATAAGCGGCCTTCAGTTGGTGCACGCCAATCCAATGGTTGTGAATGATGGGCGAGCGCGATTGAATGATGGGCATGCCCATCACACCGGCCAATTTGAACTGATTGCTGTCTGGCATGCGATGCATTGCAACCTGGATCAATGAAAACTATTTCCAAAACTGCTTGCTGGCAATGCGGGCACCTTCGGCCATGGCCGCAAGTTTGGCCCACACCACATCCGGGTCAACCGCGGCCTGCCCCACCCAGGTGCCATAGCCACAGTCACTGCCCGCCACCACGTTTTCACGGCCCACCAAATGGGCATAGCGGGCAATGCGCTGAGCAATCAGCTCTGGATGCTCGATGAAATTGGTTTTGGACTCGAGCACACCCGGGATGAGCACCTTTCCATCGGGCAATTTGACGCTTTCGAACAAGGTCCACTCATGGGCATGGCGCGGATTGGCCGCTTCAAAAGAAATGGCATGCGGCTTGGCCTTGAACACAATGTCGATGATGGACGAAAAATCTACATCGCAATGGTGCGGCCCCTCATAGTTGCCCCAGCAAACATGCATGCGCAGTTGATCGGCCGGGATATTGGCCAACGCATGGTTCAAGGCCTCCACATGCATATGGGCGCGTTTGCGAAACTCTGGCAGGGGTAAATCGGCATATTGGATGTGCCGCCCCATGGCCAGATCGGGGCAATCAATTTGCAACACGATGCCCGCCTTGGCCACCGCTTCGTATTCGTGGCGCATGACATCGGCAATCGCGTACAAGTAGGTTTCATGGTCTTTGTAGTGGTCGTTGCGAAAGAACAAAGACACCACACCCGGAGAGGCTGCGCTCATGAACATTTCCTGGGCACAGGCCTGGTGCGACACCTGGTCAAATGCGGCCTTCAAGTTGCTGGCATCGGTCAACGCAGCCTGGCCATCCTCCAAGGTGATGGGGGCATTGCAAGCGGGCGTTTTGCGGCGCGATCGGCCGGGGTCGCCAAATACCTTGCGCTCCAACACCGGGAAATCCGCCAAGTCCTGATAAACAAAGCTGTTGCCCGTGCCCCCAAAACCACCCAACCGGTCTTTGATATAGGTGGCGTAACTCGGCTTGCTCATCTCGCCGTCGTTGACCAAATCCACACCGGCTTTGGCCTGCAAGGCCACCACCTCAACGACCGCCTGGGCGATGCGCTGCTGCAAGGCCTTTGGTTCCACAGGCACTCCACTTTCTTTGGCAAACATCATTTGAATCAGGTCATCCGGGCGCGGCAAGCTGCCCGTGTGGGTGGTGAGAAAGCGGTCTGTGCTGCGTTTCATGGGGCGCCTTTGTCGTTGCCATTCAAACCATATTGTGCCGCTTTAAGCTCAAAATCATGGCTGTGCGCGTGGTGTGTGCCTTTCATGCCCGGCCTTTGACGGAAAATACCTTGCCCAATCAGGAACCCATATGACTTATCCCAATACCCAACTGTTCATCGATGGCCAATGGTGCGATGCCGCTGCTGGCCAATCGCTGGCCGTATTTAACCCTGCCAGCGGCCAAGAAATTGGCCGGGTGGCGCATGCCCGCATCGCCGATCTGGACCGCGCGTTGCTGGCCGCTCAAAAAGGGTTTGAAATCTGGCGCGACACTTTGCCCATTGAACGCAACAAAGTCATGCGCAAAGCCGCTGCTTTGATGCGCGAGCGTGCCGCTGACATTGCCTCCGTGCTGACCCAAGAACAAGGCAAGCCATTGGGGGAAGCCAAGATCGAAGCCATGGCCGCTGCCGACATCATCGAATGGTTCGCCGACGAAGGCATGCGCGTCTATGGCCGCATCGTGCCCTCGCGCTTTAACCTGTCAGCGCGCCAAATGGTGATCAAGGATCCGGTGGGCCCTGTGGCGGCCTTTACGCCGTGGAACTTCCCCATCAACCAAGTGGTGCGCAAAATGGCGGCGGCTTTGGCCTCGGGTTGCTCGATGATTGTCAAAGCCCCCGAGGAAACACCGGCAGCCCCAGCGGCGCTGATCCGTGCGTTTGCCGATGCGGGCATCCCTGCTGGTGTTCTGGGCTTGGTGTACGGCACCCCGGCAGAAATTTCCAACTACCTCATTCCCCACCCCATCATCCGCAAAATCACTTTCACCGGCTCCACCCCGGTGGGCAAACAGCTGGCTGCGCTGGCTGGCCAGCACATGAAACGCGTCACCATGGAATTGGGCGGTCATGCCCCAGTGATCGTGGCCGAGGATGCCGACATCGCCCTGGCGGTGAAGTCTGCTGGAGCCGCCAAATTCCGCAATGCCGGTCAGGTTTGCATTGCCCCCACCCGTTTCTTGGTGCACGAGAGCATCAAAAATGCATTCACGGCCGAATTGGTCAAGTACTCCGAGGGCCTTAAAGTGGGCAACGGTGCGGCCGAAGGCACCACCATGGGCCCCCTGGCCAACCCCCGCCGGGTGGCTGCCATGGCCGATTTCACCGCTGATGCCCTCCAGCAAGGTGCCCAGTTGGCGCTGGGTGGTGAGCGCATTGGCACCCAAGGCAATTTCTGGCAACCCACCATCTTGACCGATGTACCTCTTCAAGCCAAAGTGTTCAACGATGAGCCCTTCGGCCCCATGGCGGCCATCCGCAGTTTCAACACCCTGGACGAGGCGATTGCGGAAGCCAATCGCTTGGCCTTTGGCCTGGCCGGTTATGCATTCACCCGTTCGCTGAAAAACGCCGACCTTTTGTCCCGCCGGGTCGAGGTGGGCATGTTGTGGGTGAACATGCCCGCATTGCCATCGGCTGAAATGCCTTTTGGTGGCATCAAAGATTCGGGCTACGGATCAGAAGGCGGCCCAGAGGCCATGGATGCTTACCTGAACGCCCGTGCTGTGACCATCATGAATCTTTAGACATGCAAATGCATGGTGAATCAGGGGGCATGGATCATTTCAGCAATACCCTGCAAGCAGAAGCTTTGCTTGTGGACAGGAGGTCTTTTAGCCCCCCATCCTCCCCATAAAACGCATTACCGATGACCGCTCATGATTTTTTGTTGAAAGGTTGCTTAAAGAAAAGCATTTACGAACAGTCAATTTGAAATGGCTCAAATGGCTCCGGGTTCATAAAATTGAAATAATGGGTTGATAATATACTTACTTAGTATTAACTTAAAAGGTATTTTCATCATGCCAATTAATAAAAAAACAATCCTTTTTTGCTCCATTTTTTCAACTTCTTTGCTCACTTTGCTGGTGGCTTGTGGACCTTTTTACAACGTTCAAACAACGCTGTTCGTCCAGGGAATCGGTGCAGTGGGTGCTCCTTTGAGCAACGCCACGGTCAAACTAAAGTGTTCTGATGGCGGCTCTGCCGACGGTACCACCGATTCGTCTGGTTTTTACAGCATAGGTGTGGTTGGAAAACTGCCATGTTTGGTTCAGGCCAGCAACGGATCGGTGACCTACCATTCAATTGCCGCAGGTTCTGGAGATGGGGTCACAGTTACAGCCAATGTGACGCCTCTCACCGAGGCCATCGTTAACCAAATTTCCAGCGATCCAGCAACCCTTTTCTCTTCTTTCAATGCCACCGCAGCAACTCAGTTAACCACAGCAACCATTGCCAATGCGCAGACCGCTGTACTGAAAAATTTGACCGACAACGGAGTGACCCTGCCAACCGCGGTCACTAATTTGATCGGGGGTCAATTGGTCGCTTCAAAAACTGGCAACGGCAACGATTACGATAAGCTTCTTGATGCTTTAGGAAGCAAAACTTATCAAGTAAAAATTATTGCCATGAACGATTTTCATGGAAATATTCAATCTCCAAGCTCTACCAATGGCGGTCAAGTAACTCTACCCAATGGAGGTGCAGGTGTGAAAGTAAACGTTGGTGGAGCCGCTTATCTGGCAACGGCCATCAAAACGCTTAAACAATCTGCAACCAACAGCATTGTGGTTGGCGCTGGTGATTTGACCGGGGCTTCACCCTTTGAATCATCGATCACCCATGATGAAGCCGCCATTGATGTTCTCAATCAATTGGGTTTGGAAGTAACCTCAGTGGGTAATCATGAGTTCGACTATGGCAGAACTGAACTTTTGCGCAAGCAAAATGGAGGGTGCTTCCCAGTCACCGGCGATTTTGGAAAAGTTGGTGTGGACACTTGCTTTATGGATGTGGCTACTGGCACTTACTCGAGTACGGGCACCACTTTTTCAGGCGCCAAATTCAAGTACTTGTCTGCCAATGTTCTTGATACAAGTACCAACAATACTTTGTTTCCAGCAACCTACATCAAACGTTTCGGCCCAGTTTCAGTTGGGTTTATTGGGCTGACATTGAAAGGAACCACAACACTCGTGTCATCCACAGCAGTGGCCAACTTAAGCTTTCTGGATGAAATTGAAGTCATCAACAAATACGCCCAAGCCCTGAAAGATTCAGGTGTAAACGCAGTGACAGTATTGATCCACCAAGGCGGTGTTTCCACCGCCACCACGGTCAATGACAAAACCTGCCCGGTCAGTTTCGGTGACTTGGGCACGATTCTGGATGGGCTAAGTTCAAACGTCGACGTAGTCGTGAGTGGACACAGCCATCAGGAATATGTGTGTGATTACACTGGCGCCAAGAGCAAGAAAAAATATTTGGTCACCCAAACCGGGTTTTATGGTGGTGCTGTCACGGATATCAATCTCACCATTGACCCCAAAAAAGGGGTGACAAGTTGGACCGCCAATACAGTTCCAGTGATTCAGGCAGATAAAAACACCGGAGTGACCATTCCATCTGCATTTCAGACTTTTGCCAAAGATTCGACAGTTGATGCCTTGGTCACAAGTTACGTCAATGTTTCAAAAGTATTGGCCAATAAGCAAGTCGGAACAATCAGTGGCAACATCATGCGTGCTCTGTTTACTGGAACCACCAATCGCGATGAGTCTGCGGAAGGAGCGATGGGTGGTGTCATGGCTGACGCATACCTTTATGGCACCCCTGGTGGCGCTGACTTTGCTGTGGTGAACCCAGGTGGTGTGCGTGCTGACCTCACTTGTGCCACTGGAGTGTCGCCGCCATGCCCTGTCACCTATGGCCAAGTCAACACAGTTGCTCCCTTCATGAACACTCTGACCAAAGTCAATATCACAGGTGCTCAGTTGATCCGTTTGCTGGAGCAGCAATGGGAAGCACCCAATTGCACCGCCAAATACAATCCAGCCACATTTCAATATGGACGTTTATTACAAGTTTCCAGCAACCTCACTTATACCTTTGATACCACTGTGAATGCATGGACCAGTGGAGCTATACCCACTAATTGCGCGGCTGCAGGCACTGGTAAGAGAGTTGTTGTTTCAACCGTCAAGATCAACGGTGTCAGCTTGGATTTAACCAAGACCTATACAGTCTCAACCAATAACTTCTTGGGCATAGGCACCGGTGGCGATAACTTCACCGTTTTGGCAAAGCTTGGAACGCAAGCAGTAGACACCAAAGTACTTGATCTTGATGCAATGATTTCATATTTCCAAGACAAATCGCCGGTTTCTTCACCAACCCCCCGAATTCAAAAAATTACTTCCGCAACAGCTTCACCTTAATTTTGGAGAAAGAAATTGCGCTGGGTGTTTTTAAATTTAAACATCCTTCCCATTTTTATGATGGGGGGGATGTTTTTGTGTGCTTCACAGCCAAGTATTGCATTGACCAATTCACAAAAAACAATTGTTCAATCAGCGGCGCAACAAGCGTCACAACTGTGTTTAAAAGAGATGCACCACGATACAGACGAGTTCGTAGATTGTGTCAATAACTTGATTGAGACGCATAAAATTTTCGATGAAAAACAATTGGGCTATGCTTATTTAGGGCTTGTCGGTTGTCTTTCTGCGATGAGAATTTCCACGCTGCACTCGGATATTTGCACGTCGCATTATCTTGCTGTAACGGATAAATTGATGAAAAAATATAAAGTCAAAGATGAAGAGCTATGCTCATCTGTACCTGGCAATTGCAGCGTCAGAGTGGCCCAAATTAAATCATTACGCCATAAAAAAATTTGAAGCCACCGAGCTTCTCAAATTTGCATTCGACGTTTCGATCGGATTCATTGTGACCGTCGAACTCACTTCGATTTGAAGGGCACTCGTCTAGGGAAGAAGGGGTTGGTCAAGGTCACAGTGCCTTTGATTAAAGACTCAAATGTTGGCCATCAACTTGCATTTTGCAAGATATAATTTAAACTTGCTGTATGCAAGTTAGATCGGGCCCCATATCAAGGAGTCAACCATTTGGACCGTGAAACGCACGGTTCCGTTGGGGAACGATCCATGGCTGCCTGCGCCGAAACCATCGAACAGGCCGCTGAGTCCCACCACCCCAACCAAGGGAACCCATCATGACCAGTGACCTGTGGATTTTATTGAGCCTCGCTTTGCTGACAGAACTTCTCACCTTGCCGCCCCTGGTGGCGCGCAGTTCTGTGCCCAATGGCATCAGGTGGATCTTCTACAACCGCGACACCGAACTTTTGGGTGTTTCCCCATGGGGCGAAAGGGCAGTTCGAGCCCACAGCAATCTTGCTCAGAATTTGGCCATCTATGCAGTTGTCATCGGGATAGCCCATCTATCTGGCTCTACCAATGAGGTTACTCAGCTTGCCGGCATCGTTTTGCTGATCGCCCGTGTGCTGCATGCGTTGGTCTACATCGCAGGTATCCCGTATCTGCGAACTGCGGTATTTGCGGTCGCGCAGGTTTCCATGTTGGTCTATGTTTGGCAAACCATTGCGCATTTCTTGGCGCAATGAAAAATGATGGCAAATGACATCGACGGACTGGAATGGCGATCCCTGTGCCCCATCAGTTCGGCTCTGGACGTGCTCGGCGACAAATGGTCTTTGCTGATCATTCGAGACCTATTGATTCACGGGCCTCGGACTTACTCGGAGTTACTCGCATCGCCGGAACACATTGCGACCAATATCCTCGCCTCAAGATTGAACCAACTCACCTGTCTGAAACTGATAGAGCGAACCAACCCTGCCGCCACTGCCCGCAACAACGCCTACCAACTCACAGAGAAAGGAACCGCCCTGCGGCCTGTCCTCGAAGGCCTTGCCCGCTGGTCGCAAACCCATCTCAAAGATCTGCATCTCAGAATGACTGGTGTTTCATGATCAAGCTGATGGTCAACGCCCATTTGCCTGAGTTAAAACAGGGGGCTTGTTGACCTGCCTGATTTTTTGATGACCAAGCAACCACCTTGATGGACAAAGCTTTCCTCAATACTGATTTACATCCTCTTCGCCTGCGATGCTTTGATCCGACTTGCGTTTGAAAATCTTTCTGCTTGCCAGGATTACCATTAAGGAAACAATTGAAAAAATCATCAAATCTCGATTAAAGCTCAGACCATCAAACAAGTATTGAACAATTGCAACTGCAAAAGATGCTATGCCCGTTCCCAGGAAGATGTATGTCAGAGTGAACATCTCAATGATGAAGAAAGAGATGCCAATAACTATTGAGATTTGATAGAACTCCATGTTCATATTTTTTCAATAAATTTTCCAAGTGTGCCACTCAATGAAGACAACACATCGCTGGGTAGCATGATTAACTTGGTGTTGTTGCCTTGTGCAAGCTCTTTCACGGCTGCTGCTTGAATTTTTCTGATCTCAAATTCAACTGCACTTGTTCCACCGTTTGCAATTGCTTTAGAAACCGCATTGACGGCATATGCCTCTGCATCTGCAAGAACTTTAGTCGCCTCTGCTTTTTTTTGTGCCGTATAAAGCTCTGCATCTGCCCTTAGTTGCGCCGCTTGCTTTTTACCTTCCGCCTCAGTGACAGTTCCTCTTCGAACACGTTCTGCATTGAGTTGAATTTGCATGGCTTGCTTCGTTGCTTCATCAACCTCAACTTCAGTGACTTCAACTCTTGTTAGTTTGATCCCCCATTCTGTTGCAACATGCTGTAATTCAGTTTCAATTTCATCAGCAATGTGCTTGCGGTTAGATTGAACACCATCTAAGTCAGTTTTACCGATAACACTTCTGACTGTTCCGTTAATGATTGTTTTAATGCCTAGTTCAAGATTTTGTATGCGATACATGGTTCTTGACGGATCAATGATGCGATACAGAATTGCAAGTTGAACAGAAATCGAAACATTGTCATGAGTGATTGCATTTATGGGATCAGGTGGTAACTGAGTCTCTTGTGCAGATACTTTGAATCTGACTACTTCCAGGAAAGGAATGGTTAGTTGAAACCCAGCATTCAAAGTTCTGCTGTATTTGCCAAGACTTTCAATGACCCAGTTCTGTGATTGTGGGACTATGTTTATGGATAACCACAAGGCAACAATTACCAAAAGTAAGATAAACAAATATACAAATGTTGAGAATTCCATGCTAACTCCTGATGTTTAAATCACCGAATAAACATTATCAATACCTACACCACATTCATTTGCCAACCGTTAGATACCCATTTCCTTTTCACGCAAAGGTTGAATTGCAGACCACAAGCCTTCGTTCATGTTGCTCGGCCTGCCCTGCTTGAGACCTGGATGGCGCGACCGTTTGCACTCGAAATGCCCATATCAACGAACTTTGAGACGATGGTGCAACCGCATCTCCCTGCAAATGCACGAAGTTCTATGCTGAGGTCAAAAACGTTTGGTGAAAATGATATTTCGTACTTCTGTAAATCATTAATTTTATTGAAGAAAATACGATTTTCAGTAACTGGCGGAAACGAAGGGATTCGAACCCTTGATGAGGCTCAACACCCCATACTCCCTTAGCAGGGGAGCACCTTCGGCCACTCGGTCACGTTTCCTTGTTTCGCCATTATGCCCGAGCTTGGTCAAGATCGAAAACCTTGTGCAAAGCCCGCACCGCCAGCTCCATGTACTTTTCGTCGATCACCACCGAGGTTTTGATTTCGCTGGTCGAGATCATTTGTATGTTGATGCCCTCTTCGCTCAGGCAGCGAAACATTTGGCTGGCCACGCCCACATGGCTGCGCATGCCAATGCCGACGATGGATACCTTGCAGATTTTGGTGTCGCCCACCATTTCGGGGTTGCCCAATGAAGCCAGCACCGAGCCTCTGAGCAGATCGATGGCGCGGGCGTAGTCGTTGCGGTGCACCGTGAAGCTGAAGTCGGTTTCGCCGTCTTTGCTGCTGTTTTGGATGATCATGTCCACTTCGATGTTGGCCTGGGCCACGGCACCCAAAATTTGGTAGGCGATGCCGGGTTTGTCGGGCACGCTCAGGACAGAGATTTTGGCCTCGTCGCGGTTAAAGGCGATGCCCGATACGATGGCTTGTTCCATGTTTTCGTCTTCCTCATAAGTGATCAAGGTGCCCGAGCGGGCTTCTTCGTGCAAGTCGATGTCCCATGGCGTGAAGCTCGACAACACGCGCAGCGGCACTTTGTATTTGCCCGCAAATTCCACCGACCGGATCTGCAGGACTTTGCTGCCCAAAGAGGCCATCTCCAGCATTTCTTCAAAGCTGATGGCGCGCATGCGGCGCGCCTCTGGCACCACGCGCGGGTCGGTGGTGTAGACGCCATCCACGTCGGTATAAATCAAGCACTCCTGGGCCTTGAGGGCAGCGGCCACGGCAACGGCCGAGGTGTCAGAACCACCGCGACCCAAGGTGGTTATGTTGTGCGCTGGGTCCATCCCCTGAAAACCCGTGATGATGACCACCTTGCCCGCATTCAAATCGGCGCGAACGCGTGTCTCGTCAATGGATTCGATGCGCGCTTTGGTGAAAGCGCTGTTGGTGCGAATGGGCACTTGCCAACCGGCATAGCTGACCGATGGCATGTCTTCGGCCTGCAAAGCGATGGCCAGCAATGCAGATGCAACTTGCTCGCCTGTAGCGGCCAACATATCAAGTTCACGCTGATAGGGGGTGTCTTCGCGGTTGGGTGCTAACTCTTTGGCCAAACCCAACAAGCGGTTGGTTTCTCCACTCATGGCTGAGGGCACGACCACCATTTGGTGGCCGGCGCGGGCCCATTTGGCCACGCGTTTGGCGACATTGCGGATGCGCTCGGTCGAGCCCATCGAGGTCCCGCCGTATTTGTGAACGATCAAAGCCATGTTGTGCGAGGCTGTTTCGAGGCAAAGCTAGGCATTGTACCAATCGATGCGGTCTGCCACCCTGTGAACAAAGCCCCGCCCCACTTTGATATGAATGCGGTGCCCACGGGTGGTGCAGGCCTGGATTTGTTGTTGCAAGGCCAGCAGTTGCGCCTGACTGACCTGCACACCCAAGCCCTTGAGCCAATGCCTGAGCAGATTGGCTTGGCGCGGCGCACTGAGTTGCTGCAAGTCCTGCAAACGCGGGGGCTGCCCCACCAGCCGCAAGTCTTGGCTGGCCATTTCGGTCAGCAAAGTCTGGGCTTGGGCGGCGTGGCTGGCCGTGCGGGCCAGTGTTTGGCGAAAACTGGGAAACAGTTTTTCCCACACCGGTAACAACTCTGCACGGATGCGGTTGCGGGTGTAACGGGTGTCTTGGTTGGTCGGGTCTTCGCACCAGCGCTCACCCTGGGATTGCAACCAAGTCCGCACCAGCGAACCGGGCAAATCCAGCCAAGGTCGATGCAAATGGATTTCGCCCATCAAGCGCTCAGCAGGCATGGCGGCCAAGCCAGGCAAGCCAGCGCCGCGCGAGAGGGCCAGCAAGACGGTTTCGGCTTGGTCGTCGGCATGCTGGGCCAACACCACATGGCGCAAATTACCGCCCCAGTGTTGGACCAAAACTTTGGCAATGCCCGCGTAGCGGGCGGTGCGCGCCGCTTCCTCGGGGCTATCGCCACTGTCGGGGTGGGCGTCCACATGCTGAACCACCAAGGGCACTTGCCAGCGCGCGCACAAGGCTTCGCAGTGAATGGCAAATTGGTCTGCGGCGGCTTGCAAGCCGTGGTGGATGTGCACCGCGCGCACCTGCATGGGCCAACGCTGGGCACAAGCGACCAACAGGGCCGTCGAGTCTGCACCACCGCTCAATGCCACCACCACTGCGGGCAAGTTGTCCAGCGCCTGCAAGGCCAGGACCAAAGGGTGTTCTGACCCCAGAGGGTGGAGGCTCACCCGAGTCTCATTGGGCTTCGACTTTGGTGTCGGTGAAGCGTCCATGGCTTTGCAACCGCTGGTAGCGCTTGTCCAGCAAATCTTTGACCTTGAGGTCACTGACCTGGCGAAAAGCCTCGACCAATCCGCGTTTGAGTTGGGCCGCCATGTGCTTGGGGTCGCGATGCGCACCGCCCAGCGGCTCAGTGACGATCTTGTCGATCAGGCCCAGGGCTTTGAGTCGGTGGGCGGTGATGGCCAAGGCCTCGGCTGCATCGGCGGCACGCTCCGCAGTCTTCCACAAAATAGAGGCGCAACCCTCAGGGCTGATGACCGAATACACCGCATACTGCAACATCATCAACTGGTCGGCCACACTGATGGCCAAGGCGCCACCCGAACCGCCCTCGCCAATGATGGCGGTGATGATGGGCACCTGGAGTTGCGACATCTCAAAAATATTGCGACCAATGGCCTCGCTTTGGCTGCGCTCTTCGGCATCAATGCCCGGGTAGGCCCCCGGGGTATCCACAAAAGTGAACACTGGCAAATTGAATTTTTCAGCGGTCTTCATCAAACGCAAGGCTTTGCGGTAGCCCTCTGGTCGACACATGCCAAAGTTGCGCATGGCGCGCTCTTTGGTATCGCGCCCTTTTTGATGGCCCAATACCATGCATGCCTGGCCATTGAAGCGGGCCAAGCCGCCGACAATGCTTTGGTCATCGGCGAAATGCCGGTCGCCATGCAACTCCACAAAATCGGTGAAGATGTCGTTGATGTAGTCGAGTGTGTAGGGCCGCTCAGGGTGGCGTGCAATCTTGGTGATTTGCCAGGCGTTGAGATCGCTGTAAATGGTTTTGGTCAGTTGTTGACTTTTTTTGTGCAATTGATCGATTTCGGTGGAAATGTCCACCGCAGACTCGGTTTGCACATAGCGCAGTTCTTCGATCTTGGATTCGAGTTCGGCAATCGGTTGCTCAAAATCGAGAAAGGTCTTTTTGGACAATCGGATCTCCTTGGACGGGCCATGGGGCCAGTCAATACCCCACCGGCAGCGGGTCGAGTGAGCGCCAAATATACCAAGTGGCCACACTGCAATAAGGCTGCCAGGCCGCAGCGACTTCGCGCACCTCACTGCGGCTGACCTTCTCGCCTGAAAAGTAGTTGTGACTGATGCCGTTGATCAAACCCACGTCATCCAGGGGCAACACGTTGGGGCGCATCAGGTAAAAAATCAAAAACATCTCGGCAGTCCAGCGGCCAATGCCACGGATGGCCACCAACTCCTCGATGATGTCATCGTCGCTCATGCTGGGCCACTTTTGGGTGCTGAGCAATCCACCGTCAAAATGCAACGCCAAGTCCACAAGGTATTCGATTTTTCGTGCCGACAAACCCGCTTGGCGCATGTCATCGACCTTGAGCTTGAGCACATTGGCCGGCGTGATTTTGCGCGGCAGCATGGCAAAACGGTCCCACACGCTTTGCGCGGCCTTGACCGATATTTGCTGCCCCACAATGCTGCGTGCCAAGGTCACAAAGGCATCGCCACGCGACTGCAAACAGGCGTCGCCAAACTGAGGAATCAAGCGGCGCATCACCCGGTCTTTTTTGATCAGGTGCTTGCAAGCCTCATCCCAATAGTGCGGGGTGGCCATTTGGACGCTGGGGGTCTTTGGGGCCATCAAGCACGCTCCCAAGTGGTGCCCAAAGCTGAGTCCTTGAGCACCACACCTTGGTCGGCCAGGGCTTGCCGAATGCGATCGGCACTGGCGAAGTCTCGGTCTTTTTTGGCCTGCGCACGCGCTTGGATCTGAGCCTGTATGTCCGATTCACTCATTGACACACCAGTTTGCAAAAACGCCTGAGGGGGCTGTTGCAACAAACCCAGCACACCGCCCAAGGCCTTGAGCACGGCCGAGAGTTCAGGCGATGCATGGCGATTGACTTCGCTGGCCAGGTCGAACAATACGGCCACCGCTTCGCTGGTGCCAAAGTCTTCGTTCATGGCGGCTTGAAAGCGCTTTGCATGCGGCTGTTGCCAGTCGATGTCAGCCAAAGGGGCCGGCGGCACGGTTGCCAGGGCGGTGTACAAACGTTTCAAGGCATTGCGGGCATCGTTCAAATGCACGTCGCTGTAATTCAAGGGGCTGCGATAGTGGCTGCGCACCACAAAAAAGCGGACGGTTTCGGCATCAAACAGCTGGAGCACATCACGGATGGTGAAAAAGTTGCCCAGGCTTTTGGACATTTTTTCGTTGTCCACATTGATGAAGCCGTTGTGCATCCAGTAACGCGCCAAGGGCTGACCAAAAGCCCCTTCGCTTTGGGCGATTTCGTTCTCATGATGGGGAAACTGCAAATCTGCTCCCCCCCCATGGATGTCAAAGGTCTGCCCAAGCAACTCGCAGGCCATGGCCGAGCATTCAATGTGCCAACCTGGTCGACCCGGTCCAAAGGGGCTGGCCCATTTGGCTTCTTCAGGCTCTTGTGGCTTTGCGCTTTTCCACAACACAAAGTCCAGCGGGTCTTGCTTGCCATCGAGCACCGACACCCTTTCGCCCGCCTGCAATTCATCCAGCGACTTGCCTGACAACTTGCCGTAACCGGCAAACTTGCGCACCGAAAAATTCACATCGCCACTGGCCACGCGGTAGGCCAAACCTTGTTCTTCCAACTGGCCAATCAAGCGGGTCATTTGGGGCACAAAGTCAGTGGCACGCGGTTCATGCTGGGGTCGCTCAATGCCCAACGCATCGGCATCTTGGTGCAATGCATCGATCATGCGCTGGGTCAAGCCGCGCAGGGTCTCGCCATTGTCCATCGCACGCTGGATGATTTTGTCGTCAATGTCGGTGATGTTGCGCACATAATCGACGCGGTAGCCACTGGCTTTGAACCAGCGTTGCACGACGTCAAAGGCCACCATGGAACGGGCATGTCCCAAGTGACACAGGTCGTAGACTGTCATGCCGCACACGTACATGCGAACCACGCCGGGAGTCAGGGGTGTAAAGATCTCCATCGCTCGGGTGAGCGAGTTGTGAATGCGAAGCGTCATGGGTGTTGGTATGCTCTGACGATCAAATGGCCACACTGGGCACTGACCTACAATATGCCCAGTATATATAACGCCCCTTGCGGCGAACAGACCGCCGTCGCATTTTGCCCATGAATCCCTTGACCTGGCCCTTTGCGCCGCGAACCCTTTGTCTGGCCGGTGCCTTCTGGCTGGTCATGGGCTTTGCGCAAGCACAAGGTCAGGCCACCCCCGCTGACCCCCACCAGGTGGTGGAACAACTGATGCGCCAAGACCTGATGGATGAGGCCATGGCCAACATCAAAAACCACTTGGTCCAACGCCCGCGCGACCCGCAAATGCGCTTTTGGCAAGCCGTGTTGCTGACCCGCCAAGGTCAGCGCGCACAAGCCATACAGGTTTACACCGATTTGACCCAAGATTTTCCCGAACTGGCCGAGCCCCACAACAATTTGGGTGTGCTGCAAGCGGCCAACTTGGAGTTCGATTTGGCCCAACGCTCTTTCGAGTTGGCCTTGCGCGCCGACCCCAACCATGGCCTGGCCCATGAAAATCTGGCCGATGTGTTGTTGCGCCAAGCCCAACGCCATTACCAAAAGGCCAGCCAAATCCTGTCGACCCAACAACGCAGCAGCCCTGGCCTGACGCAAAAACTGCAACTTCTGCCACCTCTTTTGAAACTCTCTGCCACCACCCCATGATGCGCCGTTCTTTGCTCCCAACCCTTGTCCGTGGCCTGACCCTGTGGGCCTTGTGTCTGAGCTTCTCATTGCCGGTAACGGCACAAACCGCACCCCGGGTGAAGTTCGTCACCAACCTGGGCGAGTTTGTGGTGGAGGTCTATCCCGACAAAGCGCCTAAAACCGTGGACAACTTTTTGCAATATGTTCGCGACAAGCATTACGACGGCACGGTGTTCCACCGCGTGATCAGCAACTTCATGGTGCAAGGCGGTGGTTATGACACCCGCTACCGCGAGAGGCCCACCCGTCCGCCCGTGACCCATGAGGGGCGTGAGGCATTGGCCAAAGGGGGGGCGCGCAACACCATAGGCACCTTGGCCATGGCCCGCACCAACGACCCCAACTCGGCCACGGCGCAGTTTTTCATCAATGTGCGCGACAACAACTTTTTGGACCCGGTGACCATTCCCGATGGCGACCCGGTCGCCCGCTTTGAGTACGGCGGTCGCACTTATGAAAACGTGCCCCGAGCCAACCTGCTCAACGCTGCCCAGTTGTTTGGTTACACCGTGTTTGGCGCTGTGGTCAGCGGCATGGACGTGGTCGAGCGCATCAAGGCCACGCCCACCGGCGCTGGCGGCCCCTTTCCCACCGATGTGCCCCGCACCCAAGTGGTCATCCAATCTGCAACCCTGGTGAAATAACATGTCCCATCCCCAAGTTGAACTGCACATCCAAGACCACGGCGTAATCACGCTGGAACTCGACGCCGAGCACGCGCCCTTGTCGGTGGCCAATTTTTTGAGCTATGTGGAAAGCGGGCACTACAACCGAACCGTGTTTCACCGCGTGATCAAAGATTTCATGATCCAAGGCGGTGGATTCGAGCCTGGCATGAAGCCAAAGCCATGTGCTGAACCGATCGACAACGAAGCCAACAACGGCTTGCAAAACAATCTCTACACCGTGGCCATGGCACGCACCAACGACCCGCACTCAGCCACCGCGCAGTTTTTCATCAACACGGCCCATAACCGCTTTCTCGACCACAGTGAACCCACAGAACAAGGCTGGGGCTATGCCGTGTTTGGCAAAGTGGTGACGGGCACCGAGGTGGTCGATGCCATTAGCAGCGTCAAAACCGGGCGCAAGGGCTTTCATGAGGATGTCCCCCTGCAAGACGTGGTGATTGAAAAAGCCGTTGCCCTCTGAACACTTTGCCTTGATGGCCATGGCCGCCCCGCCTGCCATTGCGACCACGGCCATAGACCAGGTGGATGCCAAGGCCTGGACCTGTGTGGATTTTTTATCCGATGTGCATTTGCACAGTGCCGAGGCCGCAACCGCCGCCGCTTGGAAGGACTACCTGCGCCACTCCCCCGCGCAAGCCCTGTTCATATTGGGCGACTTGTTTGAGGTCTGGGTGGGCGACGATGTGCTGCACCATCCCATGGGCGCTTTCGAGCAAAGCTGTGCCCAGGCTCTGGCCGAATGTGCGCGGCTGAGACCGGTGTTTTTTTTATGGGGTAACCGCGATTTTTTGATCGGTCCGGCTTTTTTTGCCCTGACCGGTGTGCAAGCCTTGCGTGACCCCTGCCGCATCGACAGCAGCGCCGGCGCCCTGTTGCTCAGCCACGGCGACGCACTGTGCACCGAAGACCACGAATACCAGGCCTTTCGCGCCCAGGTGCGCAGCAGCGCATGGCAAAGTGCGTTCCTGTCCCAAAGCCTGCCCGACCGCATGGCCCAAGCACGGGCCATGCGGGCCCAAAGCCAAGCGCGCCAACAAAACATGGTCAGCTTGCCCGATGTGAACACACCAGCCTGCGATCAAGCCTTGGTTTGGCACCACGCCCACACATTGATCCATGGGCACACCCATCGACCCGGATGGCATTTGTTGGGCGAAGGCCGCCAGCGGCGGGTGCTCAGCGACTGGCAAGCCGAAGGGCCTCAACCCCGCACCGAGGTATTGCGGTTGTTAAACGGCCAATGGCAGCGCGTGCCCTTGGCCCAGAGGTGATTCCCTGGGCCAGTCAATCAGCGGCGCAACAACACTTTGAGCGCGTTTTGCAAGCGGCGGGCCTGAGCGGGCTCAAAGGCCGCCGACATCACCTGTGCCGCATCTTGTGCCCAGGTTTGTTGGGGTGGCGCATCGTTGCGTCGGGTCAGTAACACCAATTGCAATTGCCGACGCGCTTCCAATGAAGCGGCAGGGGTGGGCAACTCAGCGGCGATTTCCAAGCGCAACAAAGCGGTCTCGGCTTCACCTTGGGCGGGCTCCGACAAAGCCTTGAGCCACAAGCCACGCTGCGCAGGCGCCAAACGGGGACCCAATTCTGCAGCGGAGGGCACCCCGGCCGGGTCACGCTGCTCCCAGGCCGAGAGCACGTGGGTGAGGGTTTCGCCATGGGCTTGGGCGGCGAGTTTTTTCAAAGCCAGTTCGGCCTGTTCCAAGGCATGGCGCTGAGCGCGAAACGCGGCATCACCCAAGCGCGGGCCGCTGTCAAAACGCTCAGAGCGTGCGCCTGGCGCTGGGCGATCGCCGTTGCCCGCAAAACCTTCGCGACCACGGCCCACGTCGGCATTTCGACCCCTGGGACCGTCGCGGTTGTCTCGCCCCTTCAAACCACGACCCACGGGCGCGGGCTCGGCCTTTTTCATGCCGGGTCGATCGTCACCACGCACCGCCAGCACGGGCTTGGCCGCACGCACTGTGGCGGCTGGCGCGGCAGAAATGGGTGCGGGGGCCTCTGGCGAGGGCATGGCATCCGTTGAAGCGGGTGCGGATTCGCTGGCAGCATCCACCTCCGCAGCGATGGGGCTGGCTTCTTGGCTGGAACTGACCTGGGGCTCGGGGGCAGATGAGGCAGTCCCGGTGGCGGGCGCAGTCTGAGGGCTTGGCGCTGTCGCCGAGGTAGGAGCCACTGTGGCAGCCGCGGATGTTGGGCCGCGCAGGGCCAATTCCAACTGGCGCATGGCCAAGCGAATGGCTTGCGCATCGGCACTGGCGTTGGCCGCTTCCAAGTCCTTGGCTGCCTGCAGCACCGCTTTGTCGTGGGCGCTGATGGCGGCGTTGAATTGCTCTCGTTGTGCGGTTTTGCGCTGAAAGGCATCATCAATTGGCTTGCGGAATGCGTCCCACAGCTTTTGCTCCAAGCGGCGCTCCAGCAACATGCTTTGGGCCTCGGCTTGCCAACGCTGTTGCAAGGCCTTGACCGCGTCCACCCGCAGGACCTCTTGGGCGGCCAATTGCTCGGCCTCGGCGATCAAGGTTTGGCGGCGCACCACGCTGGCTTGTTGCGCCGCTTCGATGGGTGCACGGGCCTCTTGCATGGCT
>Ga0214917_10001818_pt1 | contig 27046 bp, 22 predicted proteins | sample LL_1208_BB_MetaG_FD_177983 | JGI IMG/M metagenome (GOLD analysis project Ga0214917, IMG submission 177983) | Freshwater microbial communities from Lake Lanier, Atlanta, Georgia, United States - LL_1208_BB | ecosystem: Environmental > Aquatic > Freshwater > Lake | place: USA: Georgia | collected... | reverse complement strand
CGTGGAGAAAGGCGGCGAGGAAGGCGATGCGGACGAGTCGGCGACGGATCACGGCGAGACTCCGGGACGTTCGGCGAGACGGGGTGACGGGGAACAGTTCGGGAACGACGGTCGAGCGGGGCATCCGGCGGCGTCCGCCACGGCTTGACGACCATGGCGAACAGACCCCCGCCGACGGCACGGGACGGACCTGACTCGAGGCCCGCCCCGTCCGTCGAGCGGAATCGGTCCCGTGGGCCGGCGGAGCCTGCCACGGGAAGAAGGCTCAGGCCTTCTGCGAGCAGATGAACAGCGCGTAGAAGGTGAAGCCCTCGATGAGGGCCGCCGCGATGATCATCGCGGTCTGGATGCTGCCGGCCACGTCCGGCTGCCGCGACATGCCCTCGTAGGCCGCCGAGGCGAGCTTGCTGATGCCGTAGGCGGCGCCGATCACGACGAGGCCGACGCTGAAGGCCGACGTCAGGTCGATGAGCGTGCGGCCGGCGACGGCTTCCTGGGCGCTGGCCATGTCGGCACAGAGGAACGTGATGGCGACGGCGGCGACGGTGGCGAGCGTGCGGGTCGAGAACAGCGAACGGATCATCAATCAAACTCCTTGGAAAGAGGGACCGGACGGTTGCCCGGATACGGGTGAAATGAGAACAGACAGGTGAACGTGCGGGTGAACATGCAGTCGGGGACGTGGTGCCGGCGGACGGCAGCGGAGTCCATGTTCTAGGGATTTCGCGGCTGCTGTGTAGGGCGGTTTCTCCGGGGCGCGGTTTACGGTGCACTCAGTGCTGGTGGACGGCGGCCCCGATGAACAGCGCCGAGAGGAAGGTGAAAATGTAGGCCTGCAGGAACGCGACGAAGAGTTCGAGAATGCTGAACAAAGTGCAGCTGACGACGCTGATGCCGGTGACGGTCGCCCACAGCCCCATGGAGTAGGTGGCGGCGGCCGAGATGAGCCCCATGATACCCAGGAGCACGAGGTGGCCCGCGACCATGTTGGCCAGCAACCGCACGGCCAGGATCAGGTGCTTGATGCCCAGGCCCAGCATCTCGATCAGGAAGATCATCGGCTTGAGCAGGATCGCCAGCGGCAGCGGTAGATCCATCGACGGCACCTGGTTGGCGAAGAAACCCAGGAAACCGAACTTCATCATGCCGGCCACGACCACCGTGAGCATGGTCACGGCCGCCAGGGCCAGGGTGACCGAGAACGAGGCGGTCGGCGACCCCGCCCAGGGCACCATGCCGAGCAGGTTGCAGCCCAGCACGAAGAAGAACAGCGTGAGCAGGAGCGGCACGAAGCGGTCGCCTTCGTGCACCTCGCGGACGATTTCGACGGCGGGGCCTCCGGCGCCGGCGAATGCCGGGCCGGCGTGATCATGTCCGTGGCCCGGGTCGCCGTGATGGCCGTGATCGTCGTGCCCCTCGTGACCGTGGTCGTGGCTGTCGATCGCCGGCCGCGCGATCTGGTCGCGGACGAAGAGGATCATCGCCTCGAAGAGGTTCGCGACCGCGCCCGTGGCGGGCTCTCCCGACCGCAGCCGCTTGGCGAGTCGGGTGAACACGAGCAGGAGGAGTCCGGCCAGCAGCAGTTCCAGGATCATGTACTTCGAGATGCAGAAGCCCGACTTTTTCTCGTAGAGGCTGTCGAGCGTCCCGAAGGGCTGGGGGTAGATGAGGATTTTGCCGTCGAGCGCCGAGTTGAACTCCTCCACGGTCGGAATCGTGCCGCCGGCGTGCTCGTACGGCGCCTTCAGGAACGCCGGCACGTCGTCGAGCGTCTTCCAGTTGTGCCGCCATAGCGGCTTGGGCACCTCGAAATAGAAGGAGTCCTTGAGGTGGTAGATCGGATTGTGGTCGGACATGGGCGGCTCAGGGTCCGGTCGGCCGGAGGCCGGATGGTCGGGGGTTCAGGCGGCAGGGCCGAGAGTGTGCTTCATCGGGCCAGTCGGCGTCAAATCGCGTCGTCGCGGCGGCGGGCTCGCGCCGGGCCCCGGCTGTCCATGATGGTTCGGCCGAGGTCGGCCGCAAGTGCGGCGAGGTAAAAAACCGCGAGGAGTTCACCCCCCCCGGCGTCGCGGAGGGCGGCTCCCCCGGCCTGCAGCCAGCCGAGCGCCAGGAGGGCCGGAAAGATCCGCAGCGCCGTCACGGAGAGGGAGGCGGCCACCCGCCCCGCGGGCGTCACGGCCGGACGCAGTGCCACCAGCCAGGCTCCGAGGCAGCCGGTCAGGCAGACCGCCGCGGCGAACACCACCGCCCGGCGGTAGTCGGGCCGATCCGGACCGAGCGCCGCGGCGGCACCGGCTACGGCGAGCAGGGCCAGCATGGACGCGAGGGGACCGGCGGTGCGTCGCACCGGACTGCCGTCGGGGGGGCTCATCGGCGGCCTCGGACGGGGCCGCGAAGCCGGGCCAGCCAGGCGATTGTCGAGCCGAGTCCCAGGGCAAAGCCGAGTGGTCCGAACACCCGGGTGCCGATTCGCTGGTCGAGCCACCCGCCCGCCACGCCCGGCAGAAACATCGCCAGGCCGATGGCCGTGATGCGGGACACCCACACCATCGCCTCGCCAACCGGGGATGTCCGCGGACCGTCGCTCATGCCTGCAGGATACCCGACTCGGGCGTCGGGCTCGGCCGCGGTGGGAGCCGCCGGCACGACCGGGTATCGTGTCGCTTTCCCTGGAGCGTATTCGTGGCCCAACGCAAACATCGCCGCCGCCGCCGCCGTTCCGGCCGCATCGGCACGCCGCAGGCGTCCGTGGCCGCGGCTGCCCCCGCGGGGGAACCCACGGTGCTCCGCCTCACGGCCTGCGACGGCGAGAGCATCCACGAGGCGGTGGTGCAGTCGCTGCAGGAGCTGATGGTCGCCCGCGAGCGGTGGCCGGTCGTCTGGCTCGACGTGGACGGTTTCGAGGATCTCGCCACGATCAGCGGGGTGGGACAGATCTTTGAAATCGGCGAGCTCGCGCTCGACGACGCGATCACGCCCGACGAACGGCCCAAGGTCGAGGTCTTCGGCCACCAGGTGCTCATCGCGGTGCGGATGGCCCGGTCGGACGGCGACGGCATCGCCACCGACCCGATGGCGATCTTCCTGGGCGATCGGTACGTGATCACGTTCCACGACCGCACCGTGCCCGACGGGTTCGCGAGCGTCCGCGATCGGATCCGCCACGGCCGGACGCGGCTTGGCCAGCTCGGGGCCGACCACCTCTGTGCCCTGCTGCTCGACGCCGTCATCGACGGCTATTTCCCCGTCCTCGAGCGGTTCGGCGACACGCTGGAGGCGATCGAGGAGGAGGCCCTCGACAATCCGACCCGAGGCCTGCTCGGCCGGATCCACGACGTGCGCAACGACCTCATGACGCTTCGCCGCGCCCTCTGGCCCACCCGCGACGTGCTGCATGCACTCGGCCGCGAGGCGACCGCCTTCGTGGGCGAGCACGCCCGCCAGCACTTTCGCGACTCCTACGACCACACCATGGAGCTGCTCGATCTCACGGAGAGCTACCGCGAGATCGGCAGCGATCTCCGCGACATCTACCTCGCCAGCCTCAACAACCGCATGAACGACGTGATGAAGCTGCTCACGGTGATCGCCACCATCTTCATGCCGCTGACGTTCATCACCGGGTATTACGGCATGAACTTCGACACGAGCTCCCCCTGGAACATGCCGCTGCTCCGGTTTCGCTACGGGGGGCTGGTGGCCGTGGCCATGATGGTGGCGACCAGCCTGGGCATGGTGGCGCTGTTTTGGCGCCGCGGCTGGCTGAGGCGCTGGCACTGAGCCGATCGGCCCCGGCTCACGCCCGGCCGAGCAGGAAGAAGGTCCGCACGTCCCCCTTCCCCTTCATGGTGACGTGGCCCCGGTCGGCGAAGCGGAACCGGTCGCCGAGGAGCACGCGGGTCGGCTCGGAGACGTGGATCCGCCACGGCGCGCCGTGCGACTCCATGCGGCTGGCGAGATTGACCGTGTCGCCCCAGAGGTCGTAGGAGAACTTGTGGCGGCCGATGACCCCGGCCACGACGGGCCCGGAGTGGATGCCGATCCGCACGGCCAGCGACAGGTCGCGCCTGGTCATCACGCCGCGAAAGGCCTCGAGCATCCCGAGCGCCATGCCCGCGACGGCGGCGGCGTGGTCGTCGCGCGGGATGGGCAGGCCGGCGACGGCCATGTAGGCGTCGCCGATCGTCTTGATCTTCTCCACGCCGTGCGCGTTGGCCAGCTGGTCGAAGGCCGAGAAGATCTCGTCGAGCAGGTCGACGAGGTGCCGGGCATCGCAGTGCTGCGAGAACTCGGTGAAGCCGCTCAGGTCGGCGAAGAGCACCGTGACGCTCTGGAAGCTGTCGGCGATCGAGGATTCGCCGTTCTTGAGCCGGTCGGCGATCTTCTCGGGCAGGATGTTGCGCAGCAGCCGTTCCGACTTCTCCCGCTCCTGCTTCAGCTCCGCCAGCGACCGCTCGAGGGCCGCGAACGCGGCGTTGCGCTCCAGCAGCCGTCGGTAGGCGTCGGAGTGCACCCGGATGCGGGCGATCAGCTCGACCTGGTCGGGCAGCTTGACGAGGTAGTCGTTGGCGCCCGCCGTGAGCAGCTTGGCCTTGACGACCGGCTCGTCCTGGGCGGAAAGCATGATCACCGGCACGTCGGCGGTGGCCTGCAGCCCGCGGAACTGCCGCACCATGTCGAGGCCGTCGATCCCCGGCATGACGAGATCCTGGAGGATCACCGTGGGCTGGAACGCCTCGACCGCCGCGAGCGCGTCTGTCGACTTCTGGCAGAACTCGAAGGCGATCTCGGGCTGCCCCTCGAGGAGCCGGCGCACGGCCTGGCCGATCATCGCCTGGTCGTCCACCAGGAGCACCCGGTGCGTCACGGCGGCGGTATCTGCGGGCGGCGGCTGGAGCGAGGGGTCAGCCATGGTTTCGGCGAGGGCCCGCCGGGCAGCGAGACCGCGACGCAGATCCGCGTGGCCAGGCTGCGAGACGCGGCCGGGGGCACAAAGCTGGGGAACTAGGATTCGAACCTAGACTAACTGGTTCAGAGCCAGTCGTGCTACCGTTACACCATTCCCCATCGGTCGTCCGTCGTCGCCCGCGTGCCGAAGTCCGGCATGTCGCCGCGGTCCGGACGCGGTCGCGGCCGCAGCGGTTCCACACGGGATCCGCGGCTGCGGGTATGCTGTCGCCTCACCGGCGGTTCCAGCGTACCCGGCGGGCTTCGGGGTGGCAATCCGAGCCCCTCCGGTCCTGTGGCACGTGCAGCGGAGCGAGCAGGCAGTGCCTTTTCTCGAACTGAAATCGGGCCCACGCGGCGGCGAGCGGCTGAATCTCGCCGCGGAGCGGCTGGTCATCGGCCGCCATCCTGCCTGCGACATCGTGATCGACCTCTCCGCGGTGAGCCGGCAGCACGCCGCGATCACCATGGAGGGCGGTGCGGTGTTCATCGAGGACCTCCGCAGCCGCAACGGCACGCTCGTCAACGGGAAGCCCCTCGCCGGCCGGCAGCGGCTCGAGAACGGCGACCAGGTGCAGATCTGCGAGCAGGTGCTCGTGTACGTCTCCGGCGAGCGGCCGCGGGTCGTCGACGCCGACGCCGACACCGACCAGGACGACGCCGCGCTCACGTCGCAGACCTCGCTGTTCGACGAGGTGGTGGCCGAGGGCGATCACGATTCCATGATCGTCTCCCAGGTCGACATGGACTCCCCGCAGGACGACGCGGAGGGGCCGCACGCCGAGGCGAAGCTCCGGGCCGTGATCGACCTCAATCGCGCGATCGGCAGCTCGCTGTCGCTCGACGAGGTGCTGCCGAGGCTGCTCGACGGCCTGTTCAAGATCTTTCCCGGCGCCCAGCGCGGCTTCGTGCTCTTGGCCGATCCCGCCACCCGCCGGCTGCTCCTGCGGGCCCGGAAGGTGCGGGGGAAGGTGCAGCCTGGGCCGCTCCGACTGAGCCTGTCGCTCATCGACCGCGTCATGCAGTCGCGGCGGGCGATCCTCTCGGCCGACGCGGCGTCCGACAGCCGCTTCAACGCCAGCGAGAGCATCGTCGACTGCCGCATCAGGTCGGTGATGTGCGTGCCCTTCCTGCGGGCCGACGGGCAGGTGCTGGGCGTGATCCACGTCGACTCCCAGGACGTGTTCAACGGGTTCGTGCAGGAGGATCTCGAGGTGCTGGCGGGCATCGCGGGGCAGGCGGCGCAGGCGGTCGAGCAGGCGCTCGCGCACGACCAGCGGGTCCACCAGGAGCAGATCAAGCGGGATCTCGAACTGGCGCACCGGGTGCAGCAGGGCCTGCTGCCGACGAGGCCGCCCGACGTTCCGGGCTACGAGATCTTCGACTTCTACGAGCCGGCCCAGCACGTCGGCGGCGACTTCTTCGCCTACGTGCCGCTGTCGGAGGGGCGGCTGGCGATCGTGCTGGCCGACGTGTCGGGCAAGGGCGTGTCGGCGGCGCTGGTGATGGCGGCGCTCTCCGCGGACGTCCGCTACTGCCTCGCCAGCGAGCGGGATCTTGCGAAGGCCGTGTCGCTCATCAACGACAGCTTCCTGCGGGGCGGCTGGGACGACCGGTTCGCGACCTTCGTGGTGGCGGTGCTCGATCCTGCCACCCATCACGTCACGCTCGTGAACGCCGGCCACCTGCCCGTGCTGCTGCGCGACGCGACCGGCGCCGTGCGGGGCGTCGGCACCGACCTCGGCTGCCTCCCGCTGGGGCTCGACCCGTCGCACCGGTACAGGTCGTGCGAACTCGATCTCGCCGCCGGGAGCACGCTGGTGTTCTATACGGACGGCATCAGCGAGGCGATCGACCACGAGCAGCGGCTCTACGGTCTCGAGCGGCTCGAGGAGGTGCTCACCGGCCCGGCCGCGGGCGTGGGCGATCTCGGGCGGCGGGTCCTCGCCGACGTGGAGCGGCATGCGGCCGGCCAGGTCCGCAGCGACGACATCTGCCTGGTGTGCGTCGGCCGCCATGCCGCGTCGCCGCCACCGGCGCCGGCAGAGTCTGCGCAGAGTCCGAGAAGCGTCCGCGATGGGCGGTCCGTGCAGCGAGCCGGTTGAGCGGCCGATACCTCCCTCCGGCGCCGCATGCTGTCGGATCGCGGATGGCGGCGCGGGCGGCCGCCGGCCCGCGGGTCGGCGAGTCGCGGAAACTGCACAAGCAAGAGAAGGGGGAGGGACCGATGAGCTTTTTCCATTGGCTGCGGGAAGGCGTGCGTCAGGCGGTGGTGCTCGGGCTGGCCGACGCGGTCGAGGACGTCGGCACGCGGAACCAGGGGGAGGATCTCGGGCCGGCGCTGGCCCAGTCGCTCCGCGAGCGGCTCGCGGTTCGCAAGGAGCCCGCCGTGCTCGTGGAGTCGGCAGCGACGGCGGTCGCCGCGCCGCCGTCACGTCGGCGGCTCGGCCGTTCGCTCGACGGCATCCGCAAGGCGGCCTGAGCGGCGTCAGGAGGGGCCGGCGGCCGCTGCCGCCCGCAGCTGCGCGGCGGGCAGCGTCACGTCGATCGTCGTGCCGGCGCCGGGCCGGCTCGTGATCACGGGCTCGCCTCCGAGCAGCCGCGACCGCTGCCGGATGCCCTCGAGACCGAACCGCTCGGCCGGCACGCTGCCGGGGTCGAAGCCCACGCCGTCGTCACGGACCACGATCCGCACGCCGCCGTCAGGGGTCGAGTCGAGACGCACCAAAACGGCCGTGGCGCGGGCGTGCCGGCGGGCGTTCGCCAACGACTCCTGCACGATGCGAAAGATCGCCGTCTCCACGTCGGCGGGCAGGCGGTGGGCCGGCAGCGCATGGTCGAAGCGGACGGCCGCGACGTCGAGCCGCGCCTCGGCGACGAGCGACTCGACGGCATCGACGATGCCCAATTCGTCGAGGGCCGGTGGCCGCAGGCCGCTGATCAGCCGGCGGGCCTCGTCGGTGGCCGCCCGCAGCAGCCGCAGTCCCTCGCGGAGGTCGGGCGATGGCACCGCTGCGGCGGAGGCGTGCTCGCAGGCCTCGAGGTGCAGCATCGCCCCGGCGAGATACTGGGCGAGGCCGTCGTGGATCTCGTAGGAGACGAGCTGCCGCTCCCGCTCCTGAAGCTCGAGCAGCCGGCGGAGGAGCGTGCGTTCCCGCTGCAGGGCGGTCTCGGAGGTGCGCAGCGGGCGGATGTTTTCGCAGCAGACCATGACCGCCGCGGTCCGGCCCGCGATCCGCACGGGGCCGAGCCGCAGCGCGAAGTAGTTGAGCGTGCCGTCGAGCCCGCGCACCGTCGACTCCAGTGCCCGCTCCTCGCCCGTTGCAAACACCTCCGCGAGGCTGCGGGCGATCGGCTCTGTGGACTCAGCCGTCGAGAACGCGGAGAAAGGCTGGCCGATCACCTGATCGACGCGGTACCCCTCGTCCACACGACTGCATGTCCGGATGATCCCGTCGCGGTCGACGACGACGATGTACTCGCCGGAGGTCCGTTGCACCGCTTCCCACAGGGCGAGCGCATCCGACAGCACGGCGTCGACCCCGGAATGGTGGGCGGCGGCGGTCGAGCGGAGCGTGCGGTCGGTGGGCGGCATGGCTGGCTCCGGGGAGCGTCGCATCAGCGGGATTGTGGCCTGGGAATCCGGCCGCCGGATCCCCCCCTGCCCCGCCGGCCGCGCGGGCCGCCGCGGCGGGGCCCCGCGTCGCCGTCCCGCAACGCGGCGATCTCGTCGCGGATCCGGGCGGCCCGCTCGAAGTCGAGTTCGGCGGCGGCCTGCATCATCTCCGCCTCGAGCTGCTCGAGCAGCTCGGCCGACCGCCGGCGCGAGTCCTCCCCCTGCCCCACCGCCGAGAACGCCACGGAACGCGAGGCGGCCTCCGCCTCGATGCCGGCCCGGATCTCCTTGCGGACGGTCTCGGGCGTGATGCCGTGCGCGACGTTGTAGGCCTCCTGCAGCGTCCGGCGGCGGCTGGTCTCGTCGATCGCCTGTCGCATCGACTCGGTCACGGTGTCTGCGTAGAGGATCACGCGGGCGTCGACGTTCCGCGCGGAGCGGCCGATCGTCTGCATCAGCGACGTCTCGTTCCGCAGGAAGCCCTCCTTGTCGGCGTCGAGGATCGCCACCAGCGCCACCTCCGGCAGATCGAGGCCCTCGCGGAGGAGGTTCACGCCGACGAGCACGTCGAAGGCCCCTTCGCGCAGCTCCTTGAGGAGCTCCACCCGTTCGAAGGCGTCGAGCTCGCTGTGGAGCCAGCGGCAGCGGACCTTCCGCTCCTGGAAGTAGGCGGCGAGATCCTCGGCGAGCTTCTTGGTGAGCGTGGTGACGAGCACGCGGTGCCCGGCGGCCACCGTCTTCTCGATCTCGCCGAGCAGGTGGGGCACCTGGTTCTTGGCGGGCACGATGTCGATCACCGGGTCGAGCAGCCCCGTGGGCCGGATCACCTGTTCCACCACCTCGCCGCCCGTCCGCTGCAGCTCCCAGACGCCCGGGGTGGCCGAGACGTAGATCGTCTTGTCGAGCTTCTTCTCCCACTCCTCGAACATCAGCGGCCGGTTGTCGAGGGCGCAGGGTAGCCGGAAGCCGTGGTCGACGAGCGTGAGCTTCCGGCTGCGGTCGCCGGCGTACATGCCCCGGACCTGCGGCACGGTGACGTGCGACTCGTCGACGAAGAACAGGTATTCCTTCGGGAAGTAGCTGAAGAGCGTCTCGGGGGTGCTGCCCGGCGGTCGCCCGGAGAGCGGCCGCGAGTAGTTCTCGATGCCGGGGCAGAAGCCGGCCTCGAGCAGCATCTCGAGGTCGAACCGGGTCCGGGCGGAGAGCCGCTGCGCCTCGAGGAGCTTGCCCTGCGACTTCAATTCCTCGAGCCGCTCCTCGAGCTCCCGGCGGATCTCCCCCACGGCGGCCTTGATGCGGTCCTCGGGCATGACGAAGTGGCGGGCGGGATAGAGGTAGGTCTCGTCCTTGCGGGCGGCCACCTCGCCGCTGGTCGGATGGGTGACCGCGATCGACTCGATCGTGTCGCCCCAGAACTCCACCCGTATGGCGAGCTCGTCGTACGGGGGCCAGATGTCGACGGTGTCGCCGCGGACGCGGAAACGGCCCCGCTCGAGCGCCACGTCGCTCCGCTCGTACTGCACGGAGACGAGCTTCTCGAGCAGGCTGTCGCGGGAAAGCGGCGTGCCTGTCGCCAGCCGCACCACCATGGCCCGGTAGTCGTCGGGCGAACCGAGGCCGTAGATGCACGACACGCTCGCCACCACCACCACGTCCCGCCGGCTCACCAGCGCGCTCGTCGCGGCCAGCCGCAGCCGGTCGATCTCCTTGTTGATCGCGGCATCCTTCTCGATGTAGATGTCGCGCTGCGGGATGTAGGCCTCGGGCTGGTAGTAGTCGTAGTAGCTGACGAAGTAGTGGACGGCGTTGTGCGGGAAGAAGTCGCGAAACTCCGCGTAGAGCTGGGCGGCGAGCGTCTTGTTGTGGGAGAGCACGAGCGTCGGGCGGCCGACTCGGGCGATGACGTTGGCCATCGTGAACGTCTTGCCCGAGCCGGTCACGCCCATCAGCACCTGCGACGCCCTCCCCTCCTCCACGCCGCGGACGAGCGCGTCGATCGCCGCCGGCTGGTCGCCGGCGGGGGCGTAGGGGGCGACGAGTTCGAAGACGCCTGGAGTGAGCGGCATGAGCGCGGCGGGCCGTCGGCGGCGGAGAGGGAGACTGCGGCCAGGGAACTCTACGTGGGCGGGGAGCGGCGAACAGGGAACGGCAGTGGGGAGCCGGGACGCGATCCGTTCACGGTGTGGACACGGGCCGCAGGTGCGGCCTCATGGCGGCGAGCGTGGCGGGGCCGATCCCGGGCACGTCGAGCAGCGACTCGATCGTGGCGAACGGGCCCACGTCCCGCCGGCGGTCGACGATCCGCCGGGCCGTGGCCGGTCCCAGGCCGGGAAGCTGGGCGAGCTCCGCCTCGTCGGCCGAGTTGATGTCGACCGTGAAGGCGGCGGGCCGGACGGGAGGCGCGTCGTGGTGGACGAGACCGCCTCCGAGGCCGCCGACCGCGACGTACCACGCCGCCCCGCCCGCGAGACAGGCGGCCAGGAGTGCCGCGAGCAGAGGCTGCCCGCGGGCCGGCAGGAGCGGGCGGGCTGTTGTATCGGGAGCGTTCACGGGAGGAGGTCTTCGCGTGGGGCCGCCGGATCGTGCGTCACGTCGGTCGGCGGGTGAGGCCTTCAAGTGCGGGGGACACCGCCGCGGAGAGGCCGGCGAACGGACCGCTTTCCTGTAGGATACCCGGTCCACGCCGCGGCGACCGCCGTGCGGGAGGCGGTGCCGTCGGGCCCGTCCCGGCCCCGGCCCGGCGTTCCCGCGAGAGGCCCGCCCGTCATGCCGCATCCGCTTCGCGAGTACCGTCAGACGCAATGGGACGAGCAGCTCGCGTCCCACCTGGCCGCGCGGGCCGTCGAGTGGTTCGCGGAGGATCTCGGCCACGAGTGCGACTGGACGAGCGTGGGGCTGATCGGGCGGACGGCCCGCAGCGAACTCGCCGTCGTCGCCCGGCGGGACGGTGTGATCGCGGGCCTCGCGGCGGCCGGCATCGTCGCGGGCGTCGCCGATCCCGGGCTCGAGTGGCGGCCGCTGGCTGCGGACGGCGCCGCGGTCAGGGCCGGCGAACGGGTGGCGGTGGTCTCCGGGAGCACCCGCGGCGTGCTCGCCGCGGAGCGGGTGCTGCTCAACATGCTTGGCCGGATGTCGGGGGTCGCCACCGCCACCCGGCGGCTCGTCGAGGCCGTCGCCGGCACGCGGTGCCGCGTCTACGACACCCGCAAGACCGTGCCGGGCTGGCGGCTGCTCGACAAATACGCCGTGCGGCTGGGGGGCGGCTGGAACCATCGCCTCGGGCTCTACGACGCCATCTTGATCAAGGACAACCATCTCGCGGCGCTGGCCGCCGAGGGGATCACGCCGGCCGCGGCGGTGCGTCGGGCGCGGGAATTCATCGCCCGCACCTTTCCGCCCGCACGGAGCGAGGCGATGGTCGTGGAGATCGAACTCGACTCGCCGGTGTCGCTGGCCGCCGTGCTGGAGGCGGAGCCCGATGTCGTCCTGCTCGACAACATGCCGCCGGCCACCCTGGCGGAGTGTGTGGCCATCAGGGATGCCGTGCGGCCCGAGGTGGACCTCGAGGCCTCCGGCGGAATCCGTCTCGACACGGTGGCCGAGATCGCGAGGACGGGCGTGGACCGTGTCAGTACCGGATGGCCCACCCACGACGCCCCCTGGCTGGACGTGGCGCTCGACTGGTCCGGCCCGCTGGGCGATTGACAACGCGACCATCGCGAGCCGGGCCGCGCGGGATGCCGCATGCTCTCGGCGGCCGCGGGATCGGGAAGGCGGGCAGCCGATCAGACGCCGAGCAGACGGTTCCGCTTCGTGCGCCGCTCGGCACGCAGCCGGGCGCGACGACGCGTCTCACTGGGCTTCTCGAAGAACTCCCGGCGCCGCATCTCCTTCTTGATGCCGCTGCGCTCGACGAGTTTACGGAAGCGGCGGACCGCCTCCTGGATGCTTTCGCGTTCGCGTACCGTCAGTTTGACCATGCGTGTTCCGGATCGTGGCCCGCGGGTGGCGAGCCTGTGCTGGGAAGTGGGATGCCGCGGGTGGGGCGGACCGGACCGACGCCCGCCCCCGTCGGGAGACGGAGTCGGGCCCTGCCGAGGAAGCCAGGGCAGGAGCCCATCCGGGTCACGCAGTATAAAAATTCGCCCTCGCCCCGTCCATCCGGCCCCGGCGGTGCCCCGAGTTTTCGCAGGGTTTCTCAGGGTGGGCCGTGGTTCTGGGTTTGTCGGCGGCCGGGGGACGAGTCACAATCCCCCGATCCGCGCAGCGGTGCGAGGCTGCCGACGAGGGCTTTCCAGAGGGCATTCCGGCGTGTTTCGAGCGGCTGGCATCGCGATGAACCTGAGCGGACTTCTGGCGATCGGCGAGGCGGACGCGGCGGGAGCCGGGGTCGCCGTCGCCCGCGAACTGGTGGCGGCGGCCGTGGCCGCCGTGCTCTTCACCGTCACGGCGCCGCGGGGCCGCCGCTGGCTGGCCTGGGTGCCGCTCGTTCTGTTCCTGCTCGCGCCGCTGCCGCCCGCCGTGGCGGTGCTCTTTCCCGACGCCGTCGACGCCCACCGCATCGCCGAGTTCGGAGTCCGCTTCTTTCTCCTGGCGTCTCTGCTGCAGTCGGTGCTGCTGCTGGTCGCGGTGTCGGTGTGGGAGCGGCTCGCGAGCCCCATGCCGCGGATCTTCCTCGACGTGCTCCGGCTGCTCGCGGTGCTGGCGGCGCTCGTCACCGTCCTCTTCGATGCGGGCGTGAGGGCCGACAGCCTGTTCACGGGGTCGGCGGTGCTGACGGCCGTGCTCGGCTTCGCCCTCAAGGACACGCTCGGCAACGTGTTCGCGGGCCTGGCGATCCATGCGGAGCGGCCGTTCGAACTGGACGACTGGATCCAGTACGACACGAATCCGGCCCACATCGGCAGGGTGGTCGAAATCAACTGGCGGGCAACCAAGGTGCTCACGCTCGACGAGGCCCACGTGATCATCCCCAACGGCCAGCTGGCCCAGGCCTCGATCCGGAACTTCACCAAGCCCGACCCGTGGTCGCGGCGGTCGCTCTACGTGATGGCCCCCTACGAGGTCTCGCCGCAACGGGTGCAGGGGATCATCCTCGACGCGATCCGCGGCAGCTTCGGCGTGCTCGAGCATCCGGCGCCGTCCGTGGTGACCAACGACTTCAAGGAACGCGGCATCGAGTACTGGGTCCGGCTGTTCACGACCGAATTCGGCAAGCGCGACCGCGTCGACGGCATGGCCCGGGACCGCATCTGGTACGCCCTGGCCCGGCACGGCATCGAGATTCCGGTCGCGACGCAGGACATCCGTCTCACGCAGCTGCCGGGCCCGGTCGCCGAGCGGCCCGAGGATGCCGTGGACCGTCGCGCCGCCGACCTCCGCCGCGTCGGCCTGCTCGCGGCGCTCGCGCCGCCGCAGCTGCGCCTCCTCGCCGAGCAGACCGCGGAACGGCGCTATGCCGCCGGCGAGCCGGTGATCCGCCAGGGCGACGTCGGCGACAGCCTGTTCGTCGTGTGCGACGGACACGTCGAGGTGACCACGACGCACGACGGTGCGCAGCCGATCCGGCTGGCGGTGCTGGCGGCCGGGGACTACTTTGGCGAGATGTCGCTGATGACCGGCGCCCCGCGGACGGCCACCGTCACGCCGCTCGTCGAGACGAGGCTGCTGGAGCTGGGCAAGGAGGCGTTTCGGGGCATTCTCGTCGCCCAGCCGGAGCTCGTCGAACTGGTCGGCGCGGCCCTGCGGCAGCGGCTGGCCAGCCGGGCCGAGGCGATCGCCGAGACCGAACGGCCTGAGGCGGAATCGCCGGACCTGCTCCAGCGCATCCGCAGTTTCTTCTCCATGTGACACCGGAACACGTCCCCCCTCCCGTTTCGACGCACCCTCCCCTCCCGCAGGCAAGGCCCGATCCGATGCGCGTCGAACTGCTTCCCTCGAGCCTCCCTCACGGCGACCAGCAGTTTCTCGTCTCGTTTCTCGTCGACGAGACGGTGGCGATCGACGCCGGTTCACTGGGGCTGCTCGCCGATCTGCGGCGGCAGCAGCGGGTGCGGCACGTGTTCGTCACGCACGAGCATCTCGACCACATCGCCACGCTCCCCATCTTTCTGGAGAACGTCTACGAGCCGGGGCCCGAATGCGTGGAGGTACTGGCCGCCGTGAACGTCCTCGACTTCCTCCACCGCGACGTGTTCAACGGCCGGGTGTGGCCCGACTTCATCGAACTCTCCCACGCCAGTGACGCGTTCGTGAGGACCACGGTGCTCGAGCCGCTGCGGCCGGTACTGCGGTCGGGGCTGACGGTCACGCCGGTGCCGGTGTCGCACGGCGTCGAGACGATGGGCATGGTCGTCGACGACGGCCGGTCGGCGGTGGCGTTCCCCTCGGACACCGGGCCCACCGACCTGCTCTGGAGGCATCTTGCGTCGCTGGAGCGGCTGAAGGCCGTGTTTCTCGAGGTGAGCTTTCCGCGGAAACTCGCCCGCCTGGCGTCGGCCACGGGGCACCTGTCGCCCGACTCGTTCGCCAGCGAGGTGCGGAAGTTGCCCCAGCCGGTCAACTGGATCGTCGTGCACCGGAAGGCCCGCTACGCGGACGAGATCGCCGCCGAGGTCGAGGCCCTCGGGATCGACGGCGTCGAGTTCGTCCGCCCGGGCCACGTCTACGAGATCTGAGCGGAGCCCGCCGGACATGATCCGCGCTGCGATGCCGACCGGCGTGCCCGCGGCCGAATCGCCGCGAGTCGCCGCGACGGCCCGGCGTCAGGCCTTCTGCCGCGACACCTTTCGCCGCTCGTGCTCGGAGAGCAGGATCTTCCGCAGCCGGATGACGGCGGGCGTCACCTCGACCAGTTCGTCCTCCTCGATGTATTCGAGCGACTCCTCCAGCGACATCCGCCGCGGCGGCTTGAGGAGGATGTTGCGGTCGCTGCCGGTGGCCCGCATGTTGGTGAGCTTCTTTTCCTTGGTGGGATTGACCACCATGTCCTCGCTGCGGGCGTTCTCCCCGCAGACCATGCCCTCGTAGACCTCGTCGCCCGGTTCGATGAAGAGGTCGGCCCGCTCCTGCAGCCCGTCGAGCCCGAAGGCGACGGCCTTGCCGGGAAGCATCGAAATGAGCACGCCGTTGGCCCGGCCCGAGACCTCCCCCTCCAGCTCGCGCCACGCCTCGAAGCGATGGTGCATGATCGCCGTGCCCTGCGTCGCGTTGAGCACGCGGGTCCGCAGGCCGATCAGGCCGCGGGCGGGAATCGAGAAGACGGCGTGGGCGAACTCGCCGCGGGAACCCATGTGCACGAGCTTCCCGCGTCGGGCCCCCGTCAGCTCCATCACCGGCCCGAGCTTGTCGTGCGGCACCTCGACGACGAGCGTCTCGAACGGCTCGAGCGTCTTGTCCCCTTCCTTGCGGAGGATCACCCGCGGCTTGCCGACCGACAGCTCGTAGCCCTCGCGGCGCATCGTCTCGATGAGCACCGAGAGGTGCAGCAGGCCGCGGCCCGACACCGAGAACTGCTCCGAGCCCTCGATCGGATCGACCCGCAGGGCGACGTTCTTCTCGAGTTCCTTCGCGAGCCGGTCCCGCAGGTGCCGCGTCGTCAGGAACTTTCCCGACTTCCCCGCCAGGGGCGAGGTGTTGACGCCGAACACCATCGAGAGCGTCGGCTCGTCGACCGAGAGCCTGGGCAGCGGGCGGGCGTCGTTCGGGTCGCAGATCGTGTCGCCGATCTCCACGTCCTCCAGGCCGCTGACGGCGGCGATGTCGCCCGCGGTCGCCTGCTCGACGTCGACGCGGCCGAGCTTGTCGAACACCTGCAGCCCGATCACCTTCGCCGGCACGAGCGCGCCCGCCTCGGTCGAGCGGACGACGGGGGCCGACTTCACGAGCGTGCCCGACTCGATCCGGCCGATCGCGATCCGGCCGACGTAGTCCGACCAGTCGAGCGTGGTCACGAGCATGCGGAGGGGCGCGTCGGGATCGACCGCCGGCCCGGGGATCTTCTCGAGCACCAGGTCGAGCAGCGGCTCCATCGTCCCCTCGCGCACGGCCGGGTCGTGGGCGGCGAAGCCGTGCCGGCTCGAGGCGTACACGAACGGGAAGTCGGCGAGGTCGTCGTCGGCGCCGAGTTCGAGGAACAGCCCGAGGATCTCGTCGAGCACCTCGAGCGGCCGGGCGTCGGGCCGGTCGATCTTGTTGACCACCACGACGGGCCGCAGCCGGCTCTCGAGCGCCTTGGAGAGCACGAACCGCGTCTGCGGCATGGGCCCCTCCGCGGCGTCGACGAGCACGACCGCCCCGTCGGCCATGCGGAGCACCCGCTCCACCTCGCCGCCGAAGTCGGCGTGGCCCGGTGTGTCGATGAGGTTGATCTTCACGCCCTTCCACTCGACGGCGATGTTCTTGGCGAGGATGGTGATGCCGCGTTCCCGCTCCAGGTCGTTGGAGTCGAGGATCCGCTCGCCGGTGAGTTGGCTGGCGCGGTACTGGCCGCTCTGCCGCAGCAGGCAGTCGACCAGCGTCGTCTTGCCATGGTCGACGTGGGCGATGATGGCGACGTTGCGGACGTCGGCGCGGCGGGGGGCGGTCGCCGGCGAACCGGCGTGGGCGGGAGTCGATGGGGCGCTGGCGGAGGGCATGGTCATTCGCGGCGTGGAAGTGGCTGGGAGGGGAACGGCACGGGGCCGTCGACGCAGGGGCCGCAGGAGTCGCTGCGGTCGGGAAGGCGGGGAGCAGGGTGCCGGCGGGCTGGCACCGGGAGGAATCACCGATTATTCAGGACCGGCGGAGGGTTGCATAGAGCCGTTCGACCAGTTCCGCCCCGGTTTCCCGCGGATACGCCACCAGTGCTGCCGCCCGCAGGGGTGGGGACGATCGTGCCGTCAGCGCATCTGCCGTCCTGTCGGCCGCCGCGCCGGCACCGGCGCCGAGAAACACCGCCACCAGTTCGTCGCCGCCGAGACGGGCCAGCAACACGGCCCCGAACGCGGCGACGCGGAGCCGTTCGGCGGCGGCGCGGAGCATGCTGTCGCCGGCGCGGAAGCCGTCCCGCTCGTTGACGGCCTTCATGCCGACCACGTCCACGATGACCATCGCCACCGCTTTCTGCGGAGGCAAGACCGCGGCGAGTCGATCCTCCAGCACACTGCGGGGTTCCAGGCCTGTGACGAAGTCGCGGGCCTCGGGGACGGCCGCTCCAGCCGGCCGTGTCGGGGCCGCCCCCGTCGAAGGCTGGGGCGTCGGAGATGGCGGGAGTCCGGGCGGCACGGGGCGTCGCTGGGGCCGATGGGGAGCCCGTGCCGAATCGGCCGCGGGCGGCGAGCGGGCCGATGCGAACGGACCAAACGAGTGGAGACGAAGGGGATCGAACCCTCAACCCCCGCCTTGCAAAGGCGGTGCTCTCCCAATTGAGCTACGTCCCCGAAGCCAGTACGCCGCCGATTGTGGCATGCCCGCCGTGCATCGCGGAAGGACAGGGCGATGCCACGTCACGACCGTCAGGGCGGACGATTCCGTAGTGCCGGCACAACCGAAGTACAGGCACAGCGGAAGTACCGGCACAGCCGAAGTGCGCGCGCCAAGATTCGAACTTGGGACCTCTACCTTATCAGGGTAGCGCTCTAACCAACTGAGCTACGCGCGCAGCGCATGGCCGGGCCCGCGATTTCCACGCGAAAACGGCCTGCAGGAACAATACCGTCCGGCATCGCCGCTTTGCAACCGTCGCCGCCACTGCACGGAGTCGAGTGCGGAGGCGAGCAAAATCGGCGTCGGCACCGGCGGATTGGCCGGATGGTCCGGGGGCGCGACCAGCGACATGCCCGCCCGCAGCGGAACCTGCCGCGGCGCGATGCAGCCGCGAGGGAAGTGCCGGCGGCGGCCCGCCGCAACGCAGCGAGTGACGCGGCCGCGACCGGCTTGGCTGCGACGAACGCGGGCTGTCTCCGCGGGCCGCCTGATCGCGGAAAGATCGCACGCGTGTCGCCGCGGCCGCGGTGTCTTCGCCGGGACGACCCGTCGGGGCCAGCCGCCCTCGGTGCGGGAAAAATGGGGCAGGCGCGGCGCGGGGGTTCCGGCTACGTTTGTGATTCGCCAGCTTTCAGAGAAGGAGCTCGATCATGCCGTCGCAGTCCGTGCCGTTCCCCCGCCCGCTCGTCGCGGTGCTCGCCGTCCTCGTCTCCCTGCCGGCCGTCACGCGGGCCGCCTCGCCCACCGTCGAATACGCCCTCGGGCTCAAGCCGAGCCAGAGGAACGTCGACTGCGACACGCCGCAAGGCGAGGCCGCCCGCACCTCGACGATCAAGACCGAGAAGTCGGCGTTCGTCGTCCGTGGACCGGCCGGGGAGGTGCTCCGCGTCTTCGCCGACACCAACGGCGACCGCACCGTCGACGTCTGGAGCTTCTACAAGGATGGCGTGGAGGTGTTCCGCGACATCGACTCCGACTTCAACAAGAAGATCGATCAGTCACGGTGGCTCAACTCGGCGGGGAGCCGTTGGGGCGTCGACGCCAACGAGGACGGCACGATCGATTCGTGGAAGGTGATCTCCCCGGAGGAGGTCTGTGCCGAGCTGGTGGAGGCGATCAAGGGTCGCGACGCGTCCGCGTTCCAGCGGTTGCTGCCCACGAAGGCCGACCTCGAGGCCGCGGGATTCGAGGGGAATCTCCTGGCCGACATCACGGGCCGGGTGGCCGCGGCGCCCGCCGAGTTCGCGAAGCTCGCCGGCTCCCAGAAGCAGTTCGGCACCGACGCGAAGTGGAGCACGATGATGACGCTCCAGCCGCCCGGTACGCTGCCCGCCGGCAGCGAGGGGGTCGCCCGTGACGTCTCCGCCTACGACAACGTGGTCGCCATCGTCGAGAGCGGCTCCAAGAACGGCCAGCTCTTCGTCGGGTCGCTGGTGCGGTGCGGCGAGGCATGGCGGCCGGTGGCGGCCCCGCAGATCGGGGGCGAGCCGGGCGACATCTCCGACACGGCCGGATTCTTCTCGCCCCGGATGGCGGCGGCGGCCTCGCCCGACGCCGGTCCGCAGGCGAGCGAGAAGCTCAAGCCCATCCTGGCCAAGCTTCGCGACCTCGAGACGAAGATCGCCGCCGCCGACGCCGCCGCCCGCGGCCCGCTGGCGGTCGAGCAGGCGGCCTTGCTCGAGCAGGTGGTGGCCGCCGCGGACGCGGCGGAGCGACCGTTCTGGGTCAGGCAATACGCCGAGACGCTCGCGGCCGGCGTGCAGGACGGCTCCCTCGCTGACGGGATCGGCCGACTCGAGCAGCTCGGCAAGGGCGTGCCCGCCGACGATCCGCTGGCGGGGTTCGTGCTGTTCCGGCTCGCGCAGGCCCGTTATGCGGCCAACATGCAGCAACCGGGAGTGGACATCGACAAGGTGCAGGCCGTCTGGCTCGACGAGCTGCGGGCGTTCGTCGAGAAGTACCCGGCGTCGTCCGACGCGCCGGAGGCGCTTTTGCAGATGGGCATCGCCGACGAGTTCTCCGGCAAGGAGCGGGAAGCGCTCGACCGCTACGTGGCGATCGTGAAAGACTTTCCCGACTCGGGGCCCGCCCGGAAGGCGCGGGGCGCCGCCCGCCGGCTGGAGAGCGTCGGCAAGCCGCTGAGCCTCTCGGGCGTGGCGCTCGACGGCAAGCCCGTGGCGATCGAGTCGCTGCGGGGCATGCCGGTGCTCGTGCACTACTGGGCGACCTGGTGCGAGCCGTGCAAGGTCGACATCGCGCAGATCCGCGAGCTGGCGGCGAAGTACGGCCCGAAGAAGTTCGCCGTCGTCGGCATCGCGCTCGACTCCGACAAGGCCCAATTGCAGAAGTTCCTGCAGTCGAAGCCGATCGCCTGGCCGCAGATCCACGAGGCGGGCGGGCTCGATGGTCGGCTCGCCGAAGAACTCGGTGTGCTCACGCTGCCCACGATGATCCTGCTCGACGCTCAGGGCGTGGTCGTCGACCGCAACGTCGTGATCACGGAGCTCGAGAAAAAGCTCGACGCGATGATCGAGGGCACGTGACGCCATCGCTCCCGGTGGCGGCACGGGCCGCCGCCGGGGGGCGTCTGGGCGGTTCGCTCCGCGTGAGGGTCGAGCCTGCGATGCCGGCGGGCGAGAAAATTCCCGCGGCGTCGTGGCCGGCTCGAGAAACATGCCGCCAAATGGCTTTGCGGCGGCCGGTACCGTTCGCTACCGTTCCACCATGATGCTCTTCGCTCAGGCGGTCAGCCCGCTGTTGTGCACGCTCGGCGCCATCCAGGTGATGGGGCTGGCCGCGGCCGGCATCTCCCGGTTGGCGGAGGGGACGCGACACGAACGGGTCTGCCAGTGGCTCTGCTTCATGGCGATCCTCGTCGTCGGTGGGATGTGCGGCTACACGCTGCGGATCGGCCCCGACAGCTGTGCCGCTTGTGCGGTCACTCTCACGCTCATGACCCTGATCGCGATCGTCGATTTCAGGGACTGACGCCGCCGATCGCGGCGTCAGTTTGCGGGACTGACGCCGCGGGCCGCGGCGCTGCCCGCTGCGTGCCGTGGTATCGCCTTGCCCGGCTTGCCGTGTCGTCGCGGTCCGGCTGGGTTGCCGGGCCCCCGCAGGGCGCCCGTGGTGCTGCCCCTGTCCTGAGGAGCGGCAGCAGGAGTGGCAGCGGCCGGCTTTTTGCGCGGAAAGCGCGGAGAAACCGCTCGCATCGGAAAAAAACTCCCCTTCGGCATGACCGCGCGCCGAAGACAGTAGCCAAGGAACAGGCTGCCGCCCCGGGGCCGGCGTTCCGCGACGGGCCCTGCGGGTGCCCCGAGGGCCTCCGGGGCGGACGATTCGATCCAAGGAGTCATGCATGTCCATCCTCAGATCCGCACTCGTGGCGGCCATCCTGGCCGCTCCGTTCGTCACGGCGGCGGCACGGGCCGACGACCTGGCTGGCACCGTGGCCGCGAAGCTGCGGGAGTCGGGCACGCTGTCCGGATACCGCCTCAACGTGAAGGCGAAGTCCGGCACGGTCTGGCTCGAGGGCCGCGTCGCCGACCAGAAGCAGCTCGAGGCCGCCGTCGGCGTCGCGGAGAACACTCCCGGCGTGGAACGCGTGGTCAACCGCCTGTCGATCGGCGGGCAGGGTGACGCCGCCTCCTCGTCGAAGGGCCTGGGGCTGCCGCAGTCGGCCTGGAGCGTGGTCGGCCTGCCGACTCCCGCGACGAAAGCCGATCAGGCGGCCGTTCGCCCTGCCGGCAAGGACACGCAGCCCGCGGCTCGCGGCCTGCTGTCGTTGGGCGGCAAGGATCAGGGCCAGGTGCAACTGACGCAGGCCCTGACGCCCTCCGGCCGCCCGCTGCCCCTCGGCAGGTCCGCCGATCCGCGGCAGGCCGCCCAGGCTCCGCGATCCAATCAGCCGCGGCCGCTCGGCACGCCGATGGCCCGCTCGATGCAGCCGGTCCCAGCCGCCGCCCGCCAGCCCGGCCAGCCGCCGCGAACCGCGGCTCGCGGCCCCGTCCAGCGGACGAGCATGCGAACGATGCAGGATGGCGGCATGCAGCTGCCGGTGCCCGATGGCTACGAAGGTCCCGTAGGCGGCGGAACGCTCGCTGACGGCCAGATGGTGCCCGGCAGCATGCGGGTGATCGACAACGGCTCGGGCGGCTACGAGGGCGGCGGCTACGCCGCCAACTGCCCGCCGGGAGCGGGTGGCTACGGTGGCGGCATGGGCGGTGGCGGCATGGGCGGGGGTGGCATGGGCGGTGGTGGCATGGGCGGTGGCCCGATGCCGATGGGGGGCACGGGCGTGGGCATGCCCCCGATCCCCGGTCGTGGCGACGGCCCCAACGTGCCCAACTACGCCTGGCCGAGCTACTCCGCCTATCCCAACTACGCGGCGGTGCAGTATCCGACGCAGTATTCGCCGACCGCCTGGCCCTACATCGGACCGTTCTACCCCTACCCGCAGGTGCCGCTCGGCTGGCGGCGGGTGTCGCTCGAGTGGGACGACGGCTGGTGGTGGCTCGACTTCGACGAGCGGCACATCCACAGCCACCACCGCTAGTCGGTGGCGTCGATCCGCGGCCTGACCGGCAGGCTGCCGCACGCCAGCCACCGAACACCGGTCGCCGCACGACACGGCCACCCCCCGAAGCCTTCGGGGGGTGGCTTTTTTCATGCGTGTCCTGCGCCCACGGCGTCGGCGGCGCGATCGCGTCCGCCCGATCGGAAAAATCCGCAAGTTGCGCGGCCGCACAGTCGATACCACCCGCAGGCTTTGTCGCCGGGGCTCCCGCGGAGAACGCGGCCCGGGGTCACCGCAGGAGGATCGTCCATGAAGGCTCACGCTCGATTCACGGCAGTCACGCTCCTCCTCGCAGTGGTCGCGTCCACGCAGACCGGCTGCTTCTGGCTCACCAGCCAGGGTCCGAATCTCGGGCCGCTGGCCATCCCGATCCCCGTCCCGGTCGGCATCCAGAAGGCGAAGGAAGACCAGTTCTGGAACTACGAGCGGTACGAGCGGTCGCCGGTGCTCGGCCCGATTCCGCCTGGCGGACCGTGCGAGGCGACCGACGAGCCGAGTGACGACGAGGTGATGCGGGCGCTCGAGAAGGCCCGGCCCGTCCAGGGCAACTGGCCCTTCCTCTACGAGATCCAGCGGAACCACGTGCGGATCTCGAAGTGCAAGATCGCCGACTACCTCGATCCGCCGCGGCACTATCCCCTCGCCGGCCCCGCCCAGCTGCACCACGCCCATTACAAGTGCACGATCTACTTCCAGGAAGTGAAGCGGATCGGCTGGCCGGTGCCGCACACGCTGGTCGACGAGGACTGCCAGGAAGTGGTCTACATCGACCACGACCACCTGCACATGGTGGGCGACGTCGACACGGGCTGCGACGCGAATTTCTAGCTTCACGCGAAACACGGCATCCTGCCGTTTTCGCTTGGCGGGCGGCCGCCCGCTGGTGCTGAGCGTCGCATCCATGCGACGCGGGGTGACGGTGCTTCCCGGCCGGCGCATGCCGGCCCTCGGCCAGCCGCTTGGCGGGCGGCCGCCCGCTGGTGCTGAGCGTCGCATCCATGCGACGCGGGGTGACGGTGCTTCCCGGCCGGCGCCTGCCGGCCCTCAGCCAGCCGCTTGGCGGGCGCGAATCACATTCGTGGAGGGGCTGCCCGCACCGCGAGAGCCGGCGTGAGCTGACAAGCGCAGCCCGGAAGGCGAAGCGCGGGCAGCTTCGAGTGAGCGGAGGCCAGGATGGCCGCAGCGAACGTCCGGCGACGCGGTGCGGGCAGCCCCGGGCCATCGGCGGAGCCGGCGTGAGCTGGCAGGCGCAGCCGGAGGGCGAACCGCGGGCAGCTTCGAGTGAGCGGAGGCCAGGATGGCCGCAGCGAACGTCCGGCGACGCGGTGCGGGCAGCCCCGGGCCATCGGCGGAGCCGGCGTGAGCTGGCAGACGCGAGCCCGCGACGGTGCTGGTCGTGCGGATTTCGCAGAGCGGGCAGGACGTGGCCGAAGGATCGGCGGCCGGCTGCCGCAAACGCCGATGACGACGAAGCGGTCGTCTGTGTCCAAGGGACTGGACGGGGCGGCCGCGGCTTCTCACGGGCGGTATGGCCATGATGGCGTCGGGCGGAGCGATCCTGAGGACGATGGTGTGCGCCGCGGCGGTCGCCACGGCATGGTCGGCGTCATCGGCTGTAGCTCAGGGGCCGAGGACCTGGGCCGGCTCGGACCTGCCGGCTCGCGAGCCCGCGCGGCAGCCGGTCCGGCTGGCACAGGCGCCAGCCGCCGCAGCCACCGTGGACGAAGCGTCGCAGCCCGCCGCGGCCCGCGAACCGCTCATCCCCACCGGCAACCTCCTGGCCACGATCCGCGACGGCGGCATCCTCATGGTGCCGCTCCTGGGCTGCTCCTTCCTGCTGGCGGTGTTCGGCATCGAGCGGGCCGTGAGCCTGCGGACCGGCCGCGTGGTGCCCCGGCTCTTCGTCACGCGGCTCGTCGAGCAGGTGCAGTCGCGGCAGATCGCCCGCGGCGAGGCGCTCGACGCGTGCGAGGAAAACGGCAGCCCCGCCGCGCGGGTGTTCGCCGCCGCCGTCCGTCGGTGGGGCCGGCCGCAGGTGGAGATCGAGCAGGCGGCGATCGACGCCTGCGAGCGGGAGATCAACCACCTCCGTCGCTACCGCCGGATCTTCAACGGCGTGGCCACGATCGGCCCGCTGTTGGGGCTGTTGGGCACCGTGTTCGGCCTGATCCGCTCGTTCAACGACGTCGCCGGCGCCGGCGCGATGGGCCGGCCCGACCTGCTGGCCCGCGGCTTCGGCGAGGCGCTGATCACGACGGCGATGGGGCTCCTCGTGGCGATTCCGGCGATGGTGCTGCACTGGATCTTCACCAGCCGGGTCGATCGCCTGGCGATGCGGCTCGACGAGACGTGCCAGCAGGTGATCGACGAGATCTCGCAGGAGGCGCTGGGCGAGGGGAAACGCCGCGCCGCCGGGTGAGCCATGCCGCTGGTGAAGCTGTCGGAAGACGATGAGCCGACGCCGAACCTGGCGCCGATGATCGACGTCATCCTCGTGCTCACGATCTTCTTCATGTGCGCCACGAAGTTCTCGGGCGACGAGCGGAAGTTCGATCTCGACCTGCCGCAGGCCGGCAGCGCCGCGGCGGTCGACGGCCCGCGGCCGGAACTGCTCGAGGTCGAGGCGTCGGGCCGGCTGCGGCTGGCGGGCGACGACGTCGAGATGACCGCGCTCGCGGGGCGGCTGCAGGCTTTGCGGGCCGACAGGCCCGAGCTGGCCGTGATGATCCGCGGCGAAAACGCCGTGCCGCACGGCCGCATGGCGGAGGTCTACGAGGCCTGCCGGGTGGCGGGCGTGCGGCAGGTGGCGATCTCGGTGCGGCCGAAGGCGGGCTCGGGCGGCACGATCACACGCTGACTGGAGCCGGGCGATGCCCACCCTCTGGATCGTCTGTGGCCTGCTCGTCGCCGCGGGGGCCGCGGGGCTCGCCGTCATCGTCCGCACCAAGTGGCTGCAGTCGCACACGCTGCAGAAGTGCGTGCTCCTCTCGCTCGTGCTCCACGCCGTGCTCGCGGGCGTGGCCGGCTTCGTCGGTGGGTTATCGCCCGCCTCGTGGGGCCAGGCCGATGCGGGCCGGATGAGCATGCTCGTGGTGATGGCCGAGGACGACGAGGGGGATCGGGCCGCCATCGCCGATGCCGCGGGGCCGCCGGCCGACCCGCCGCCGGGCGGCCGCCAGGGCGACGTCGAGACCGAAGCGATGGCCGCACAGCCCGTCGACGTCGCCGAGCCGCCGACGGCCGAGCTTTCCGTGGCGAGCGCGGCCGTGTCGCAGGATCGGGTCGCGCCGCCCGAGGATCACGTGCCGCTCCTGGAGGTGGCGGGCGACGACGAGAGCCGGCAGGCCGTCGCGGCGGCAGACGAGCCGGTCGATGCCGCGGCTACCGAGGCGGCGACGGGGGCCGCCGCGGCTGCCGGTGGCGAGCTTGCGAAGACCGGCGGCGCGGTCGGCCACTCGGTGCCTGCCGTATACGCCGACCGCGTCGGCGGCAGGCGGGCGGCGGCCGCTGCGGCACGCGGCGGGTCACAGGAGACGGAGCGGGCGGTGCAGGCGGCGCTCGCCTGGCTCGCGGCCGCGCAGTCGGGCGACGGCCGCTGGAGCGCGGTGCGGCATGGCGGCGGCGTGGAGCGGAGCGTGCACGGGCACCATCGCCACGGCGCCGGCGCGAAGAGCGACCACGGCGTCACGGGGCTCGCGCTGCTGGCGTTTCTGGGCGCGGGCAACACGCACCGGGAAGGGCCGTACTGCGAGCACGTGTCGCGGGGCGTGCGGTTTCTGGTGGAGCGGCAGCGGGCCGACGGCTCGCTGGCGGGCGACGCGGAGTTTTTCGCGGCGCTCTACTGCCACGGCATGGCCGGCATCGCGCTGGCGGAGTGCTGCGGCATGACCGGCGACACGGCGCTCGAGCCGCCGGTGCGTCGGGCCGTCGGGTACACGCTCTCGATGCAGAGCCCGGCCACGGGGGGCTGGCGGTATGCGGCGGGCGACAAGGGAGACACGAGCCAGCTCGGCTGGCAGCTCATGCTGCTCTCGAGCGCCCGCCATGCCGGCATCGGCAGCTTCACGGCGGCCGAGGCCCGTGCGGGGGCGTTTCTGCAGAGTGTCGCGTCGGGCCGGACGGGCGGCCTGGCGGCCTACCGGCCCGGCGAGCGGCCGGCGGTGGCGATGACGGCCGAGGCGCTCTTCTGCCGGTTCCTGCTGGGGATGCCGGCCGATCATCCTGCCGCGGGCGAAGCGATCGACACGCTGTCGCGGTCGCCGCCCGACGCCCGTAGCCCCAACGCCTACACCTGGTACTACGCGACGCTCGCGTCTTTTCATGCCGGTGGCCCGCAGTGGGAGGCGTGGAACCGGCAGATGCAGGCGGCGGTGCTGCGGCTGCAGCGGCGCGAGTCGAGCGGGCTCGACGGCAGCTGGGATCCGGATCCGGTATGGGGCGGC
>Ga0214917_10001817_pt1 | contig 27053 bp, 17 predicted proteins | sample LL_1208_BB_MetaG_FD_177983 | JGI IMG/M metagenome (GOLD analysis project Ga0214917, IMG submission 177983) | Freshwater microbial communities from Lake Lanier, Atlanta, Georgia, United States - LL_1208_BB | ecosystem: Environmental > Aquatic > Freshwater > Lake | place: USA: Georgia | collected... | reverse complement strand
CAGCCCGGCAACGAATGCCGCCGGGGTCAGCCACTTCAAGCCGCCATGCGGCCGCCTGTGGTTGTAGTCCATCCGCCACTGGTCGAGAACGACCCGAGCTTCCGGCAGGCTCAGGAACAACTCCCGGGAATAAGCGTGTTTCCCGTTCGGGAAACCCGCTTTTCGTGAACATGTTCAACGAATCAGAGATTGAGCAAACTCACGGAGAGCCCGCACCCAAGCGAGCCATAGGGCACGGTCACGACCTGCTTCAGGTGAAACTTCGTCGTATCGAAATACGGTGCCAAACGGCGTAAGCCGATCGATATCTGCAAGCTCCGCCGGCAATTCAATCTCATTGCTGGCAAGCAACTCAATGAGGACGCCGAGATTGTGGGTGCGGGGATAATCCACGTTCCGCGAAGTCAGCACTGCCTTCAACAGTTTTTCTGCAGCCTGCTGTGCATGGAATCCAAGCGTATCGTCGTCGACATCACGATCTCCCAACAGACGCTCCACGACTAGTTCGTCCTGACGAGCTTTGTGGAGCAGAACCTCGGGCCGGTCAGGCGGCGGCATACAGCACCCGGCCTTCCTTGCGGGCCGCATGCTCCACAGTGCCCGGTATCCGCGATCGGGCCTCGAACTCCTGCTCGCTGATGACAAGCAGGTCGACCGGCATGAGCATGCCCTTCAAGGCACGATTGAGCCGGATCATTTCTTCGTACCGATTCGATACAGTCGGCTCGATGATCAAGAGATCGACGTCGCTGTGGTCATCGGCTTCACCACGGGCATGGGAGCCAAACAGGATGACCTTCAGCGGGTGAGCCGCCGCCACCAACCGATTCACGGCGTCATTCAGCCGCTCGGCCGTCGGTGCCCACGCTGGTTTGGTCATGCTATCCATGCCTCAAGCGTACCTCGGACCGATTACTGGGGCCACCTCGTGAAGACAATGTCCGGAGCCATCACTCGACCACGTTCGCCGCGACTAGCGCCCGAGTCGCCAGGCTCCGGTTCCGCGGATAAATCGCCCTTCTCACCGGCCATCCCGGTCTTTCATTTCAGCGGTTGTCCGCCAAGGGCGACGGCCTGCCTTCAAACAGGGTCGGATTGAGGGAAGTGACTTTACAAAACCCATTGATTTCTCGGGCGAGACTGCGATTCAACAATCCCTGCCGGGGGTATTCGGCGCCTTGGTGCGTTTCCGCAGGGAGACCTGACCTGCCCCATGCATGATGCCGGAATCGAGATGAGGGTTTGCCCTCCAACAGACCAGCCCTGTGCGGTTGCTGAGGCGCCAGATCGCCCTCCACCCGCCCGAGCCGCACCTCAGCGGCCGCCGAGCCGCTCGATGATCCGGTCCGCGTCGTAGACGCACCCGCCCCAGGTGCCTCCGCTGGCCTGCTGGAGCGCCGCCCAGAGACGCGTGTCGGCCGGCAGCTGCGGGTCGGCCGCCAGATCCGGGCGCACCGGCCGTCCGGCGAGTTCGGCCTCCGCCTCGGCCGGGGTGAACGTCCGCCCGCCGTGGCCCACCAGATCGACGCGGCCGCTGGCCGACCGGGTGTCGATCTCGATGGCGATCAGGTCGCCGTCCACGAGCCGGCCGATCGGGCCGCCGGCCAGCCCCTCGGGACCGACGTGCCCGATGCAGGCGCCGGTCGACACGCCGGAGAACCGCGCGTCGGTCACCAGGGCCACGCGGCCGGCGTGCGGCAGCTGCTTGAGGCTGCCGGTGACCTGGTAGGTCTCCTCCATCCCGGTGCCCATCGGGCCGATCCCGGCGAGCACCACGACGTCGCCCGGCTCGATCGCCCCGCGTTTGATGGCCGCCATCGCCGCGCGTTCGCTGGTGAACACCCGGGCCGGTCCCGTGTGCCGGTAGACGCCGTCGGCATCGAACAGCGACCGGTCGATCGCGGTCGCCTTGACCACCGATCCCTCCGGAGCGATCGTGCCGCGCGGAAACGCCATCGTGCCCCGCAGGCCGCGGGCCGCGGCCCGGGGCGGCGGCATGATGACGTCGTCGGGATCGACGCCGTCGCGCTCGTGCAACAGCGCCCGGAAACGGTGCCGTCGCTCGCTCCGCGCCCACCATGCCAGCTGCTCCGCGAGCGTCACGCCCGCGACCGTGCGGACGCTCGTGTCGAGGAGGCCGAGACCGTCGAGGTGCAGCATCAGTTCGGGCACGCCCCCCGCCAGGAAGAACCGCACGGTGGGATGGTGGACGGGGCCGTTGGGCAGCACGCTGACCAGCCGCGGCGTCCGCCGGTTCACCGCGATCCAGTCGGCCACCGTCGGCGGCGGCAGTCCGGCGGCATGGGCCAGCGCGGGCACGTGGAGCAGGAGGTTCGTCGAGCCGCCGCATGCGGCGTGCACCACCATGGCGTTGGCGATGCTCGCGGGTGTGAGCAGGTCGCGGGTCTTGAGCCCCGCGTCGGCGAGGTGGACGAGTGCCGCGGCGCTGCGCACGGCCATGTCGCGCCACACCGGCTGGCCGCTGGGCGCCAGCGCCGCGTGCGGCAGCGTGAGGCCGATCGCCTCGGCCACGACCTGGGCCGTGGCCGCGGTGCCGAGAAACTGGCAGCCGCCCCCGGGCGAGGCGCAGGCGCGGCAGCCGAGATCGGCCGCCTCCTCGAGCGTGACCATGCCGTGGACGTAGCGGGTGCCCAGCGTCTGGATGCTGCCGGCGTCCTCGCCGCTGCGCGGGGGGAGCGTCACCCCTCCGGGCACGATCACCCCGGGCAGTCCGCCCAGGCCCGCGACGGCCATGAGCATCGCCGGCAGTCCCTTGTCGCAGGTGGCGATGCCCAGCACGCCCTCGCGCAGCGGCAGCGACCGCGCCAGCCGCCGCAGCACGACCGCCGCGTCGTTGCGGTACGGCAGGCTGTCGAACATCCCGGTCGTGCCCTGCGTGCGTCCGTCGCAGGGATCGGAACAGAATCCGGCGAACGGGATCGTGCCCAACCGTCGCAGTTCCTCCGCGGCCGCCTGGACGAGCAGGCCGATCTCCCAGTGCCCGGTGTGGTAGCCCAACGCCACCGCCGCGCCATCCGGGGCCCGCACGCCCCCCTGCGTGCTGAGGATCAGGAACTGCCGGTCGGCCGAACGCCGGGGATCCCATCCCATGCCCACGTTCTGCGACAGGCCGAACAGGTCGCCGCTGGGGCTCGACCGCAGGAGCGCGTCGGTGAGCGGCAGACTGCCGACGGGACCGGCGGCCGCGGTCTCGACCTCGTAGATCGCCGGATCGTCGTCGCCGAACGCGGCACGTCCGCCGCGGGTCGCATCGCCGGCCATGCGTCTTCTCCCCAGGTGCCCGACGGCCGAGCGACCGCCCGCGGTGCTTGTGAGCCCGGCGGCAGCTTCCTATACATGATGCCGGTGCACGGTGCCGGCTCGATGACGTCGGCCGGGTGCCGGGCGTGGTCGGACTATGCAGGCCGGCGGACGATCGGTCAAGGGACGGCCCCGCGATCGCGCGGGGCGATCGCGGTCGGCCACCGGCGGAGAGAGGGCCTCGATGAGCGGACGCATCTGCAGGTTTCGGCACCGTGGCCCGGACGCGGCCGTCCGCATCGGTGCCGTCGGCGCGGACGAACGGATCGTCGACCTCACGGCGGCCGGCATCACGACGCTCGCGGCCGTGCTCGACGCCGCCGATCCGGCGGCCGTCCTGCAGACCGCGGCGGCCGCCTCCGCCCCCGGCACGCCGGCCTCCGACGTCGTCCTGCTGCCCCCGGTGGAGCGGCAGGAGGTGTGGGCGGCCGGCGTCACCTACCTGCGGAGCCGGACGGCGCGGATGGAGGAGTCGGACTTCAGCGCCACCGCCTACGACCGCGTCTACGAGGCGGAGCGGCCGGAGATCTTCTTCAAGGCGGTCGGCGAGAAGGCGGTCGGCCCCGACGACGCGGTCGGCATCCGCCGCGACGCCCGCTGGAACGTGCCCGAGCCGGAACTGGCGCTCGTCATGAACCGTCACGGCCGCCTCGTGGGCTGCACGATCGGCAACGACATGAGCTCGCGGGACATCGAGGGGACGAACCTCCTCTACCTGCCGCAGGCCAAGATCTACGACCGCTCCTGCAGCCTCGGCCCCTGGATCACGCTCGAGAACCACGAGCCCACCATCCGTGGCTGGCGGGTGGCGATCGGCATCGTCCGTGGCGGCCGGGAGATATTCTCCGGAACGACGGGCATCGGCCAGATCAAGCGGACCTTCTCCGATCTCACGGACCACCTCTGGCGCTGCCAGTCGTTCCCGCACGGGGTGATCCTGCTGACGGGCACCGGCGTCGTGCCCGACGAATCGTTCACGCTCGCCGCCGGCGACGCCATCGCCATCGACATCAGTGGCATCGGCCGGCTCGCCAACCACGTGGCGGTCGTCTGACCGCCACGAATCTCCACCCGGGAGGACGCATGTCCCCGCTCCATGGCATGAACCTCGTCGCCGGCACGCACCGCGGCGGCGAGACCGGCTTCACCGTGACGAGCCCCGTCGATGGAGGTCCGCTCCCGGGCCGGTTCCAGCGCGCCTCGACCGCCGACGTCGACGACTGCCTGAGGGCGGCCGCGGCGGCGGCGCCGGCGTTCGCGGCGACGCCCGGCGGCGTCCGCGCCGACCTGCTCGAGGCGATCGCCGAGGAGATCCTGGCGCTCGGCGACGACCTGCTCGACCGGGCCGGGCTGGAAACGGCGTTGCCGGCCGCCCGGCTCGCCGGTGAGCGCGGCCGCACGGTGGGGCAGCTGCGGCTGTTCGCGGCGGCCGCACGCGAGGGCTCGTGGGTCGATGCCCGCATCGACCGGGCGCTGCCCGACCGGCAGCCGATCCCGCGGCCCGACCTGCGGCGAATGAAGCGGCCGCTCGGCCCGGTGGTCGTGTTCGGCAGCAGCAACTTCCCGCTGGCGTTCTCGGTCGCCGGCGGCGACACCGCCAGCGCGCTGTGCACCGGCAATCCCGTGGTCGTCAAGGCGCATCGCGGCCATCCCGGCACGTCCGAACTGGTGGGCGGGGCGGTCGATCGCGCCGTCGCCCGCTGCGGCCTGCCGGCCGGCACCTTCTCGATGCTGCACGGCGAGGGCGCGGTGATCGGGACGGCGCTCGTGCGGCATCCCGCCGCGCGGGCGGTCGGCTTCACCGGCTCCCGGGCGGCCGGCCGCGCGCTGGTCCAGGTGGCCGGCGGCCGCCCCGATCCGATCCCGGTGTTCGCCGAGATGAGCAGCCTCAACCCCGTGTTCGTGCTGCCCGCCGCGCTGGCCGAGCGGACCCGGCAGATCGCCGATGGGTTCCTGGCGTCGATGACGCTCGGCGTGGGCCAGTTCTGCACGAAGCCGGGCCTGCTCGTGGCCGTCGAGGGCCCCGACCTGGCCCGGTTCCGCGGCCTGCTCGCCGAGGCGGTGGCCGCCGCGGTCCCCGGATCGATGCTCAACGCCGACATCCGCGCGGCGTTCGAACAGGGTCGCGACCGGCTGCTCGGCGTGGCCGGCGTCGCGGTCACGGCCCGCGCCGGCGGGGCGGTCGATGCCGGCCGCACGCAGGCGGCCGCGTTCGTGGCCGAGACCGACGCCGACACGTTCCTCGCCACGGCGGCCTGCGGCGAGGAGGTGTTCGGCCCCTGCGGCCTGCTCGTGCCCGTCCGCTCGCTCGACGACCTGCAGCGGCTGGCCGTGCGGCTCGACGGCCAGTTGACCGCGACCGTCCACGGCTCCCCCGCCGACCTCGCCGCGGCCGGCGGCCTGCTCGAGGTCCTCGCCGATCGGGCGGGCCGGCTGATCGTCAACGGATACCCCACCGGCGTGGAGGTCTGCCACGCGATGCAGCACGGCGGACCGGCACCGGCCACGTCGGACTCGCGGTTCACGAGCGTGGGCACCGCCGCACTCGAGCGGTTCGTCCGTCCGGTGTGCTACCAGGACGTGCCCGAGCCGCTGCTGCCGCCCGCACTCCGCGACGGGAACCCGCTGGGCATCGAGCGGCTCGTCGACGGCGTCCGCGGCCGCCACTAGCGGCCGCCGTGCACGGGCGGCCTCGACCGCGGCGGCCGACGGCCGGCCGCGGGTTTGCTGTGGCATTCGGCCGCCGCGGAGGCGAGAATCGGGGAATGGTCCGGCTCCTCGGCAGTCGCTGCGTCGCGGTCGTGATCGCCGGAGTGCTGGCCATGGCGTCGGCCCGCGCCGACGATGCGGCGATCCGCTCGCGGCTGGTGTCGCTCTGCGGCCAGTGCCATGCCGACGGCGGCTCCGAGGGGGGGCTGGCCATCGACGAGGTGCTGTCGCGGGCGGTCCCGGGCGGCGCCGACGCGGCCGGCGGGCCGGGCAGCCGCGATCACGCCGCCTGGCTGGCGATCTGGAGAAACCTCCGTGCCGGCACCATGCCGCCGGCCGACGAGCCACAGCCCACCGACGCCGAACGGCGAGACCTGCTCCAGTGGGTGGAGCGGGACATGCTCGGCATCGACCCCGCCCGGCCCGATCCCGGCAGCGTGACGGTCCGCCGGCTCAACCGCCAGGAATACGCCAACACGATCCGCGACCTGCTCGGCGTCCGGTTCGACACGGCCGACGCCTTTCCGGCCGACGACACGGGGCACGGTTTCGATACGATCGGCGAGGTGCTGTCGCTGTCGCCGATGCTCATGGAGAAGTACGTCGATGCGGCGGCGACGATCGCCGCCGAGGCGGTTCGCGGGATGCAGGACGACCCGGCGCGGAAGCCGCCGACGCCGACGATCCCACCACCGCCCGCCGCCGGACCCGAGCGGGCCGCGTGGCTGCGCGACACCCTCGGCGGCCTCGCCGAGCGGGCGTTCCGCCGGCCGGTGGACGGGCCGACGCTCGACCGCATCGTCGCCATCGCCACGCTGGCCGGCGGCGACGACGCCGCGGCTGCCCCCGCCCTGACCGCCGGGCTGACCGCGATCCTCGCCTCGCCCCGGTTCCTGTTCCGCGTCGAGTCGGCCGGCGGCATGGTTCCGGGCCGCGACGGCGTGGCCTGGCTCGACGACTGGTCGCTGGCCTCGCGGCTCTCCTTCTTCCTCTGGAGCTCGCTGCCCGACGCCGAGCTCATGGCGCTGTGCCGGTCGGGCGAACTCCGCGGCAACCTCCCGCGGCAGGTCGACCGGATGCTCGACGACCCGCGCAGCGCCGCCTTCGTCCGCAACTTCGTGGGCCAGTGGCTGCAGACCCGCGACGTCGAGACGCTGCCGTTCGACGCCCGGGCCGTGTTCGGCAAACGCCACCGTGAGTTGGCGAAGAAGTTCAATGGCGCCAGCCTGCGGCGGGCGATGCGGGAACAGACCGAAATGCAGTTCGCCCACCTCGTGCAGGCCAACCTGCCGGCCACCGACCTGCTCGTCGGCGAGGCGACGTTCCTCAACAAGGAGCTGGCCGAGTACTACGGTCTCGGCGGGCTCGCCGGTCTCGACCGGGAGCGGATGCGGCTGGTGACGCTTCCGTCCGACAGCCACCGGGCGGGGCTCCTCACGCACGGCAGCTTCCTGCTCGTGACGTCGAACCCCTCCCGCACCTCCCCGGTCAAGCGGGGCCTGTTCATCCTCTCGAACCTCCTGGGCACGCCCCCGCCGCCGGCGCCGGCGGACGTGCCGGCGCTCGAGCGGGCGGCGCAGGCGGCCGGAGGACCGGCGTCGATGCGGCAGCTCATGGAGCGGCACCGCAGCGATGCACTGTGCGCGTCCTGCCATGCCCGGATGGATCCGCTGGGGCTGGCGCTCGAGCATTACGACGCCCTGGGGCACTGGCGGGACGACGACCGCGGCCAGGCCATCGACACGGCCGGCCGGCTGGTCACGGGGGAGCGGTTCGCGGACGTCGAGGAACTGTCACGGCTGCTGGCCGGTCCGCGCCGGGCCGATTTCCACCGCTGCCTGACCGAAAAGCTCCTCACCTACTCGCTGGGCCGCACGATCGAATATTTCGACGCCCCGGCGGTCGATACAATCGTGGGAGCCGTGGAGAAGGACGGCCGCATGCGGACGCTCCTGCACGCGGTCGTGGGCAGCGTGCCCTTCACCATGATGCGGTCGCCGGCGACCCCGCCGCGCGACCCGCCGCGCGACCCGCCGCAGGCCGCCCCCGTCACCACCGGAGCCGCACCATGACCCGGCGACCGCACGTGCCCCCGAGCCGCTCCGTCACCCGCCGCACGTTCCTGGGCGCCGCGGCCCTCCGCGGGCTCGGGGTGTCGCTCGCGCTGCCTGCCTTCGAATCGCTGCGGGCGGCCCGGGTACTGGCCGGCGGCGATCCCGCCGGCGCGGTCCGCATGGCGTTCGTCTACGCGCCCAACGGCGTCATCGAGCCGCGTTGGAAGCCCGAGGGAATCGGGGCCGACTACCGGCCGGGGCCGACGCTCGAACCGCTCGCCGGCCTGCGGCAGGACTTCCAGATCGTCTCCGGGCTGGCCCACAGGAACGGCACCGCCGGCCCCGACGGCGCCGGCGACCACGCGCGGGCGATGTCGACGATCCTCACCGGCACGCGGCCCCGCAAGACCGCCGGCTCCGACATCCGCGCCGGCGTCTCGGTGGACCAGGTGGCGGCCCAGCGGATCGGGGACCGGACGCGGTTTCCGTCGCTGGAACTCACCTGCGACGCGGTCCGCCGCAGCGGCGAGTGCGACTCGGGCTATTCCTGCGCCTACTCGTTCAACATGTCGTGGCGGACCGCCACGCAGCCGGCCACGCCGGAGGCCAGCCCGCGGCTCGTGTTCGAGCGGCTGTTCGGGGCCGGCACCGGCGCCGAGCGGGCCCGCAACCTCGTCTCCCGCCTGGGCGAGCGGCGGTCGATCCTCGACTTCGTGGCCGACGACGCCCGCCGGATGGCGGAGACGCTCGGCCACGACGACCGCCACAAGTTCGCCGAATACATCGACGGCGTGCGGCAGATCGAGCGGCAGATCGAGCGGATGGAGTCGTTCGGCGTGCCCGCCGCCCCGGACATCGACCTGCCCGACCGGCCGCCGGCACTCCATCGCGACCACATCCGGCTGATGGCCGACATGATCGTGCTCGCCTTCCAGACCGACTCCACCCGCATCGCCACGCTGGTGCTGTCGTCCGACGGCAGCAACCGCACGTTCCCCGAGATCGAGGTCACCGACGGGCACCACGCCCTGTCGCACCACCAGGACGACGCGGAGAAGATCGAGAAGATCGCCCGCATCGACCGGTTCTACGTCGAGCAGTTCGCCTACCTGCTCGAGCGGCTCAAGGCGGCCACCGACGCCGCCGGCAGGCCGCTTCTCGACACCTCGATGGTCGCCTACACCAGCGGGCTCTCCGACGGCAACAAGCACCGCCACAACGACCTGCCTCTGCTGCTGGCCGGCCGCGGTGGCGGGCGGCTCGTGCCGGGCCGCCACCTGCGACTGCCCGACGAGCAGCCGATGGCCAACCTCTTCCTGACGATGCTCGACATCGTCGGCGCGCCGGTGGAGCGATTCGGCGACTCGACGGGACGGCTCGACGCCGTCTGCAGCCCGGGCGCGTGATCGCGCCGCAGGCGTGATCGGCCGCAGCCGCCGGACCGGGGCCGCGTCGGGCGGCCCTGCCGGCGACCGGCTCCACGTTTCAGGGTCTCGCGGCGGCGAGCGGCCAGAGGGCGGCCAGTGCCAGCGTGGCGGCCAGCCCGGCGACCGCCTCGACCATCACCATGGCGGAGGCGGTGCGGAGCGTCTGCTGCTCCGACATGCCGCTCATCCGGGAGATGACCCAGAATCCGCTGTCGTTCATCCACATCCCCGCCTTCGACCCGCAGCCGATGGCCATCGCCACGTAGACGGGGTGGTACCCCAGGTCGCCGGCGGTGGCCACCGGGGCCAGCACGCCGGCGGCGGTGATCATCGCCACCGTGGCCGATCCCTGCGCGACGCGGATGACCGCCGTGACGGCCCAGGCGATCGGCACGAGCGCCACGCCGGCGCCGGTGGCGAAGCCGTGCGCCAGTTCCGCCATGCCCGCCTGCCGCAGCGCGCCGCCGAGTGCCCCGCCGGCGGCGATGACGAGCACGATCTCCCCCGCCTCGGCGACCGCCGCGGCGATCGTGCGGCGGACGACGCCGATGTCGGCGACGCTCGTGGCGAGCACCCCGATCGACACGAGCGCCGAGAGGGCCAGCGCCATGTTCTTCTCGCCGCACACCCGGATCGCCGGCAGGACCGCGGCCGGCACCAGATGCGGGGCCGCTTCGGCGATCGACCCGAGCGTGATCAGCAGCATCGGCAGCAGGATCGGCGCCAGCGACGCCGCCAGCGACGGCGGCGCCGCGGGACGGGGCGGCGGCGCGTCGGGCTCGGGCGGCGACAGGCGGGCCGGCTCGAGCGGCCAGATGCCGTCGGCCCAGGCCGCGTAGGCGTAGCCGGCCGCCGCGGCGATCGCCCCCACCACCAGGCCGCAGGCGATCATGGTCGTCATGTCGATCCCGAAGGCGTCGGCGACGAACAGCGGCCCCGGCGTCGGCGGCACGAGGGAGTGCGTCATCGTCGCACCGGCGATGATCGCCAGCACGTTGAGCAGGTAGTGGCGGCCCGACCGCTCCCAGGCCGCGCGGGCCAGCGGCAGGAGCAGGAAGAACACCGTCTCGGCGAACATGGGGATGCCCAGCAGGAAGCCGGTGGTCAGCAGGGCCAGCGGCGTCCGCCCGCTGCCGACGACCGCCTGGATCGAGCCGACGATCCGCTCCGCCCCGCCGGCGGCGGTGAGGCAGCCGCCGAGGATCGATGCCAGCGCGATCACGATGCCGATGTCGAGCGCCGTCTTGCCGAATCCCTCCGCCACCCGGCGCCCGGGCGGCACGCTCTCGGCGACGGTGGCGGCGGCACCGTCGGGTGCCGATCCCCCGACGGCCGGCGGTGGTGCCGACAGCGAGGCGACCACGAACGCCCCGACGATGAGCGTGAGGAAGGCCGGCATCCGGAAGGCGAGCACGCCCCCCACCACCACGACCAGCGCGACCAGGAGGATCACGAGCGGGCTCATGCGTGCGGCGACCTCCCCGACCGCGGCGGCAGCGGTGGCGGGGCCCGTCCCCGACACCGTTCCGCGTGGCCGGGGCAGATCGTACAATCCCGCCGGCCCCGCGACGACACACGCCCCGGATCCCCGCATGACCACCCCCGCCCGCCGCCGCGCCGCCGCCGAGCTGCGGTCGCAGCGTTGGTTCGCCCCCGACGACCTGCGGAGCTTCGGCCATCGCAGCCGGCTGCGGCAGATGGGCTACTCGGCCGAGGAGGCGGAGGGGCGGCCGGTGATCGCCATCCTCAATTCCTGGAGCGACTTGAGCCAGTGCCACACGCACTTTCCCCAGCGGGTGGCCGAGGTGAAGCGGGGCGTCTGGCAGGCGGGCGGATTTCCGGTGGAGATCCCGGTGCTCGCGCTGTCGGAAATGTTCATGAAGCCCACGGCGATGCTGTACCGCAACCTCCTCGCCCTCGAGGTCGAGGAGGTGCTGCGGTGCCACCCGGTCGACGGCGCGGTGCTCATGGGCGGCTGCGACAAGACGGTGCCCGGCCTGCTGATGGGGGCGATCACGGCCGACCTGCCGGCCATCTTCATGCCCGCCGGGCCGATGCTCGCGGGCCGCTGGCGGGACCAGCGGCTCGGCAGCGGCACCGACGTCTGGAAGTTCTGGGCGCAGCGGCAGGCGGGCTGCCTGGAGGACTGCGTGTTCCGGCAGCTCGAGGAAGGGATCGCCCGGTCGCCCGGCACCTGCATGACGATGGGCACCGCCTCGACCATGGCCGCGGTCACCGAGAGCCTGGGCCTGATGCTGCCCGGGGCCTCGACGATCCCCGCGGTGCACTCGGCGCACGCCCGCATGGCCGCCGCCTGCGGCCGCCGCATCGTGGAGATGGTCTGGGAGGACCTGCGTCCGTCGTCGATCCTCTCGGACCGGGCCTTCGACAACGCCATCGTCACCGACATGGCGCTGTGCGGCTCGACCAACGCCATCGTGCACCTGCTCGCGCTGGCGGGCCGCGCCGGCGTGCCCCTTTCACTCGACCGGTTCGACGAGATCTCCCGCCGCGTGCCCGTGCTGGCCAACCTGCGGCCGGCCGGTGAGTTTCTCATGGAGGACTTCCACGACGCCGGCGGCCTGCCGGCCCTGCTGGAGCGGCTGCGGCACCTGCTGGCGACCGACTGCCCGACGGTGACCGGCCGGACCCTCGGCGAGAACATCGCCGGCGCCGGCGTGATCGACGACCGCGTCATCCTGCCGCTCGACCGGCCGCTGGCGACGGCCGGCGGCACGTGCGTCCTGCGGGGCAACCTCGCGCCGAGCGGCTGCGTGATCAAGCCCACCGCGGCCGACCCGCGGCTGCTGCGGCACAGCGGCCGCGCGATCGTGTTCGACGGCTACGCCGACCTCAAGGCCCGGCTCGACGACCCGGCGCTGGCGATCACGGCCGACGACGTCCTGGTGCTCCGCGGCGCGGGCCCCCTCGGCGCACCCGGCATGCCGGAGTGGGGCATGCTGCCGATCCCGAAGCGGCTGCTCGAGCAGGGCGTCCGCGACATGGTGCGGATCTCCGACGCCCGCATGAGCGGCACGAGCTACGGCACGTGCGTGCTGCACGTCGCCCCGGAGGCGGCGGTGGGCGGTCCCCTGGCCCTCGTTCGCGACGGCGACACGATCACGCTGGACGTCGAGGCGCGACGGCTCGACCTCCTGGTCGCCGAGGACGAACTGGCCCGGCGCCGGGCCGACTGGCGGCCGCCTCCACCCCGGGCCGACCGCGGGTACACGCGACTGTTCCTCGACGAGACGACGCAGGCCGACATGGGCTGCGACTTCCGCCTGCTGCACCGCGGGCCGCCGGCCGACGAGCCGGAGATCCACTGACCCCCGCGGGCGATCCCGAGGCGGCCGCCGCCCGCCTGCGTCCCGTCATCCCGACCATCCCCGTCACGCCCGGAGTCCCCCCGTGAACACCGCCCCCCTCACGTCCCGACACTTCGAACGCTCCGTCATGGCGGTGCCCCCCTTGGCGCGTGCGGCCGACGGCCGCATCGACCCGGCCGAGAACCTGCGGATCATCCGCCACATCGAGTCGGGCGGCACGACCCTGCTCCTCTACGGCGGCAACGCCAATCTCTACCACCTGCCGCTCGACGAGTACGAGCCGCTGCTGGAGATGCTCGCCGCGCACGCCGCCCCGACGACGACCGTGGTCCCGGCGGCCGGCCCCACCTACGGGCTGCTGCTCGAGCATGCCCGGGCGATCCGCCGCCATCCGTTTCCGGCGGTGATGGTGCTGCCCCACCAGGGCGTGACGACCAGCCGGGGCGTCGCCACGGGCGTCCGCCGGTTCGTGGAAGCCGCGGGCGTGCCAGCCGTGCTGTACATCAAGCACGACGGCTTCATCGAGCCTCCCGACGTCGCGGCGCTCGTCGGCGACGGACTGATCGCGGCCATCAAGTACGCCACGGTGCGGCACGACACGGCCGCAGATCCCTACCTGCGGGAGCTGGTGGGCGTGGTCGATCCGAGGCTGGTCATCAGCGGCATCGGCGAGCAGCCCGCCATCGTCCACCTCCGCGACTTCGGCCTGGGGGGCTTCACCACCGGCTGCGGCTGCGTGGCCCCGCGGCTCTCGCAGGCGATGCTGGCGGCGATCCGCCGCGCCGACTGGGAGGAGGCGGAGCGGATCCGCACGACCTTCCTGCCGCTGGAGTCGCTGCGCAACGCGATCAGTCCGATCCGCGTCCTGCACCACGCGGTCGGCGCGGCCGGGATCGCCGCCACGGGCCCGCTCGTGCCGCTGCTCGACGCCGTCCAGCCGGAGCACGACGCCGCGATCCGCGCGGCCGCGGTCGCGCTGCTCGCCGCCGACCGGGCGTGATCAGACCATGATCAGGGCGTGGCCGGCCGGCTGGCCGCCGCGCCGCCGTTCTTCCAGAGAAACAGCCGCTCGACCGTCGCGGCCGGCAACGGCTTGCCGTAGAACGCCAGCCTCGCCACCGCGGTCTCGGCATCGCCGTAGCCGTTGCTGCCGCCGAGTCGGAACTCCCGCCCCCACTGGAACGACTTGCCCGTGACGGGAATGCCGGCGATCGGGATCCCGTTGCGGTAGATCTGCAGCGTCTCGAGATCGCTCGTGATCACGAAGTGCGTCCAGCTCGACAGCATCGACGTCGGCAGCCCCGCGGCGCCCCAGGCACCCGCCGCGTTGACCCGCAGGCCGCCCTGCAGGATGTCGCAGGACACCGCCTTGTGGCCGCCGAAGTCGAAGAGCGTTCCCATCGCCGGCGTTCCCTTGGTCCGCACCCAGCACTCGATCGCGAACGGCACGCGGGGGCCGCATTCGAAGCCGAACGCCGCCTTGATCCCCTCGGGCGGAATCACGAGCGCGGTCGTGCCGGCCGGCCCCGGCACCTCCCGGCAGCCGGCCGTCGGGATCGCCACCGCCGCCTTGACGCTCCCCGGCAGCGGGCGGCAGCTGCCGTCGCCCACCGCGTCGAATCGCCAGGCCGCCACGAACCCGGGCAGCTTCCGGGGGTCGAATCCCTCGCGCCGCATCTCCTCTTCCCTCTCTGCCATCGTCTCGAGCTGCCGCGTGAGCGCGGCCGATTCGGGATCGGCCACTGGCGGCACCGTGCGGTTCATGGCCACGAGCGTCTCCCCGGCGCGGGCCACCGTCACCTCCGTCCGTCCGCCGGCACCGGGGTCGAACCGCACCGTGTCCTGCTGGTCCGGAAAGGCGATCGTGAGCGACGTCCGCCCCGCGTCCCAGCTGGTCGTCGGCAGCGGGTGGCCGCCCCGGAAGGCGTGGAGCAGGACGCGGAAGTCCGGCGCCGTGGCCTCCGTCGCCAGCGACAGGGTCGTGAACTTGTCCCGCGTGCCGACGGCCGCCGGCCGCGGCGTGCCACGGACCAGCAGCGGCCGCACCAGGAACGCGGCCGCTCCGTCCGCCAGGCCGCCATCCGCCGTGAGGCCGGCCGATCCGGTGAGGATCGTGTCACCGGGGACCCCGAGGCTCTCGCTGCGGCGGACGGCGACGACGTCGCCCGGCAGCGTGAGGTTCCAGTCGTAGCGGGCGGGCAGCGGGTCGCGTTGCACGTCGTCCACGACCAGCACGTAGGGCCGCGGCCCGCGGACCAGGCCGGCCGTGCGGAAGGCCCTCAGCACGGGCGTGTTGACCTGCCGGGTCGCCGGGGTGTACTCGCCATCCATCCCGATCCAGGAGGCGGTGAACTTGAGCGGCCGCGTGAACACCTCGCGATCGGACCTGGTCCAGGCGAAGTCGTTGAAGCTCTGCTCGACGAGCTGCCAGCCGGGGCCGGTGTCGACCGTGCCGGCGGCGACGTCCCGGCGCGTGCACGGCGTGCCTGCCTCGTTCTTCGAGGCGTTGCGCCACACCCAGTCCCAGCAGTACTTCGCGTCGCCGGTGACGAACGTCGCTCCCGGGCCGTCGGCGTAGTCCACGACGCGGGCCGGCGTGGTCGTGCTCTGTTCGGCGCCGTCGATGAGCACCGTGTTCATGGCCCAGCCGCCGATGTCCTTGCCGGGGATCGTCACCCACGTGCGGCCCTGCCCGGCGAGCATGATGCCGTTGCGGTCGGGATAGGGGTGACCGCCGCTGGCCCCGCGGACGTGCATCGTCAGCATGGTGGCGTCGCGATCCCACGACGACCGCGTCATGAGGAGCGCCCGCTGGCCGCAGAAGAACGTCAGCGGCACGCCGGCCGACTCGGGGGTGTCGGCCGGGTCGTAGGCCGACGCGAACACCGCCGACGTGACGGCCTGATGGCTGAGCGAATGCAGGCTCGACGGCAGCGTGCGGTAGTCGTCGCCGACCAGCGCCCGGTAGACCACGTCGACCCCCTTGTCCTCGGGAAACAGCCAGCGGGCGACGACGAGGTCCTGCGGCGTCGTCAGCCCGCCCCCCATGCCGCCCAGGATGTCGAAGACGGCGAAGGAACCGCGGGTGGGCAGCAACGCCCGGGCGGAGAAGGCCGAGTAGTAGGCACGCGGCAGCGGGTGGTGGGTGAGCGGTTCGAGGCCGTACTTGTGGCCGACGCGGTCGAACGCCACGGCGGCGTCGAGGCCGAAGAGGAGCTTCCCCTCGCCCTCGTAGGCGGCACCGCTGTCGAAGAAGGAGTAGGTGTAGAAGTTGCGCCAGCCGCGGTAGAGGCCGAGGAACTTGAGGTCGTTGAAGCCCGGCTCGCCCTCGATCGCCATCAGGTCGAAGACCCAGTAGGAGAACGTGGCCCAGTTGCTGCGGCTGGCCTCCGCGTTGTTGAACGTGCCGTAGTTGTCCTGGCCCGACGACAGGGTGACGAGTTCGTCGTGGACGATGCCCCGCTGCTCCGCGGTCATCCAGTTGAAGATGAAGTCGTAGATGAAGCCCAGCGAGCAGGCCGACAGCCGGCTCGTGGAAGGCCGCGGCGGCTGGCCGGCGGCGACGGGCTTGTCCTCCCTGGACCGCCGCTCCTGCTCCAGCCGCACGGCGGTCACGGTCGCGGCGGCGAGCGTGCGGGCGGCGGGCTCGTCCTCTTCGACGAGGCAGCGGAAGGCCTCCGCGGCGGCCGGATTGAAGAACGACGCCGGGTGGGCCTTCTCGTAGGTCTGCGGCCGTTCGCCGGCGGCGAGCATGCGGTAGACGTCCTCGCGCTTCGGCGCGTAGCCGCCGATGCGGTGCAGGTCGACGAACCGGCCGTGGATGTGGAAGCCGCCGTTGGCCCAGTCGGGCTGGGCGTAGTCGGCCTTCTCGTCGTAGGTGAGCCGCAGGGCGTGCGACCAGGCGAGGATGTTGAGCCACGCCTCCCGGGCTCCGCGATCCTCGCGGAGGCGTCGCCGCAACGCCGGCAGGTCCTCCGGCGAGAAGAAGATCCGCGGATGGACGCCGGGCGGCGGCACCTTCCCCACCGGCCGCACCCCGGTGCCGTCGAACGCCACCGGCGACGACCCGTAGTCGCGGGGCCGGAACCGCGCCCACGGCACCGGCTCCTTGTCGCCGCCGTGGTACGACCACACGGTCCTGTCGCGGTAGGCGGAGGCCTCCACCAACGGATCGACCGCCTGCGCCCGCGCGGTCGCGGCGGTCGCCACGCAGGCCGTCACGATCGCGAGCGGCAGGATCGCGACGGGAAGCCTCTCGAACCGGACGATCACGGCGACGCACCGCGGACGGCACGCGGTCGGACGACTCGTGAAGGGACGGCGGGCCTGCATGGGATGCTCCTTCTCCGCTGCCACGGAAACCGCCGATGCCGCCGGCGACCACCGGGTCACGGCCGGCACACGACGCCGGGTCGCCATCGTACCGCACGACGGCCGGGGCGACCGGCGGCCGCGGTGCGGCCGTCATGCGCCGCGGCACGGGCCGATCCGGTTCGTGGAGCCGCCGGCCGCGGAGGCCCCACGCGCGTTGCCCGCCCCCCATCCCCGCAGTAGCCTGTCGGCCGGCAGGGGCTCGACGCGGCGGCGCGGCAGGCAGAACGGAACATCGGGACGACGACACGCAGGGATCGTGCATGCTGGGGCTCGAACGGATCGGCGTGCAGTCGCGGTTCATCCTGCTCATGCTGCTGGTGAGCCTCGGCTCGATCCTGGCCATCGGCTGGATCGGCTACCGTTCGGCCCGGGCGGCGATCACGCATGCGGTGCAGAACCACCTGCAGAGCGTCCGCTACTCGAAGACCCGCGGCCTCATGACGCTGCTGGAGTCGCTGCGGGACCAGGTGATCGCGGTGTCGGACGGCAAACTCGCCGCCGAGGCCATGACCAACTTCCGACAGGCCTACCGGAGCCTCGCCGACGAGCGGCTCTCCGCGGCCGAGGAGCAGGCGCTCCGCGATCACTACGCCACGCGGTTCATCCCCTTCCTGCGGGAGCGCATGGGCGGCTCGCCCGAGATCGACCAGTACCTGCCGGTCGATCCGGTCCAGCGGTACCTGCAGTATCACTACATGGCCGCGGCGCCGGGACCGCCGGCGGGGGCGGGGGCCGCTGAGTCCGCGGCGCCGGCGTCCGCCGACGACTCGCTCTACGCCCTCGCACACGACGCCTTGCACGAGCGTTTCGAGCGGCTGTCGTCGATGTTCGGCTACGCGGACGTCCTGCTCATCGACGACGACACGCTCGACATCGTCTATTCGCTGCGCAAGCGGCCCGACTTCGCCACCAGCCTGCGGAACGGCCCGTGGGCGGCGACGAACCTCGCCAAGGCCGCCGAGGCCCTCTCCCGGGCCGGCGACCGGGACGCCTTCAAGGTCGTCGATACGGAGCTCTACCGGCCCGACCTGGGCCGCCCCGTCGGCTTCGTCCTCTCGCCGATCTTCACCGGGCCCGAGATGGTGGGCCTGCTGGCCCTCGAGTTTCCCATCGAGAAGATCGTCGAGCTGCTCACCGGCAACTTCGCCTGGGAACGGGAGGGCATGGGACGCAGCGGCGAGTGTTACGTCGTGGGGCCGGACGGCACGATGCGCAGCCGCAGCCGCTTCATGGTCGAGGATCCGCGACGTTTCGTCGAGCAGCTGCGAACCTCGACGGTCACGGGCTCCGTCGTGGACCAGATCGAGCGGCAGCAGACGGTCGTCAACCAGCTCCCGGTCCGCACCGAGAGCGTCGAACAGGCGCTGCTGGGCCGCGAGGGGCTGGCCGTGACCCGCGACTACCGCGGGGTGCCGGTGCTCAGCTCCTACGGACCGCTCGACCTCAATTCGCTGCGCTGGGCCGTGATCGCCGAGATGGACGTGGACGAGGCCTACGAGCCGATCCACCGCTACGCCCGCCATGCGCTGCTGGCCACCACCGCCCTCGCCCTGGCGACGTCGCTGTTGGCGCTGGCCAGCTCCTGGCTCCTGGTGCGGCCGCTCAAAGAGCTCGCCGCCGCCGCCCATCGGATCGGAGCCGGCGACACGGACGTGCAGGTGGACCTGCGGACGCGGGACGAGTTCGGCGAGCTCGCCCGCGTGTTCAACGACATGTCCGCCAGCCTGCGGCGGCAGCGGACCGAGCTGGAGGCCCGGGCCCGCGAGAACCAGGAGCTTCTCCTCAACATCCTGCCCGCCGCGGCCATCGAGCAGCGGCGGGGTGGCGACGAGAAGGCCACCCGGCGGTTCGCGGACGTGACGGTGCTGGTGGCCGAGTTCCGTGGGATCGACGCGGTCGGCGGCGGCGACGACCGCCGGCCGATCTCGCTGCTGGCCGACCTCGTGGCCGCCTGCGACGAGGCGGCCGAGCGGTGCGGCGTGGAGAAGGTCCGGGCGGTCGGGGCGATGTACCTGGCGGTCTGCGGCCTGTCGGTCAGCCGACCCGACCACGCCGCGCGGACGACGCAGTTCGCCCGCGCGCTCGAGGGCATCGTGGCGGCGTTCAACCGCGATCAGGGCACCGCGCTCACCGTGTCGGTCGGGATCAACTCCGGGCCGGTGGTGGGGGGCGTGGTGGGTCGCAACAAGTTCCTCTACGACCTCTGGGGCGACACCGTCGCCATCGCCTCGCGGCTGGCAGCCCACGACGGCGCCTCCATCCACGTCACGCGGCAGGTCTTCGAACGGCTCAGCGATCTGCATGCCTTCGAGGGACCCGTCGAGGTGCCGCTGCGCGGCCGCGACGGCGTGCAGACGTGGCGGCTGAACCCTCCCGCCGAGGCATGACCGTCCGCCCATGCATGCCCCGGCCGCCATGACCGTCGCCCCACCCCTCGACAGCCTGCCGCTGGCCGACGCCGCCATCCTCGTGGTCGGCTTTCCCGTCGTCCTCCTGCTGCTCACGGAACTGGTCCACTCGGGGCAGCGTCGCGGCTGGGCGCTGACGCCGACGCTGCGGGCCGTGCGCACCCTGGTGGTGCCGGCACTGGCCGCCATGCTGTTCGTCCGGCGGGTGTGGCAGTTGCCCGCCGACGGCATCGTCGTGCGGCTGGTGGAGACGGGCTTCTGGCTGTGCACGCTCTATGCGGGCCTGGCCTTCATCAACGACGGCGTCTTCGGCACGGCGGTCCGTGGGTCCTGGCAGGAACGGGTGCCCAAGCTGCTCCGTGACCTCGCCCGCGCGATCCTCATCGCCGTCGGGGCGGCGATCATCTACTCGCAGGTGTGGAAGCAGGAGATCTCGGGGGCGCTCACGGCGCTGGGTCTGGGCAGCATCGTGATCGGCCTGGCGCTGCAGGAGCCGCTGGGCAACATCGTGTCGGGACTGATGCTGCTGCTGGAGCGGCCGCTGGCCATCGGCGACTGGCTGGTCGCCGACGGCACCACCGGCCGGGTGATCGAGATCAACTGGCGGAGCGTGCACATCGAGACGCTCCTGCACGAGATGCGGATCATCCCCAACGTCACGCTCTACAAGCAGTCGTTCAGCAACCTCTCCAGGCCGACGTTCGAGCGGACCGAGACGTACGACATGGGGTTTTCCTACGACCATCCGCCGAGCACGGTGAAACGCGCGATGCTCGAACTGCTCGAGAACACGCCCGGGGTGCTGCGGCAGCCGCGGCCGGAGGTCCACACGCTCGCGTACGGCGACTTCTCGATCACCTACCGGCTGTATTTCACCGTCGCCCGGTACGAGGACGTGCTCCCGGTGCGGGACGCCATCCTCAGCCGCATCTGGTACGCGGCCCGCCGGCACGGGCTGCAGATCCCCTACCCGATCGCCGTTCGCTACCGGCCGGGCGAATCCCCGTCCCCGCCGGAGCCGGCCCCCGAGGCGTGGCTGGAACGGTTTCCCCGCTATCGCCACGTGCGGCAGGCCCTGCTCCAGGCGCACCGCGGCCGTGCCGACGGGGGTGCGGACGACGCCGCGACGCCCCGCGTGCTCCATTTCGCCGCCGGCGAGGAACTGCTCGCCTTCGGCGTCGTGCACCACGGCTTCTGCCTGATCGTGTCGGGGGCGGCGACGCTCGCCGCCCGGGACGGCGACGGCGGCGAGGTACGGATCGCCACGCTCGGCCCCGGCGACTTCTACGGCGAGGCGACCGCCTCCGCGGGCCGTCCCAGCGACATCCGGGTGGTGGCCGAGGGCGACGTCACCGTCGTGTCGTTCGCCGCCGACCTCATGGCCGAATGCCTGCAGCACTCGAGCGGCCTGGCCGCCGAAATCGGCGACGCGATCGAAACGCGGCGGCGGGCGGCGGCCGCGGTGCGTCAGCGGCAGGGCGGCCGATCGGCCGACGCGGCGGCAGGCTGACCGCCCCCGCCGGTCCGCCTCACTCCAGCGGGATGAGGACGCCGACGTCCTCGTCGTCCTCGAACGGATCGAAATCGCCGTCGAACGGCCCGAAGGCTCCTGGAAGCATCGCGTGGCGGGACATGCTGGTGAACTCCTTGCACCATGTAGTCCACACAGGCGTCGGGGCCGAATCAAATCGCGGTTTTTGCGGCTGAAAAACCCCTGTTTTCACTCCCCCGCGACCGCCGAGAGCGGGCCGCAGCACCCCCTCCGACGCAGGGGCACCGGGCGGGATCGCTCTCCCGTCGGGCTTCTCTATACTGGCCGGGCGACGACGTCGGGCAGCGTCCCGAACCGCCGTCGCCCCGTGCAGCGTTCCCCGCCCAATCCTCCCGCGAGACCCGGCCGGCATCCCGGCACGCCCCCATGGCCAGCACCACGCCCCCCACCGCCGACGTCGCCGCCGACCCCTGGTTCCAGGACCTGTTCGCCCAACGGATCGGCGGGGCGGCCTACGGCAAGGGCAACGAGATCTACAAGTTCGAACTGATCAAGCGGGCGAAGCGGCAGGCACTCGCCGCCCATCCGGAGCGGCGCATGCTCGACTTCGGCATCGGCGAAAACGACGAGATGGCCCCGGAGAACGTGCGGGCCGCGATGAAACGGGAGGTCGACCGGCCCGAGAACCGTGGCTACGCCGACAACGGCATCGCCGCCTACAAGGAGGCGGTGGCGGCGTTCATGCTCCGGGAATTCGGGGTGGAACTCGACCCGGTGCGGGAGATCAATCACTGCATCGGCTCGAAGACCGCCTACGCGATGCTGCCGGCCGCCTTCATCGATCCCGGCGACGTCACCCTGATGACGGTGCCCGGCTACCCGGTGGCGGGCACCGCCACCCGCTGGTTCGGGGGCACGGTGCACCGGCTGCCGCTGGTGCCGGAGCACGACTTCTTTCCCGATCTCGACGGCATCCCCGACGACGTGCTGGCACGCACGAAGCTGTTGGTGCTCTGCTACCCCAACAGCCCGACCGGCAAGACGGCGACGCGGTCGTTCTACGAGCGGGTCGTCGATTTCGCCCACCGGCACCGCGTCATCGTGGTCCAGGACGCCGCGCACATCATGCTCTCCTACGAGGGCGACCCGCTGTCGTTCCTGTCGATCGACGGCGCCCGGGAGGTGGGCGTCGAGGTCCACTCGATGTCGAAGGGCTTCCACATGATCGGCTGGCGGCTGGGCTGGGTGTGCGGCCACGAACGCATCGTCCGGGCCTTCGCCGACGTGAAGGACAACTGCGACTCCGGTCAGTTCATGGCGATCCAGAAGGCGGGGGCGGCGGCCCTCGCCGACGCGTCGATTCCGCGCCGGGTCCGTGAGAAGTACCGGCGGCGGCTGGAGAAGCTCGTGGGTGTGCTGCGGGCGGTCGGCTTCGACTGCGCGATGCCGGGCGGCACCTACTTCCTCTACACGCGGAGCCCCCGGGGCGCGGGGGATCGCGTGTTCGCCACGGCGCAGGAAGCCAGCCAGTTCCTCATCCACGAACTCTCGATCTCGACCGTGCCCTGGGACGACTGCGACGCCTTCCTCCGCTTCTCGGCGACCTACGAGGCCGACGACGAGTCGGCCGAGGACGATCTGATGGCGGAGACCCACGCCCGCCTGTCGCGGGCGCGGCTCAAGTTCTGATCCCCCCGCCACCGTACCCGAGCACGTCCCGCTCCCACCGCCTCCGCGAGGAATCCGCCATGTGCGTCCGCCTCTCCACCCGCCTGCTCGTGTCGCTCGCCGTCGGCACGATGCTCCTGCCGCCCGCCGCGGGCTGCGGCACGAAGAAGAAGCCCGCGCTCACCGTCGAGCAGCGGCTCCGGAAGGCCGAGGAGGAAAAGACGCCCGACCGGCAGGCCGCGGCCCTGCTGCGCATCGCCCGTTCGCAGTTCGCCAAGAACGACGAGGCGGGGGCGAAGCAGACGGCCGCCAAGGCCTTCGAGAAGCTCAGGGGCGAGGGTGACTCGAGCCTGTTCGCGCCGCGGCTGGTCGAACTGGCCGGCTTTCTCTCCGAGATCGGCGAGCGGAAACCGGCCCGCGATGCCCTCGCCGCCGCGTCCGGCATGATCGACGCGATCACCGACCCGGTCCGCAAGGCCAAACTCCTCGCCGAGGGCGGTGCGATCTGCAAGGCCAACACCGATTCGGCCGCGGCGCGGGAGTGGCTGCAGAAGGCGGCCGAGGCGGCCGGCACCGCGGAGGAGCGGTTCCGGGCCGACGCCCTCGCCGCCGTCGCCCTGGGCTACACCCGCAGCGGCATGGCCGACGCCGCGAGCGACGTCGTCGTGCGGCTGCTCGACGCGGCAAAGACGCTCGACGAGCCGCGTCCGAAGGCGGAGGCGCTCGCCGCGGCCGCGGGCGTCCTCGCCCAGACGGGCAAGAACAAGGACGCGGCGGCCCTGCTGGAGGACGCCGAATCGGCCGCGAAGGGGATCGAGCGGCCGGCGGAGAACCGGGCCTACGCCCTGCTGGCCGTGGCCCTGGCCACCAGCGGCAACGGCGACCACAAGAAGGCGCTCGCCCTGCTCAAGGACGCCGACAAGGCGGCCGACAAGGTGGCGGAGCCCACGTCGCAGAAGAAGATCGTCGACAAGGTGCGGGCGACGATGGCCGAGGTCGAGAAGAAGCTCAAGAAGTAGGCCGCCGTCCGGGACGCTTCGCCCCGCCGGCGGAGAGCGTCTGCAGGGCCTCGAGCGCCAGCTTTCGCGCCACGGCGTGATCGACGATCGGAGCCGGGGAGTCGGTCCCCGGGCCGGCCCACCGGGCCACGTAGGCCCCGTCGGGATCGAACTTCTCCGCCTGGCTCGTGGGATTGAAGATGCGGAAGTAGGGGGCGGCGTCGGCGCCGCAGCCGGCGGCCCACTGCCAGCCCAGCGTGTTCGCGGCGAGGTCGGCGTCGACGAGCGTGTCCCAGAACCAGCGGGCGCCCTCCAGCCAGCTGATCCGCAGGTCCTTGACGAGAAAGCTCGCCACGATCATGCGCACCCGGTTGTGCATCCACCCGGTGGCCCACAGCTGCCGCATGCCGGCATCGACGATCGGGAAGCCGGTGCGGCCGCGCTGCCAGGCCCGCAGGCCGACGGGATCGTTCGCCCAGGGGAACCGGGCGTAGTCGGCACGGAGCGGGGCGTCGGTGGTGTGCGGAAAGTGGTAGAGCAGGTGGCTGGCGAACTCCCGCCAGCCCAGCTCCCGCAGGAACACTTCGTGTCCTCCCGACAGGACCGCGGCGCGGCCGCCGCCGGCGGCCGCCCGGACGGCGTGCCAGACGCGTCGGGGGGAGACCTCGCCGAAGTGCAGGTGCGGGCTCAGGCTGCTGGTGCCCTCGTGATCGGGCCGGTCACGTTCGCCGCCATAGGCCGCCACGGCGCGGGAGATGAAGGTCTCGAGCCGCCGCAGGCCGCCCGCCTCGCCGGGCGTCCATGTCCGCCGCATCGTGCCGGCCCAGTCGATCGCCGGCAGCAAGCCGAGCGCGTCGATGGGCACCGGCGGCCGTGGGCCCGCCCCGGTCGCCGCGGCCGCCCGCAGGCGGCGCGGGGCGGCCGTCGGCGCCGCGGGCTCGTCGCGGGCCAGGAGCGCCCGCCAGAACGGGGTGAACACCTGGTAGGGCCGCCCTTCCTTGGTGGCCACGTGCATCGGCTCGAACAGCAGGCTGCCGTTGTGGCTCTCGACCGCGAGTCCGTCGTCCGCGAGGGCCTGCTTGATGGCCGTGTCGCGGCGGATGACGGCTGGCTCGTAGCGGCGGCTCCACGCCACGTGCGTGGCGGCGTACTCCCGCGCGAGGCTCCGCAGGGCGGCCAACGACGGTCCCCGCCGGATCACCAGCGGCGCACCGGCCCGTTCGAGCGCGGCGGCGAGGCTCTCCAGCGACCGGTGCAGCCACCACCGCGAGGCCGCACCGGGCTCCCAGGGCGACTCCTCCTCGGGAGCCCAGATGAACACCGGCACCACCGCGCCGCGGGCCGCGGCGGCCGCGAGCGCGGGATGGTCGTCGAGCCGCAGGTCGTGGCGAAACCAGACGATCGTGGTGTCGGCCATCGACGCGCACCCTCCTGCGGACGCCTGTTGCAGCCGCTTGTTCCAGCCGCCTGTTCCAGCCGCCTGTTCCAGCCGCCGGGTCCTCCGCCGCGGCAGCCCCGGTCAGGCGAGGATGTCGCGGAGGACCGTGGCCCCTTCGACGCCGGTCAGCCGGGCATCCAATCCCTGGAACTTGACGCTGAAGGCGTCGTGCCGGATGCCGAGCCGCTCGAGCATGGTAGCGTGCAGGTCGTGCACCGTGCAGGGTCTGTCCACCGCCGCGTAGCCCAGTTCGTCGCTGGCACCGTACACGAGCCCGCCCCGGATGCCGCCGCCGGCCAGCCAGACGCTCATCGCCTTGTTGTGGTGGTCGCGGCCGTTGCCCTGTGACATCGGCGTGCGGCCGAACTCGCCCGCCCAGACGACGAGCGTGCTGTCGAGCATGCCGCGGGCCTTCAGGTCGGTGATCAGGGCCATGCAGGCGCGGTCGATCTCCTCGGCCTTGAAGGCGATGCCCTCCTTCACGCCGCCGTGGTGATCCCAGTCCTTGTGGTAGAGCTGGATGAACCGCACACCCCGTTCGGCCAGGCGGCGGGCGAGCAGGCAGTTGGCGGCGAACGAGCCGTCGCCCGGCCGGCAGCCGTAGAGTTCGAGCGTCCGCCCGCTCTCGTCACGCATGTCCATCAGACCGGGCACGCTGGCCTGCATCGCGAAGGCCATCTCGTACTGGGCGATCCGCGTGGCGATCTCGGGGTCGCCCGTGAGGGCGTCGTGCTGGGCATTGAGCGCGTTGATCGCCGCGACATCGGCCCCCTGCCGCTCCCGCGTCACGCCCGCCGGGTTCCCCAGGTAGAGCACCGGATCCCCCGTGCTCCGCAGCTGCACGCCCTGGGTGCGGCTGGGGAGAAAGCCGCTCGACCACTGCCGCGCGGCGATCGGCTGGTTCTGGCCTCCCCGGCCCTTGGAGGTGAGCACGACGAACCCCGGCAGGTCGGCGGCCTCGCTCCCCAGACCGTAGGTGACCCACGCGCCCATGCTGGGGCGGCCGGCGATCTGCGAGCCCGTGTTCATGAACATGTGGGCCGGATCGTGGTTGATGGCGTCGGTCGTCATCGAGCGGATCAGGCAGATGTCGCCGAGCACCGAGCCGATGTGCGGAAACAGCTCGCAGAGGTGGGTGCCGTTGGGGCCCATCGGCCGGAAGGGATGCTGCGGCCCGAAGCAGGTCAGCTTCTGGCCCTGCAGCTGCGCCAGCTGCTGCCCCTTCGTCATGCTCTCGGGCATGGGCTGCCCGTGAAGCTCCGCGAGCTTCGGCTTGTGGTCGAAGGTCTCGAGGTGCGACGGTCCGCCGGCCATGGAGAGCCAGATCACCCGCTCGGCCCGCCGCGGCAAAGGCGGCGGCACGAGCACGCCCGGCGACGGGGCGGCCCGTGCGGCCGACGAGGCGGCGAGCGTGGCGAGTGCGGCGGCGCCGACCCCTTGGGCGGATCGGCCCAGGAACAGGCGGCGGGCCAGGGCATGGTGCAGGCTGACGTCGGTGGGCATCCCGGTGCGCATCACGGCCTCGTGATCGTTTCGTGGAGGTTCAGGAGCACGCGGGCGACGTGGGTCCAGGCGGCCAGTTCCACCGCGTCGAGGCCGGCGGGGATCGGCGCGTCGCCCGTCCTGACGAGCGCGGCGGCCGCGGCGGCATCGGCCTGGTAGGCCTCCCGCTGGCGGCGGTAGAGCGGCAGCACCGTCTCCACCTCCTCGGCCCGCGGCAGACGCTGCAACACCTCGCGCCACGCCCAGGCCAGCCGGTCCTCCGGCGTGCCCGGGGCCTCCCCGAGGATGCGGGCCGCCAGGCTCCGCGCCGCCTCCACGTAGCTGGGGTCGTT
>Ga0214917_10001816_pt1 | contig 27056 bp, 21 predicted proteins | sample LL_1208_BB_MetaG_FD_177983 | JGI IMG/M metagenome (GOLD analysis project Ga0214917, IMG submission 177983) | Freshwater microbial communities from Lake Lanier, Atlanta, Georgia, United States - LL_1208_BB | ecosystem: Environmental > Aquatic > Freshwater > Lake | place: USA: Georgia | collected... | reverse complement strand
TGGAAAGGCATGTTCGGTCAGGACCACTGGTCGTTCGACCACAAGGGCGTGCACTTCATCGGCATGAATTCGATTTTGGTGAAGGATTTCTGGACCGCCAAACAGATGTCCCCGCGTGAGCGGATGGCCGCCATGGAGATGCTCGAGGGACCGATCGGCGGCCTCTGGGGCGTCGGTGAGAAGCAACTCGAGTGGCTCAAGAAAGACGTCGCGAAGCTGTCTCCGGACACGCCCATCGTCACCTTCACTCACTCGCCGCTGTGGGACTACTACCCGCGCTGGAACTTCCAGACTGTCGATGGGCCGCAGATCCGCGAGATTCTCTCCAAGTTCGAGAACTTCACGTCGATCCACGGCCACGTGCACCAGACGGTCTACAACAAGGTCGGCAACATGACTTCGATCGGCGCGATGAGCACGTCGTGGCCGTGGCCGTACCCGCCGGTCACGTTGGCGTATCCGGGTTCGCAAATGAACCGTCACGATCCGGGCAACGAAGTCGATGGCATGGGCACCCTGGCGGTCAGCGTCAAGGCCGGTGGCCAGAAGCTCGCCGAGTACCAGCCTTTCGGCGATTCGCTAACCCCGTACCTTAAAAAGGGCCTCAAGGCCTAATCGGGAGACAGATATGAAAGCGACATTCAAGCCTACGCTCGCCATCGCCGTCCCCCTGTTTGTTCTCACCGCTTTGGCGTCTGGAAGCGCCTCGGCGCGTGAGCCATTCAGCAAGGAGGAATTGGACAAGCAGCAAGCCAAGTTGCTCGAGCTGGTGGAGCAGGGCTACAACCTCTGGCACGGTAGCAACCCCGAGATGTCTGGCAACGGTCTGGCTTGCGGAAATTGCCACCCGGATGCCGGCGCCTCTAACCCGCAGACCTTCCCCAAGTACATCCAAAACATGAACCGGGTTGTGCAGTGGGGCGAAATGGTCAACTGGTGTATCCAGAATCCGCAAGCGGGTAAAGCACTGGCGCTCGAAAGTGAGGACATGACGGCGATGTATGCCTACGCCATGAACCTTCACCGCGGCTTGCCGATCCAGCCGGGACTGGCTTCACTGCAGACCAAGCCGGTTCCTGTTAAGTACGGCAAGGGTTTCCCGTCGAAGCCGTCCGGCATTGGTTTTGACACCAAGTAAGTCGGTGTGGCTGCCAGTTGTTATGGCAGCCATGTTGCCGGCTGTCGCTGTGCACGCGCAGTCCTGCGTCGACCAGTTCGTCCCGAATTCGTCGATGCAGGATTTCGCAGACCACGGCGACGGCACCCTGACCGACCGGCGAACGGGGCTCACCTGGTCGCGATGTTCGGCCGGACAGTCTTGGCAGAGCGGGTCTTGCGTTGATAAGGCCGCCGAATTCGATTGGACGGCCGCCGAGTCGTATGTGCGCGAGGTCAACGAGCGGGGTGATCTGTTTTACGCCGATTGGCGTTTGCCGAATCTGCGTGAGCTGGCAACCATCAGTGAAGTGAACTGCCAGGATCCCCGCATCAACCTCGAGGCGTTCCCGGGTACGGCTCAAGGATTTTATTGGACGGCGTCCCGAAAGCTGATCGAAGGCCCGGAACTCGCTGCGTTTGCGATGAGTTTTGGTGCTGAGGGGATGCGCGTCAGTCGTTCGGTCGAGACCCACCACGTGCGACTGGTTCGTCGTAGCGACCATGCGCTGTCGGACTCAGGAGCACAGTTTCAGATTCTTACATCCATCAGGAGTATTCGATGAAGCAATCCCGCAGAACCTTCATGATCCGGGCAGTGGCCGGTGTCGCCGCAGCGACCGTGCTGCCGCAAGTCGCTCATGCGACGACGGAAAAACTGTCCGAATCCGATCCCTATGCCAAGTCGATGGGCTTCAAGCTCAACCACGAGGAAGTTGATCCGGCCAAGTACAAGCGTTGGACAGCCGAGCAGCAGTGCAATAAGTGCCAACTCTGGGGTGGTAAGGCCGGAGATGAATACGGCGAGTGTTCGTTTTTTGAGCGCTACACACCCTCTGGTGGCTGGTGCAAGAATTTCAAGGCGGTCAAAAAAGCCTGACGCTTTTCAACGCGCTAAACGTTTCTCCCTGTGGGCCTCGATGTCGAGGCCCACAGTTCATTCTGAATGTCATTTTTTATAGACATTAATGATAGTCAGAGTAAAGTGACACTCATGGTCGGGCGGCGTCCGTCGTTCGAGGATGGGGTCAGGTGTCGTGTCCTCCGTTGTTTGCATTCGAATGGCGGCGCGGTGCTTGGGGGGGGTTCGATGATGCGCATCTTTGCCGTCTTGGCCGCCGGCCTTGCAGGCGTGCTGTTCTTCGCTTTCATGATCACGGACTCGACGCAGGCAGTGCAGCGCGGTCATCGAGGTACAGGCATGGCGCTGATGTACAAGCCCGCAGCACTGGAAGCGCTCAAGCCTCTCAATGCCATCCCCGAAGCCGAAGACCCGGCCGACCCGCCGATCATCGGGCAGCCGACAATCACCGAGCGCTACAAGAACATCCAGGTTCTTAAAGATTTGAGCGTCAACGAACTCTCGCGGGTGATGGCTGGATTCGTGGCTTGGGTCGCGCCCGAAGAAGGCTGCGTCTATTGCCACAACACGCAGAACATGGCGTCGGATGAGAAGTACACCAAGGTCGTCGCGCGGCGCATGCTGCAGATGACTCGAACAATCAACAATGAGTGGACCCAGCATGTGGGTTCTACGGGCGTGACTTGCTGGACTTGCCACCGTGGCCAACACGTACCCAGCGGGGACTGGTTCTCTGCGGCGCCGCAGAAGGCGCGAATGCTGGGCAACCGCGACGGCCAGGACACGGCGGGCGTTGCGACCAATGGCAACACCTCTTTGCCGTACGACCCCCTGACCACCTACCTCACCACGCCCGATGCGAATGTTCGCGTTCAGGGCACGCGGCCGCTGGCGGGTAGCAACCCAACCTCAGTGAAAAAGGCTGAGCACACCTACGCGTTGATGATCTACATGGCGAAATCTTTGGGTGTGAACTGTGATTATTGCCACAACACCCGGGCCCTCGCGCGATGGGAACAGAGTTCACCGCAGCGCGTCACGGCTTGGTATGGCTTGCGCATGGTGCGCAGCCTCAACATCAACTACCTGGTTCCGCTAAAGCCCTTGTTCCCGGAATATCGGTTGAGCCCCGAGGGTGATGGCCCTAAGGTTGCCTGTGCGACGTGCCACAAGGGCACCTACAAACCACTGTACGGGGTCAGCATGAAGGCTGACTGGCCGGAGTTCTGGCGGCGCGGCGGTGTCGACACCAGCAATGAGGTCCGCACCCTCCCAGTCAACCATCCTCGGCCCGATCCGCAGCTGGCCAAGGCGGGCTTGCCGGACTGGGAGACGGGTTACGCGCCCGAGCCGATCCCAGCCGAGGAAGAGTGAGGCTCTACCCCGAGGCGCTAGTTTGACAGGGTCGTGGCCGTCGGGTAGTCGGTGTAGCCCGCCTCGTTGCCACCGTAGTAGCTCGCCGCGTCGCCGCCGGCCAGGGCAATGCCGAGCCGGACCCGCGTGACCAGATCGGGATTGGCGATGAACGGCCGACCAAAAGCCACCAGATCGGCGCGACCGCCACGCAGAGCCGCTGCGGCCTTATCGGGCGTGTAGTTGCAACAAGCCATGTAGGTGCCACCAAACGCCGAACGCAGCTTGGCGTAATCGACGCGCGCTTGCGCCAGGTCGTTGCGGTCTTCGCCCTCAACCACGTGCAGATACTCGACGCGCCCTTTGAGCATGGCGGCCACCGCCGAGAACAGTGCTTGCGGGTCGCTGTCGTCAATGTCGTTGAACGTGTTCTCCGGCGAGATGCGCACGCCCACGCGGCCTTCGCCGGCCACTGCTGTAACCGCACTGACCACTTCGTCCAGCAAACGCACGCGGTTGGCGATCGTGCCGCCGTACGCATCGGTGCGATGGTTCGTTTTGTCGCGCAGGAACTGGTCGAGCAGGTAACCGTTGGCGGCGTGAATCTCGACACCGTCAAAACCGGCGGCAAGCGCGTTGCGCGCCGCTTGGGCGTAGGCCTCGACCAGCGGCGGAATCTCGGCGAGTTCGAGCGCTCGCGGCACCGGCAGCGGCTGAAATCCATCGAAGGTGTAGGCTTGGCCATCAGCAGCGATGGCCGACGGCGCCACTGGCGCTACGCCGCCCGGCTGGAAGCTCGCATGCGAGATGCGGCCGACGTGCCACAGTTGCAGAAACATCCGGCCGCCGGCGGCATGAACCGCTTCGGTCACCACAGTCCAGCCGTTGATCTGGGCTGGACTGTGGATGCCGGGCGTCAGGATGTAGCCCTGACCCTCTGGCACGATCTGCGTCGCTTCGGAGATGATCAGGCCGGCACTGGCGCGCTGTGCGTAATAGAGGGCTGTCAGCGGGGTGACTGCGTTGTCGCGGTTGGCACGGCAGCGGGTCAGTGGCGCCATGACGATGCGATTGGGCAGCTGCAAGGCGCCGAGGCGCAGCGGCGAGAACAGGTCAGTGCTCATGGGTCTCCGGGGTGGGCGAACAAAAACGAGCGCTAGTCTCCCACAGCCGACGCTGCATTCGTTGCGTGACCGGTGCGCGGCAGCGCAAAACAGACATCGCCACGCTACCGGGCTTGTGTACCATCTGGACTAAGCACTCCGCTGCCCCATCACACACCGTGTCGACAACCGCCGTGACTGCTCAAGACGATGTGCAATTCTTGCACGACCGCGAAATCGCGCAGATGAAGGCGACGATCGCCGCCATGCGCGATTCGCTTGAAGAGCAGCGACGGCTCGAGGCGGTACACGTTCAAGAAGCGGTGCAAGCGCAAGCCGATGAGATGCGGCAGATGAAAGACACCGTTCAGGCACTGCGCGACGCGTTGGAGCAGGCGCATCGCGCCACGGACGAGGCGGTGCAGGCAACCACTCAGCGGTTTGCCGCTGAATTGGCGCAGATGCGAGAGATCGCGCAAGCCATGCGGGACAAACTGGACACTGAACGCGGTGAGCTTAATCAACGCGTTCAAGCGGCGGTACAACGTCTGGAGGCCGAGAACGTGCAGCTGCGCTCGACCATCCAGACCATGCGTGACTCGATGGAGAACCCCAAGCAATGACCGTCGCCAAGCCCGCCACTCGCGCTTCAAGGGCCAAAAACCCGGCCAAAGCGTCCGCTTATTCGGTTGCCATGGTCGGCAAGACCTGGCAAGAGAGCCTCCTGCGTCTCTTGCTCTCGATTTCCGAAAAGGTCGCGGCGCTGGATTCGCTCGACGACATCCTGAACCTTCTGGTCGAGGTGAGCACCGAGCAACTGGGCGCCGACCGTAGCACGCTGTTCCTGAACGATCCCGGTACCAACGAGCTGTACTCGCGGGTGGCGCAAGGCAATCTCAGCCAAGAGATTCGGCTGATGAACGATCGCGGCGTGGCCGGCTGGGTCTATCAAAACGGCGAGCCAGCGATCATTCACGATGCCTACAAGGACAAGCGCTTCGACAGCTCGGTTGACCAGCGCACCGGCTACACCACGCACAGCATCCTTTGCGTACCGATCTGCAACGCCAAGGGTGAGTTGATTGGCGTTGCGCAGGCGCTGAACAAGAAGGACGGAAAATTCAGCAAGGAAGACCAGGAGTTGCTCGCCGCCATCACCACCCAAGGTGCCTTGGGTCTGGAGAGCATGGCGCTGGTCGAGCGGATGAAAAAGATCCGCGAGCAGGAACTGGAGTTCTTGGAGGTGGTGAGCGACCTCACCTCCGACATCAAGATCGACTCGCTGCTCAACAAGGTGATGGCCGAAGCGACGCGCATGCTCAATGCCGAGCGCAGCACGTTGTTTCTAAACGACGAAAAGACCCAGACGCTGTGGTCGCAGGTGGGACAGGGGCTCGGCTCGCTGCAGATCCGCCTGCCCAACACGGCGGGCATCGCCGGCGCAGTGTTTAGCAGCGGCAAGACCATCAACATCCCGCACGCGTACGCCGATCTGCGCTTCAACCCGGCCTTCGACAAGAAATCCGGCTTCTTCACCCGCAGCATCCTCTGCGTGCCGATCATCAACCAGAAGGGCAAGGTGATCGGCGTCACCCAGGTGCTGAACAAAAAGAATGGCGTCTTCACGCTTGAGGACGAGTCGCGCCTCAAGGCGTTTACTGCACAGATCGCTATCTCGCTGGAAAACGCCAGCCTGTTTGCCGACGTGCAGAACATGAAGAACTACAACGAGTCGATGCTCGAATCGATGAGCAACGGCGTGATCACGCTCGACGACGAAGGGCGCATCGTCACCTGTAACACGGCGGGTGCCAAGATCCTGCGTCTGCGGGTCGAGGAGATCATCGGCACCAAGGCGGAGGTGTTGTTCAACGAGGCCAACGCTTGGATCATGGACAAGATCCGCAAACTGGCCGACGACCCGACGCCGGACATCACGATGGACGCCGAGATGACGGTGGTCGGCGAGACGGTGTCGGTCAACAGCACCATCCTGCCGCTCTCCAACACCGAGGGCGAGCACCTCGGCAGCATGTTCATGTTCGAAGACATCTCGTCCGAGAAGCGGATGAAGTCGACGATGTCGCGCTACGTCGATCCGGCGATCGCCGACCAGTTGCTGTCGAAGGGCGGCGAGGCGATGGGCGGCCAAAGCGTCAACGCGACGCTGCTGTTCTCCGACATCCGCGGCTTCACTACGCTCACCGAGGCGCTGGGCCCGCAGGCGACCGTGACCCTGCTCAACGAATACTTCGAGATCATGGTCGATTGCATCACCCGTGAGGGCGGGATGCTCGACAAGTTCATCGGCGACGCCATCATGGCGGCCTTCGGCATCCCGCTGGCGCACGACGACGACGAAGACCGTGCGGTACGGGCGGCGGTGGCCATGATCAGCGAACTGCAAACGTGGAACACCGAGCGCGAAGCCGAGGGCAAGCTGCCGGTCAACATCGGTATTGGGCTCAACACCGACATCGTGGTGAGCGGAAACATCGGCTCCAAGAAGCGTATGGACTACACCGTGATCGGTGACGGCGTGAACCTGGCCGCACGTCTGGAGTCCGCGTGCAAGCAGTACTCAGCGAAGATCCTGATCAGCGAGTTCACGCAGGCCAAGCTGCGCGGCATCTACCGCATGCGCGAGGTCGATCTGGTGGTGGTGAAGGGCAAGACCCAGCCCGTGAGCATCTACGAGGTGCTGGATTACCACACGTCCGCGAGCTTCCCCAACATGATGGATGTGCTGGGTAACTTCACCGAAGGCCTGTCACGCTACCGTGCCGGCAACTGGGACACCGCCATCGCCTCTTTTCAGAAAGCGCTGTCGCTCAATCCCAAGGACAAACTCACCGGCACCTACATCGAGCGTTGCGAGCTGATGAAGGCGCATCCACCCGAAGGCGAGTGGGACGGCGTCTGGGTGATGACCGACAAATAAGCGTCTGGTGCGGCTTGGTGGGCGCCAGCTTTAGGGCTGGCGGCGTTACTGCCCTTGCCGGTACCGCGCCTCGACCGCGGCGCGCTGGGCTTCGCTGAGTTCCGGAACATCGGGCACTTGGGCGCGCGCTGCGATCATGCGGCGGGTGATCCACACGCCCGCGACAACCAGGATGAACGGTCCGACCCACAGCAGTGCGTTGCTGACCGAAAACGGCGGGTCGTACAGCACGAACTCGCCGTAGCGATCGACCATGTACTGTTTGATCTCGGTATCGGTTTTGCCCTGGCTCATCAGCTTGGCGACCTGATTGCGCAAGTCGACGGCCAGTCCGGCGTTGGAATCGGCGATGGTCTGGTTTTGGCAGACCAAGCAGCGCAAGTCGCTGGCGATGTCCTTGAGCCGCACGAGGTCGGTGCCTGGTGGCAGTCCGTTGGCAGCCGCGGCGGTGTCGCTGGAAGTCACATCGGTGGCCATGTCAGTGTGCCTCCTGGGCTAGCAGCGGTGCCACGTGCTCGGTAAAGAATGCTTCATCGACCGGTCCGACCTGTTTGTAACGGATGACGCCAGCGCCGTCGATGACGAAGGTCTCCGGCACGCCGTAGACCCCGTAATCGATGCCGACCAGACCGTTGCGGTCGATGGCGATCTGCGTGTAAGGATTGCCACGCTGTGCCAGCCATTCGCGGGTGTCGGCGGGCTCGTCCTTGTAGGCCAGGCCGACCAGCGGCACGGCGTTTTTGGCCGCGATGGCGAGCAGCAATGGGTGCTCGGCGACACAGGCGCCGCACCAGCTGGCGAACACGTTCATCAGCCAGACCTTGCCTTTGAGTGCGTCCGGGGTGACCACGGTCTGGCCCTCACTCAGAGCCGGCAGGCTGAAGGCCGGTGCCGGTTTGTCAACCAGCACTGAGGGCAGCTTGCGCGGGTCGTGCTGCAGGCCGATCACAAAGACCACCGCCAGTGCAATGAGCACCAGCAGCGGCAGGATGATGCGCAAGCGTCCGCCCATGCTCAGGCCTGCGCGGGCGACGAAGCCGATGCTGCATCGGTGGCCGGCGCAGCGGCGCGACGCAGGCGGTAGCGCCGATCGAACAGGGTGGTGCCGCCGCCGATGGCCATCATGAGGCAGGCGATCCAGACCCAGGCCATGAACGGCTTGACGTAGATGCGCACACTCCAGCCTTGGTCGCTGGCGGCCTCGCCGGGCTTCGGTTCGACCGGTTCACCCAGCGAGACATACACGTCACGGAACATGCCGTAGTCGATCGCGGCTTCGGTCATGACCTGCCGGCCGGCTTGGTACATGCGCTTTTGCGGCTCCATCAAGTAGATGACTTTGCCCTCACCCTCGGTGAGCTCGAACACCCCGTGTTGGGCCACGTAATTAGGCCCGCTGCCCTGATCGACGCCGATGAAGGTGATGCGATTGCTGCCGACCTGCACGGTCTCGGCGGGCTTCATCACCAGGTCGCGCTCAAACTCGTACGATTTGACCATGCTGACGCCGGCGACGAAGGCCGCGACGCCAAGGTGCGCAATGACCATGCCCCAGTAGCTCGCGCCGAGTTTGCCGGCCCTGGCTCCCATCGATCCGCTATCGCCATTGGTGGACAGCTTCGCCAGTTGCCGGCGGGCGTGGTCGGCGGTGCCCCAGGCGAGGATCAGCGCGCCGGTGAGGCCTAGCACAGTCAGCCACTTGAACGGTCCGAGCCACAGCACCGCCGCAGTGGCGAGCAACAGCGCCGCCAGCGTGGGCAGTAGCATCGGCCGCAACACTGCGGGCAGTGTCGACTCTTTCCAGCGTAAATTCGGCGCGACCGCCATGAGGTAGGCGGCAGGCAACAGCAGCGGCACGAACACCGCCTCGAAGTAGGGCGGTCCGACGGACATCTTGCGACCGCTGAGCACCTCGGCGAAAAGCGGATAGAGCGTGCCGAGCATCACCGCGCCCAATGCGGCGCTCATCAGCACGTTGTTGGCGAGCAAAAAGCTCTCGCGCGAGACCTTTCCAAAGCGCCCGCCGAGGCCAATGTCACGCGTGCGCAAAGCGTAAAGCACCAGCGAGGCGCCTACAATGAGCATGAGCATCGACAGGATGAAGATTCCGCGCTTGGGGTCGGTGGCAAAGGCATGTACCGAGGTGAGCACACCGGAGCGAACCAGGAAGGTGCCGAGCAGCGACAGTGCGAACGCCACCAGTGACAGCAGGATGGTCCAGCTCTTCAGCGCATCGCGTTTATCGGTGACCGCCAGCGAGTGGATCAGCGCGGTGCCGGCCAGCCAAGGCATCAGCGAGGCATTCTCGACCGGATCCCAGAACCACCAGCCACCCCAGCCGAGTTCGCGGTAGGCCCACCACGATCCAAGCAGAATGCCAATGGTCAAAAACGACCACGCGGCGTTGGCCCACGGCCGGCTCCAGCGCGCCCAGGTCGGGTCGAGGCGCCCCTCCATCAAGGCGGCCACGGCAAACGCGAACGCCACGGCAAAACCCACGTAGCCCATGTAGAGCATCGGCGGGTGGATGACCATGAACGGGTCTTGCAGCAACGGGTTCAGGTCGCGGCCCTCAGCCACCGCCGGCAAGAGGCGCTCGAAGGGGTTGGAGCTGCTCAGCAGAAACAGCAAAAAGAAGGCTTGCAGCACCAGCAGCAGCGTCAGTACTCGAGCGCGATACCCCGCCGCCAGCGCGTTGGAGGCGAGTGCCACGGCTGCGGTCCAGCCGCACAGCATCAGGTTCCACAGCAGGAACGAGCCTTCGTGCGAACCCCAGGTGGCGGCGAATTTATATTGCAGCGGCAGCAGTGTGTTCGAGTTCTCGGCGACATTCAGCACCGAAAAGTCGCTGCCCATGAACAAGGTCGCCAGCAGCCCGAAACTGGCGGCGACCAGTACGAAGGTCAAGAACGCCGTGGTGCCAAGAATGCGATTGGCGGCAGCGAGGTCGACGCCCGGAGCCGCGACGCGGCGCAAGCCCCACAAGTGCTGAAGGCCGATGACCAAGCTGGCGGCGAAGGCCAGCGACAGCAGCAGTTGTCCGATTTCAGCGATCATTTGGAATCCTTGCCCAGCTTGGGCGGCATGTAGTTCTCGTCGTGTTTGGCGAGGATCTCGCTGGCGGAGAACACGCCTGATTTCAGCTCGCCCTGCGCCACCGCGCCCTTGCCCTCGCGGAACAAGTCAGGCAACACACCGGTGTAGCTCACCGGCACGCTGTGTTTGAGGTCGGTCATGCGGAAACTGATGGTCAGGCCTTCGCGCTGGACGCTTCCAGTCTCAACCATCCCGCCAATGCGCACCGACCGGCCGGACGGCGCCTCGCCAGCCAGCACTTGGGTCGGGGTGTAGAAAAACACCATATTGTCGTTGAAGGCCCGAATCACGCCCCACGCGGTCGCAACGACGGCGACGGCGATAGCAACGATCCACAGCAGGCGTTTGCGGCGGGTGGGCGATTTGATCATTCGGGCGCGGCGTCTTCTTCAATGAGGGCGCGAGCAGCGGCCTCGAGCCGTCGGGCTTGCCATGCGTCAGCCGCCAGCGCGAACAGGCCTAAGGCGTAGCTGATGACAATGGCGGTCAAGGCGGTCATGTCAGATCTCCCGAACCCATTTGGCGCGCGCCTCGCGCAGTGCAAGCAGCCAACGGCCACGCACTAGAACAATGGCAGCGCAGGCAAACCAAACGGCGAACGTGCATATCAGCAAAGTGATCTTCATCTCCGGGGCCATCCGGGCAGCTCCGGGTGCACCTATAGACATGCCCTGATGGAGGGTGTTCCAGAACACCACTGAGAAATAGATCAAAGGAATGTTGACCATGCCGACCACCGTGAACAGCGCCAGCGCCCGATCGGTCTTGTGTTCGTCCTCCACCAAACTGGAGAGCGCCATCAATCCCAAGTAAATAAAGAGAAGCATGAGCTCCGAGGTGAGACGCGCGTCCCACACCCAGTAGGTGCCCCAGGTCGGCTTGCCCCACAGCGATCCGGTAACCAGTGCCACCACGGTCATCCAAGCGCCAGTGGGCAGCAGGGCGCGCATCATCACCGCTGACACCGGGCTGCGCCAAATCCAGAACAGCACCGCGTAGCCCGTGGCTACCGAGTACAGGAACATCGACATCCAGGCTGCAGGAACGTGCAGGTAGATGATGCGATACACCTCGCCCTGCTGGGCATCGGTGGGGGTGCCCGCCAGCGCCAGCCACAGACCGGGAATCGCCAGCAGGCTGGCCGCGCGGGCGAGCCATACGGCGGCCGGCCCGCTCAGGCGAAAAAAAACCGGCGGTGAGCCGAGTTGCTTAAGGAACGTCAACATGACTCATATTCTAGCGTCCCTCGCGGGCTTGGCCCGGACAATCGCCAGCCATCACTCGATGGCAAGGTCGAGCACGCGACGCGCCATCGGTGGCACCAGCAGCAGCGACAGCGCGCTGATGCCCACCAGCGTCGCGAGGGGACCGGTCAGACTCTGGTCGGCTTGCGCCGCCGTCACCGTCGTCACGCCGAAGATCAGCACCGGGACGAACACCGGAAAGCTCATCAGGCTGATCAGGACCTGTGCTTGCCGCGCCATCAGCGCCAGAGCGCTAAACAGCACGGTGAAGGCACCCAAGGCCAACGTACCCGCCGCCAGCGACAGCGCCAGTGCGGCAATGCCGGCGGTGTCGAGGTTGTAGAGCAGTGCCAATGGCACGCTGTAGAGCGCCATTGGCAGGCCGAACAGCAGCCAATGGGCGATGACCTTGCCAGCCAGCAATGCACTGAGCGGAAAGCTCACGGCCTTGAGCTGTGACAGGATGCCGCTGCGGAAATCCGCTTCCAGATGGCGGCTGGCCGAGAGCAGGGTCACCAGCAGGGCGCTGACCCACACCATCCCTGGTGCGATGCGAGCCAGTTGTTGCGGGTCGGTGCCGATACCGAACGGGATCAGGCTCAGGATCATCCAGTGGAAGATGCCGGGCCACACCAGTTCGCGGGGCGCGGCCATGGCCAGGCGCAGTTCGCGGCGCAAGGCCCAGCGCAGCGGCGTCGGGCTGGTTCGGGTGCTGAAGGCGCCGGTAGCGATCGGAGCTGCCGCGGCGATTGCGGCCACCGGTTGCAGGGTCGCCGATCGGCCGCTCAACTCGACGCGGGCGTGGCACAGCGGCTCGAGTGTTGGGTCGAGCTCGGACAGCCGGCGGTGGGTGGCGACGACGGCGATGCCGCCAGCCGCCAGATGGTCTTTGAGCAGCTCGATGAACAGTGCAATGCCGGCCGCATCCAGCGCGTTGACCGGTTCATCAATCAGCCACACGCGACGCTGGCTCGCGGCCATCACCGCCAGCACCAATCGCCGCCGCTGGCCCTCAGAGAGCTGCTCGACTCGCTTGTTGGCTGCGCGTTGCAGACCGACCCGCTGCAGAGCCATGCGAGCCTCATCGGCGCCGAGTCGTACGGCCATTGGTTCGAGCGCAGCGTGCAAGTGTTCGCCCGCAGGCAACTCGCCACGCAAAGCCGGGTTCTGTTCGAACAAGAAGATCTCGCCATCGGCCGGCCAGACCGAATGCAGCGACAGCCGGGGCTGCAATCCCGCAAGCGTTCGCAGCAGCGTGCTTTTGCCGCTGCCATTCGGACCGACCAGTTCGACGAAGCGACCTGCGGGCAGGTCCACCGACAGGGACTCGGCCAAAGTGCTCTGGCCCCGGGTCAGCCGCAGGTCGCGGATCTGCAGGGTGTCGGTGCGGCCGGTCATGGCGGGAAGGCCTATCAGCGGGCCGGGGCAGGCTCGATCTGCAAGGGTACTGCCTCCTTGCCTACAGTCACCGGCGACTTCGCCGCCGACCAGTCACCGGGCTGGCGGATCGCGTTGCCGTTCATCGAGATGCGCGCTTCGACGGACACTTGCCGGAACTTCGACAGCTGCAATTGCGGACTCATGGCCTGCGTGTCGTCGAGTTGGAAAGGCAGCATGCGGCCGGCCACCAGATCAGCAACCGGGAGTCGCAGCACCGCCAAGGGCATCGGTGGGCCGTCCACCGCCTTGGCGAGAATGAAGAGCACGGCGGCGTCCGGGAGCGGCTGCTTTTTGAGCTGCTGGAGCGCTGCTGGACTGAGCGCCACTTGGCCGCGCACCACGGCGCTCGGGTCGGCGGGGCTGGCAGCTTGGGGTCTTGCGCCGGTGGTTGGTCCGGAGGCGGCAGGTTCGGGAGCGCCGGCGGGCGGTTGTTCGCCGAGTTGCGCGAGGATGTTGCCGATCTGTTGGTAGTCGGGCGACGCCGGCAGGAACTGGCTTTGCAGGGCTCGCCAGAGCTTGACAGCGTTGTCACGCTCGCCGGCCTGCATCGCTGCCGTTGCGGCAAGCGCCAGAGACTTTTGATGCTTCGGGTCGGACTTGAGTGCTTCCGCGACCAGTTCCATCGGCCGACCTGCAAGCTTTTCGCCTTGCATCATGGCCGTCGCGTCAGCCAAGTCGGCCAGCAGATCAGGGTGCCCGGGCGCCAGCCGCAGGGCTTGCTCCAACGCTTTTACGGCTTCGGGGTAGTTGCGTTGCAGGCCTCGCGACCGGGCCAAGATCACCCAACCCTCGAGGTTGTCCGGCTGCTCTTTAAGTTTGGCCTCGAGCGCTGCGATGCGCTCTTCGATCGAACCTTGCCCGCCGGGGTGGTTCTCGCCTGCTTTCGGCGGAGCTTCCCGAATCAATACAGACGGCGTGCTGAAACCCCTAAACGCAAGCTTCATGGCCGGTTCATTGGGGTTGCCGATGAAGGCGTAAACGCTACCCGCGATGAGTACAACCGCCACCGGTATCCACGCAGAGTGGACCGTAATCCGGGTTGGTGCGGTCGACGGTGGGTCGCTGCGCTGGGCGGCGGCTTGGGATTGCCACTCCTCGATCAAGGTGGCACGCAGCGCCGGGTCGAGACTGGCGTCTTCGTCGATCTCTCGACGTCGCGCCACCATCACGGCCCACTCGGCAGAGTCATCGTTGGCGGGCACACGGCGTCCAGCGCGCGTCAGCGTCCACCACAGCACACAGGCGACAGCGGAAGCGATGAGGACGGTCAGGAGAATAAAGAGGAGCATGGGGTCAGGCGAAGATAGTGAGCCCGAACTCTAGGCATTTGCCCGACGACTGTCCACGCTGCGGTCGCGAAATTTTTTGGAACTTTTTTACGGGTGTAACAGAATCTTTCTGTCACATCGGGTAGATTTGAGTCGGTTGTAGCCGCACGAGGCTCGCGAGCTTTGTCGGCGCGGTGTCCAGAAAATCCGGCATTTTGAACATCCAGGGTAAGGCCATGTTGCAAGAAAGCGTTTTGAGTCTTGGGGGGTTTCGTTACCTCAAGCTCGCGGCTTTGGTCGCGTTGGCCAGCCTGATCGCCTACATCGGGGACGACCCGCGGACGGTGGCCTATGGGGGTACCGTTCTCGGGTACGCGCTCGGCATCGTTGGTGCGCTGCTCATCGTTTGGCTGATCCTCTTCGGCGCTCGCAAGCGATCCTACCGTTCGAGTCTTGGAACCGTTCAGGGCTGGCTGTCTGCCCACATCTGGTTGGGTTTGTCGCTGCTTGTGGTGGCCACCTTGCATACCGGTTTCCAGTTCGGTATCAACCTTCACACCTTGGCCTACGCCGTGATGGTGGTGGTGATTGTTAGCGGCATCTGGGGTGTGACGGTGTACATGCGGAACCCCTCGCTGATGAGCGGTTTGGTCGGCGGGAAATCGCTGCAGCAGCACGGCGTGATGCTCGCCGAACTCGACGCCGAATCGCGGAATCTGTGTAAGGACATGGGCGACGACATCAAGCGGCTGGTCGAGGCATCGGCGCACACGCCCATCGTCAATGGACTATTCGGCCGCTTTGGCGGGCCTGGCCGTTGTTCGACCGGCGTTGCGGTGGAGGCACTCAAGGCGATCGGTCTCCGCGGTGACAAAGCGGTGCGTGATTTGTACGCGGTGCAGGTGAAGCGCCAGGCGCAACTGCAACGCATGCGCGACTTCCTGCGGGTCAAGGCATGGACCGACGTATGGCTGATGTTTCACGTGCCGTTGTCGGTTGGCCTGATTGCTTTGCTGGCGGCGCACATCGTCGCCGTCCTCTTCTATTACAACGGCAACGTGCTGTTTGACGGCAGCACATTCTCCTGGAGCAGGGGCTGAGCATGAGCGGTCACACGCCTGAAGATCCGATTACGCTAGAGGTCCGCCGGCTGCAGCGTCCTATGGCGGGCCGCAGGCTGCTGTCGTGGCTGTTGTTTTTGGCGGGCGGTCTGGTCTTTCTCGTTGCGCCGCTTTTGGCTTCCTTGCACGGCGGTGATGCGGCGGCTCTGCGTGATCTGCCGGTGCTGGGGGCGATGTTCGCCGACGCGGCTGTCCAGGACGAGGCTCGCACCCTCGGCCGCCGCCCTGATCCGCACGCCACGCCCGACTTTGCCAAGGGCGATGCGGCCGGCAGTTATCAGCTTGCCGACCTGAGCAACTATCAAGCGGCGGCGCCCACGCTGATGGCGCTGGACCGCTGGTGGAATCCCGGCCCGCTGGCGTCTGCCCACCAGCCCTGGGCCAATGACTGTCGCGTTTGCCACAGTGCCGGCTTTGCTCAAGTCAAAGACGCCGATTGCCTGAGTTGCCACAAGGCGGTCAGTGATCACGTCGACCGTAAAGTGGTGCACGACGCCCGCTTGGATGTGCGGTGCGCCACCTGTCACCTTGACCACCAGGGCGCTTTTGCCTTGGCGGAGCAAAACAAGCACGCCGCCGGTCGCGATTGCGCCGACTGTCATGGCGATATCAAAAAGAGTTTTGCCAAGACCGAGACCCAGAACGTTCGCGATTTCGCCGACGAGCATCCCAACTTCCGGGTGCAGATCGCTCAGTCAGGCGAGCCAGGTGCTGGCGTTCGCGAGCTGCGGCGCGTGCGTTTGCCTGCCAAAGGGCAGCTCACAGAGCCGTCCAATCTGAAATTTCCGCATGATGTGCACGTCGCCAAGAAGGGCATCAGCAGCCCCGAGGGCAAGGTGGTGATGAAGTGCGCCAATTGCCACGAGCCCGACGCTAACGGCGTGGACTACAAGCCGGTCAATATGAAAGACCATTGCCAAAGCTGCCACGCACTCAAGATGGAACCCAATCTGTCCAACCGTGAAGTACCGCACGGATCGGTGACCGAGGTGCTGAGCACTTTGGCCGAGTTCTACAGCTTCGTCGGTAGCAGCGGTAGCGTGCCACGTGGCCCTGAGCCGCTGACCAAGACGATCGCCATCCAGCGCCCTGGCGAGCCGGATCGCGCGCCACAAAGCTTTGTACGGACTGGCGGCAGCGCTCAAGGTCGGGCCAGCGCCGCTGCGGTGGAGCTGTTCGAGAAGACCAGCTGCGTGATTTGCCACGAGGTCAGTCGCGTGGCCGGCCCGGGCAAGGCGGGCACGCCGGGCCGCGATTTGCCGCAGTGGAAGATCGCAGCGATCGCTCCCACCCACGTGTGGATGCCGAAATCGCCGTTTAGCCACGCCGCGCACACCAGTGCCAAGTGCGAGAGCTGTCACGCCGCGACTGAGTCCAAGAAGTCGAGCGATGTGCTGATGCCGGGTATCGACGGCTGCCGCGACTGCCATGCAGGCGCCAAGCCGGTGGCCGACAAGATCGTCTCCAATTGCAGCCTGTGCCACGGCTTCCATATTCCGGTAGCTAAACCCGAGGCTTCGCCAGCGAAGCCCTTGCAGAAGGTTGCTGCGGCAGCCGCCGGGGCGCGCCCGTGATGAGTTGCGGTCTCAAGGGTGGTCTGGCGCTGATGCTGGCCTTGGCGGCGTCGCCGGCGTGGTCGGCGGCATGCCACTCGGTGAGTGCTGAGCCACAGGCGCTTTCGCAGACGGAGGTGGACGGCTTGGTTAAGACCACCGCAACGGTGGCGCGGCAGCTCAACCAAACCAAGGCCACCATTGCGGTCGCCGATCGCGTCGGCAATGTGCTGGCGGTCTGGCGCACTGGCGATGCGTTTGATGTACGCATCCGCAGCGGCTTGGTCGCTAGTACGGCGTTTGGCGGATTCGGCTTGGAGAATGCGGTGTTGCCAAGTGCAGTGGGTGGCGATGCTCTGGCCGCCATTGCCAAGGCCGTCACGGGGGCCTATCTGTCGTCATCTGGCAATGCGTTCAGCACGCGTACGGCGAGCTTTATCGTGCAGAAGAACTTCATCCCGACGATTCGCAACTTTCCTTCAGGGCCGCTGTTTGGCGTGCAGTTCAGCCAGCTGCCATGCGGCGATCTGGTGCAGAAGGGCGATTCTCTCGGCATCGGGCCGCGCCGTTCGCCGTTGGGCCTGTCGGCCGATCCGGGCGGATTCCCGCTGTACAAGAACGGTCGCGTGGTCGGTGGCATCGGCGTGGTGGTTGACGGCAGCGATTACGCACTCGACTTGAACCCGATTAACACTGATTACGACGTCGAGGAGGTGATTGCACAGGCTGGATCGAAGGCCTACGCCGCCCCAACCTGCATTCGCGCCGATCACATCACCGCCGGTGGCTTCAACCTGCGTTACTCGGACGCCGATAAGCGCCTGCCCAAGGCCCCAGCGATACAGTCCTTCGCAGGTGCGTACATTGCCGTCACCGGTTATTTACCCACCGCGGCAGCGCGCGCGGGTCAGGCCTACGGCACGGCTTCGTCTGGCTATCAGTTGCAGGCTTCAGGGGACTTCGCGTCGCGCAGTGGCATGCTTTTGGTGGACAGCGGCGGGGCCAATCGGTATGCGCCGCGGGCCTCATTGGCACCGGCGAACGCCAGCGGTGGCTTGTCCGCGGGCGAAGTCACGACCCTCCTACAGCAGGCGCTAGGTGTTGCCAACCAGGCCCGCGCCCAGATTCGTCGCGCGCTCAACTCGCCGGCCGAGGTCACCATCTCGGTGATCGACCGCGACGGTAACGTGCTTGGCCTGGTGCGCACGCCAGACGCCCCGGTGTTCGGCACCGACGTGTCCTTGCAGAAAGCGCGCACGGTGGCGTTTTTCTCTCGCACTGACGCCGCGACCCGCTTGCAAGCGCTTGGACAGTCCGCCTACGCCAGCAACGCCGTGGCCTTCTTTGGCAGCGGTGCATTGAGTGATGGCGTCGCCTTCTCCGACCGGGCCATCGGCAATATCGCTCGGCCGAATTTCCCTGACGGCATTGCCGGGCGTCCTCCGGGGCCTTTGTCCAAGCCTGAAGGCACGTGGAGCCCGTTCAATGACGGCCTGCAACTTGATCTGGTGGCGGGCAAGGTGCTCGATGCGCTCGTTGCAACTGGAATCAACAGCTGCACAACGACAGCCGCCGGTATCGATAACGGCATCCAGATTTTCCCGGGAGCGGTGCCGATCTACCGCGGTTCGACTTTGATTGGCGCTATCGGTATTTCGGGTGACGGTGTCGACCAAGATGACATGATCGCGTCGCTCGGTCTGCAGCGTGCCTTCCTGGCACTCGGTGGCCGCTTTGGCACCGATCCCGGTCATGCCCCGTCGGCCATTCGCTCAGACCGGCTGGCGGTGCCAGGCCCGGGTACGTTGCGCTACGTGCAGTGCCCACAATCGCCCTTTATCAGCAGCCAGGCCCAAAATGTCTGCAACTTCTAGGACCTTCGCCGGGGTGCGCCCGCGTTCAGCAGCGAGCGCCGTCGCGGCGTTGATGGGTCTCGCGGTCCAACCGCTGTGGGCGGACGAGGTCGCGCCAGCGCTTGGCCCCAACGACCACAACCCGGCCTATATTGCGCGCAAGACGGTCGAGCAGATTCAGGTGGTGGCTCCCATCCTGCGCCTCCGGCTCGAGCCAGATCTGGGTTCTTTGGTGGTTGGCGAGGCCGATCGGGGTCAGCTGTTCACGGTGCTCGAGCAGCGTGCTGACTGGTTCCGCGTGCGTATCAAGTCAGATCCCGAGACCTCGGCTTGGGCTTTGCGTGAGCCGGCTGAGTACGGCGACTCCACCTTCGACCTCATCTACGCCGCTGGCGACACCGGCTTTGCCGCCGAGGCGATTGGCGCCACTGAGCCGGGAACCCCGGCCATCGACGCGGCGCGACCCGCTGTTCCGCGTCGCGTGGTTACGCTGCCGCCGATCGACCCCGAGCAACTGCCGCCCCCGCAGGCCAATTTGCCGCGAGAGTCGGTGCCCATCCCCGACCGCTGGCGGCTGATGCAGGCACTTGGTTTCAAGTTCCCGTGGTACGACCCGTACAACCAGAATGTGCTGAAGGGCGATATTCCGGTGCACGAGATCGGCGAGGAGTGGTTCTTCACCTTCACTGGCATCTCGGACTCGCTGGCGGAATTCCGTTCGACGCCGTTGCCCGTGTCGCAACAGATCGGCTTTCGCCCGGACGCCAACAACATCTACGGCCGCTATGACCAGCGGATCCTCGCGCAGAACCTGATCTTGAGTTTTGGGCTGGTCAAAGGCAACACAACCTACAAGCCGCCCGAACTGGAATTCCGGTTCGTCCCGGTGATCAACTACGTCAACGCACGCCTGCCCGAGTCGGGTTTGTTGCGGGTTAATCCGCAAGAAGGCCTGTCGCGCGAGACCAGCTTCGTCGGCATTCAGGAAGCGTTTGTCGACTACCACTTGCGCAACGTGTCGGATCGCTACGACTTCGATTCGCTGCGCGTGGGCATTCAGCCCTTCACCAGCGACTTCCGCGGATTCCTGTTTCAGGACACGCAGTTTGGCGTGCGCCTGTTCGGCAACCGCCACAACAACGTCTACCAGTACAACCTGGCGTGGTTCCGACGCGTCGAGAAGGACACCAATTCGGGGCTTAACGACATCACCCGACGTCTGCGGGACGATGACATTTTTGCTGCCAACGTCTATCGCCAAGACTTTCCGTTCACGGGCATGACGTCGCAGGGCACGGTTATCCACAACCGCAACAATGAGGATTCGTTCCGCTACGACACGAACGGCTTCTTGGTGCGGCCGTCGCTGCTGGGCGACGCGAGGCCGCACAAATACCAGGTGACCTACCTCGGGGCGACTTTTGACGGCCACACCGGCTTCGTGTTGCCCAAGCTGCGTCTTAACGTCAGCAGTTCGACCTATTTGGCGCTGGGCCACGACGACCACGGCGCGATCGCCGAGAAGCCGCAGGACATCCGCGCCTTCTTCCATGCCACCGAGGTGTCACGAGACTTCAGCTGGATCCGCCTTCGGGGCAGTTTCCTCTATGCCAGCGGCGACAAGAACCCGTACGACGGTCGTGCGACTGGGTTCGATGCCATCTTCGAGAACCCCCAATTTGCCGGTGCCGACACCAGCTATTTCATTCGCCAAGGCATTCCGCTGATTGGCGGGGGCGGGGTTGCCCTGTCGGGCCGCAACGGCTTGCTGGTGTCCCTGCGCTCGAGCAAAGACCAAGGACAGTCAAACTTCGTCAACCCAGGGCTACTTTTGTTGGGCATGGGCGCCGACTTTGACGTCAAACCGGAGCTGCGCCTGACTGCCAACGTTAACCACTTGCGCTTCGACGAGACCGCCGTGTTGGGCGCCCTGCGCAATGAGCGCAACCCTGACAACTCGATTGGCATGGACTATTCGGTTGGCGCTCAGTGGCGGCCGTTCTATAACCAGAACGTGATCATCAATGCCTCAATGTCGATGCTCTCGCCAGGCCAGGGCTTGAAAGACCTCTATGGCGACCGCAAGACACCGTTCTACTCTGGCTTCATCAACGCCATCCTGACGTACTGACCTGATTCGGCGACCCCTAAACGTGTTCAAGCTGCCCCTTCGATCCCTGCCGACCAACGCCCTGATGCGCGGAGCCCTGTTGCGCGGCGCGTCCGTGCTGGCCTTGCTAGTGCCGGCGTTGCTGGGCGCAGCTTTGATGTACGAGCCGGCGAGTGCCTCCGAACGCAAGCTCACCGAGCGTCACTACGTGATGGCCCCCTCCGCGCCCAAGGCGCAGACCTGGGCGCAGGCCAAATCGAAGTCTGATGGCTGCATGACCTGCCACACCGAGACCGACCAGCACACCATGCACGCCAACCCTGGCGTGGTGCTGGGCTGTACCGACTGTCACGGTGGCGACAACAGCATCCGCCGTGCTGAGAAGGGTCCCGAAGCCGAGCGCAAGCACCCGGCCTACGAGCGGGCGATGGAACTGGCGCACATCCTGCCGCGCGACGAGCATCTGTGGCAGGGTTCGCGCAACCCGGAGGGCAGCTACGCTCGTCTCAACAAGGAGCACGCGGCTTTCGTTCGCTTCATCAACCCGGGCGATTTGCGCGTGGCGCGCGAAGCCTGCGGCGCCTGCCATCTGCCGATCATCCAGGCACAAGAGCGCAGCCTGATGAGCACGTCCAGCATGCTCTGGGGCGGCGCCGCCTACAACAACGGCATCCTGCCGTTTAAGCGCTACATGCTCGGCGAGGCCTACACGCAGGACGGCACCGCAGCGGCCATCGTCAACCCGGTCAAGCCGGACGAAGATCTTTACGTCTTCAAGGGCGTGCTCGAGAAGCTCTACCCGCTGCCGGCCTGGGAGACCATCCCGCCGGGCGATATCTTCCGTGTGTTCGAGCGTGGCGGTCGCGTCATCAACAGCAGCTTCCCCGAAATCGGCCTGCCCAACAGCAGCGGCACGTTGCAAAAGCTCGACGAGCCGGGCCGTCCCGACATCAAGCAGAGCAACCGCGGCCCGGGAACTGGCAACCGCATCTCGGTGCCGGTCATCAACCTGACCAAAACTCGCCTCAACGACCCGCACCTGTGGTTCCTCGGCACCAACGACAACCCGGGTGACTACCGCTCGTCCGGTTGCACCGCGTGCCACGTGGTCTACGCCAACGATCGTCAGCCCGAACACAGCGGGCCCTACGCGCAGTTCGGCAATATGGGCCGCACCCAGACCAAAGATCCGACCATCCCCAGGGATGAGTCCGGACATCCGCTCAAGCACGAGTTCACTCGTGCGATGCCGAGTTCGCTGTGTATGAACTGCCACATGCACCAGCCGAACATTTACATCAACTCGTTCTACGGCAACATCCAGTACGACTACGAGCCGGACGCGCCGCGCATGTTCCCGGCCAAGCAGCACTATCCGACCGACGCCGAGATTCGCGAGGTCAACCAGCGCAATCCGGAAGAAGCGGTGATTCGCGGCAATTGGCGCGACCGTGACTTCCTCAACGACCTTTGGCTCAAAAACGGCGAGATGAAGGACACCCAGTTCGCCGACTACCACGGCCACGGCTGGGCGTTCCGCGCAGTGTTCAAGCGCAACCGGAAGGGCAATCTGCTGGACAAAGTTGGCAACATCGTCAGCGACGATGATCCGGACAAGTTCAAGAAGGCGGTGCACATGGCCTCGATCCACATGGATCTGGGTATGCACTGCGTCGACTGCCACTTCTCGCAAGACATGCACGGCAACGGCCACATCTATGGCGAAGTGGCCGCCGCGGTAGAGATCGATTGCGCCGACTGCCACGGCACCGCCAAGAACTACCCGACCCTGCACACCAGCGGTCCGGCGTCGCGTCCGGGCGGCATGGACCTGACCCTGCTCAAGACCCAGGATGGTCGCAAGCGCTTCGAGTGGCGCGACGGCAAGCTGTATCAGCGCGCTGCACTAGACCCCAACAAAGAGTGGGAAATGTCGCTGGTGAAGGACACGGTCAATCCCAAGCACCCGCAGTACAACGAAAAGGCGGCGCGGGCCAAGCTCATGGCTGCCGGTGAGGACGGCCGCAACGGCAAGTGGGGTCAGGGTGTCGACAAGCTGGCCCACGACAACGACAAGATGTTGTGCTTCACCTGCCACTTGAGCTGGACCACCAGTTGTGCGGGCTGTCACTTGCCGATTCAAGCCAACTGGAAAACCGAACGCAACCACTTTGAGGGCGGCGAGACACGCAACTACGCCACCTACAACGTGCAAGTCGCGCGCGACGACATGTTCTTCCTTGGCAAGCACGGCCCGGTCAAGAACAGCCGCATCGCACCGTTCCGCTCGAGTTCAGCGTTGGTGCTGTCCTCCATGAACAGTAACCGCGAGCGCATCTACTACCAGCAGCCGCCGATCGCTGCCAGCGGCTTCTCCAGTCAGGCGTTTGCGCCGCATTACCCGCACACCGAGCGCAAGGAAGAGACCAAGACCTGTACCGACTGCCACGTCTCGCGTGACAACGACAACAACGCAATCATGGCGCAGCTGCTGTTGCAGGGTACTAATTTCGTCAACTTCGTCGGCCGCTATGCTTGGGTTGGCGCCGAGAAGGACGTCGAGTCGGTGGGTGTGACCGAGTGGGATGAGCCGCAGGCGGTGCTGGGTTCCTACCTGCAGAAGTACGCCTACCCCGACTGGTATGCGGAGCACCAGGCGGCCGGTCGCGAGATCGTTGACACTCCGCGTCACGAAGCGGCCAATCACTTGGCGACGCCGAGTGGGGATGCGGCGCGCTGTCTGCAGATGCGCGGCGAGTACCTGTTCGTTGCCGAGGGCAAGGGTGGCTTCCGCGTGTACGACATCGCCGGCAACGGCAACAAGGGTGTGAGCCAGCGCATCATCACTGCGCCGTACTCGCCGCTGGGGCAAGACACGCATGTGCCGTCGAAGAACGCCACCTGCGTTGCGCTGCCAACCAACCAGCCGATTGCGCCGACGCGCAACGAGGGCGACCTGATGCGCAAGGTCAACCTGGAGCAGCCGTTCCATCCGATCTACCACTACGCCTTCGTGGTCGATGCCGAGGAGGGTCTGTACGCAGTCAACCTCGACACCTTCGCCGACGGTGAGGCGCGCAACAATTTCCTCAAGCGTGCCGTGACGTGGAATCCGAATGGCATGCTGAACGGCGCGCGGCACATCGTTGTGGCGGGCCACTACGCCTACATCACCACGCCGAAGGGTCTTGAGATCGTCGACCTTGACGACCCGCTGCACCCCAAGCCCCTCGCCTCCATCCCGCTGAACGACGCCCGGGCGAGCGCGGTGCAGTTCCGCTATGTCTACGTGACGACCGCGGAAGGCTTGCGCGTGGTCGACATCACCAATATGAAGCCGAAGCTGTTGCCGGCGGTGGTACCGCTTAAGGATGCGCGCCGCGTCTACCTGGCCCGTACCTATGCCTATGTGGCGGCCGGCGCCGAGGGTCTGGCGATCGTCGACATCGAGAAGGCCGATAAGCCGCGCGTGTATCAAATGTTCGACGCCGACGGCAAGATCAACGATGCCCAGGACGTGATTGTCGGCAGCACCAACGCATCGTTGTTCGCCTACATCGCTGATGGCCGCAATGGGCTCAAGGTGCTGCAACTGACCTCACCTGAAAGCCAGCCCGGCTTCTACGGTTTCTCGCCAGAGCCCAAGCCTGAGCTGATCGCTTGGCGCAAGACCACCTCGCGGGCCTTGGCGCTGAGTAAAGGTCTCGACCGTGACCGTGCCGTGGACGAGACCGGTGGGCAGATCGCCATCGTCGGCCGTATCGGCGCACGGCCGTTCACCCGCAAGGAGATGGACAAGATGTACTTGAATCCCAAGGGTGAGCTGTGGACGGTAACCGACCGCGGCCAGTCGGGCGACTATGTGCCGCGCAAGGCGCCAACCGCCGGGGCCAGTGACAAACGAGGCAAGCCATGACAACCGCCATTCATTCCATCCTGACGTCCGTACTGGGCGCTGCTGCGGCGCTGATGCTGGTTGCAGCGCCGGTGCAGGCCCGGACGACCATGCCGCACCTGTCTCCGAACAAGACCGAGGGCACGGTGAACTGTGCGAGTAGCACTTGCCACGGCTCGATCACCCCCTGGGACGGCAGCCATGTGCTGCAGAACGAGTACACAACCTGGGTGCGCATGGATAAGCACACCCGCGCCTATCAGGTGCTGCTGAATGACACCTCGAAGCGCATCGCGAAAAACCTCGGCCTGTCCGAGGGCGCGCACAAGGCCAAGATCTGCCTGGACTGCCACGCCCACAACCCGACCGGCGCGCGCGGCGAGCGCTTCGTGCAGAGCGAGGGGATTGGTTGCGAGGGCTGCCACGGTCCGTCGGAAAAGTGGATTGGTCCGCACACGGTCGAGGGCCGCACCCACGCCGAGAACGTTGCCGACGGGCTCTACCCGACGGCAAAGCCAGTCGAGCAGGCGCGCCTGTGTTTGTCGTGCCATTTCGGGGACGACTCGCGGTTCGTGACCCACCGCATCATGGGGGCCGGTCATCCGCGCATCTCTTTCGAGATCAAGACCTTCACTGCCATCGAACCGGCGCACTGGAAGGTCGACGCCGATTACATCCAGCGCAAGGGCAACTACGACCCGTTGCGCGTGTGGGCCATCGGCCAGGCGATCGCGGCGCAGCAGATTCTGGATACGGTGTCTGACCCCAAGCGTCGTGACGGCCTTTTCCCGGAACTGGTGGCCTTCGATTGCCACGCCTGCCACCACGCGATGAGTGACAAGCGTTGGAACGCGCGCTTGGGCATCGGTCCCGGTCGGGTGCGTCTCAATGACAGCAATTTGCTGATGTTGCGAGCAATCGTTCGCGCGATCGATCCGGGTGCGTCGGCCGCGTTCGACGGCAAGGTGCGGGCGATGCACCTCGCGGTGTCGACCGGCCAGAAGCCAGCCGGCAAGACCGAAGTCGACATGGTCAAGGATCTGTCGGCCTCGATCGAAGGCATGCTGCCCAAGCTCGAACAGACCCGCTTCGAGGCGATGACCATGCGGCGTGTCTTGCTGGCGCTGATCGACGAGTCGCGCGAGTCGAGCTATTCGGACTACGCCGGTGCCGAGCAGGCTTACATGGCTATCACCAACGTCTCCAACGACCTGCTCGCCGCCGGCACATTGCAGATGAGCGGTGAGCTGCGTCGCGGCATGGCCGACCTGCTGAAGTCCTTGGCCAATGACGAGAAGTACAAGCCGGATGTGTTTGCCAACCAGTTGCTGGCGCTGCGCGGTGTCGTTGCAGCGCAGGCGCGTTAAACAAGACAGGGTCTTATCATGGGCATGATGTTCGAGAACGTGCAGGCCGATTACGACATCGTCATCGTCGGCTCTGGTCCGGCCGGTCTGTCCGCCGCGTCTCGCGCTCAAGAGCGCGGCAATCGCTATGTGTTGCTCGAAGCCGAAGACCACGCGTCTGACACCATCTACAAGTACCAGAAGGGCAAGCATGTGATGGCCGAGCCGGGCTTTTTGCCGCTGCGCTCGGGCATGAAGTTTGGAGAAGGCAAGCGCGAGGGCATCCTGGGTGAGTGGGACAACGCGCTCAAGTCGCAAAGCATCAACATTGCTTACAAGAAGAAGGTCGCCGGGATAAAGCGTGATGACGCCAATTCGCCGTTCACCATCACTTGTGAGGACGGCGCGAGCTACACCAGCCGCGCTGTAATCCTGGGCATCGGCCTGCAGGGCAACATCCGCAAGCTCGGTGTGCCGGGCGAGAACCTCGCGCGCGTGCAGTACACGCTGTCCGACCCCGACGAGTTCAAGGACGAGGTCATCGTGGTGGTGGGTGCCGGTGACGCCGGTATCGAGAACGCCTGCGCCCTGGCCAAGCAGAACCAGCTGCACCTGATGAACCGCGATGAAGAATTCACGGTGTGTAAGGACGGCAACAAGAACCTGGCGCTGGCCACCGAGAAGTCCGGCAAGATGACCATCTGGCACAGCGCGTT
>Ga0214917_10001815_pt1 | contig 27071 bp, 21 predicted proteins | sample LL_1208_BB_MetaG_FD_177983 | JGI IMG/M metagenome (GOLD analysis project Ga0214917, IMG submission 177983) | Freshwater microbial communities from Lake Lanier, Atlanta, Georgia, United States - LL_1208_BB | ecosystem: Environmental > Aquatic > Freshwater > Lake | place: USA: Georgia | collected... | reverse complement strand
GATTTCTTTTTTAGCGGGACAGTGGTCCATGGAAACAAGATTGGCCGAACATTAGGTTTTCCAACTGCCAATCTAAAAGTGGAGGACCCCGAAAAAATAGTGCCTGGAAACGGTATTTATGCGGTCTATGCTAAACCCAAGGGATTTGAAAAGGTGTTAAAAGGAATGATGAGCATTGGTTTTAGACCTACGGTAGATGGAAAAACCCGCGTGATTGAAGTCAATATTTTTGATTTTGATAAAGAAATATATGATGAACAGTTAGAAGTTCATGTTCATAAATACCTGCGGGAAGAAAAAAAATATGAAAATCTGGCGGCTTTAGTTGAGCAAATTTCCAAAGACAAAATTCACAGCCTTTCAGTGCTGTGATTTACTGCTGTACTAGCGTCATTTTTAAAATCAATTCTTTTAACAAGGCTGCATCATCAGCAGAAGAGCCTACCCCTACGGATTTTAAATTATACTGATACAATAAAAGCAAATTACGCTCCAACCCGGGGTACCCATATATTTTAGCAGCAGTGAGATAGTTTTTTATAGAGAATGGGGGCACACCCAAAATGCTTGCCAATGTTCTTTCATCGCGCTGATCTGTGCCAAAAATCATGATAGCCTTAGAAAAGAATGCATATAAAAGCGGTAGTATTAATTGTACAGGAGCTGCCTTGGTGTTTTCTTTGAAATATTGAATAATTCGATAGGCTTTTGGAAAATCACGTTGAGCTAATGCGGCTTGCAGCTCAAAAACGTTATGTTCTTTACTTACCCCTACATATTTTTCAATCACATCTTCATTAATCTCCTGCTCCTCATTCTTATTAAGTGCCAGTTTTTCAATCTCCTTTTCAATTCTGCTTCTGTCACTTCCCAAGTGATCAGTGAATAAGATCAATGCACGATCAGTAATTCGTAACCCCGCAGCTTTAAACTTTGATTCTGTCCATTCAGCAATCTCTCTCTCCGTTTGTTTTTTGAAAGAAATATAAGTCCCCTTATCCTTGATTGTTTTTGCAAACTTTTTTCGGTTATCAAGCTTCTTCTCTTTATGTGCAATTATCAGAACGGTTGAAGCCAATGGGTTTTCAAAATAGGGCTCCAACTTTTCGATATCACGCATGTACTGCGCCTCTTTGATGATCACAACCTGGCGCTCCGAAAACATGGGGTATCTTCTGCAATTGGTAAGAACCTCACTCCAATTAGATTCCCTGCCGTACATAACGGTAAGATTAAAAGAAGCCTCAGAGGGCGATAAGAGGCTGTTTTCGGCCGCTTCAACAACTTGGTCAATAAAATAGTCCTCCTCTCCTTCTAGCCAGTAAAATGGGCTGAATTGCCCCCTTTTCCACCCTGAGATAATTGATGCAGCATCCATGAAACGCTAAATTACTTCATTTGCGTCCGCTATGAGACAAAAAAAGTCCCGCCAAATGGCGGGACTGGTCTTACTTAAAACCCAATTCAATTAGAATAAGTTGTATCCATAGCTCACGTAGTATAAGCCACCCACATATGGGCTACCAAAACCAGTGCGCTGATAGTTATTAGCAATGTTTGTTCCACCTACGCGGAAAGTACTCTTTGGATTTTTAGCAGGGCGATAGGTAACCTGTGCATCCCACCATCCGAAAGAAGGCAATGTGCCTGTTATGAATGTTCCTTCGTAGTAGTTACGATCTTGCCATTTATATACTACGTTAAATCCGAAGTTTTTGTATACGTTTTCATTGCGCATTCCGATATTAACGCGGTATTTAGGAGCATTGAAGTAGGTAACCACTCCAGCTTCTACATCTTTCAGTTTATCAGAAAATACGTTACCATATACAACATACTTCTTCACCCACTGGTATTCAAATCCAACACCCCAACCGGATGATTTAACCGCTTGAGAAGAGTTTTGAACATAAGAAAGGTTAGTACTGGTAAATGGAGAATAAAGATCAGAATTTGCACCAGTACGTGATTGAACTAAGGCAACCCCTACTAGGAAATCTTCGTAACGGCTGTAGTAATAATAAGCATCAACTAACAATTTCTTGCCAATAACACCTTTATATCCGATTTCGTAAGATTTTACTGTTTCAGGTTTTACAGGCTGGTAGCGAGCACGAACCAAACGGCTTGAGTCAGCTAGAGTTCCCGCTCTGTATGATAGAACACTGGCAGCAGTGTATCCAGGTCGAGTGCTATTCAACTTATAATAGTCCTGGAACTGTGGCAAACAACCCATCAATACCCCAGAACCAGTTACCAAACTGATATACTGATTCTGGTTGGTTGGGAAACGATACGCTGTTTGATAAGATAAGCGCAAGAAGTTCTCTTTAGCTAATTTGATCAAAGCAGAAACACGTGGTGTGAAGCGGCCTTTGAAATTAGTTTGCTTATCAAAACGGCCTGATGCAGTTAAGGTTAAACCACCATCTAACATTTTTCTCTTTGCCTGCAAGTATCCACCATATTCATTGACACGAATTAATTGAGCAGTATCTGCAAACAAGGTTCCTTGAGAATTCAACACCCATTGTTTCCAGCTTGCACCAGCCATTAACTCGATTTTATCTGAGAAGCCACCCATATCAGATATGTTCAGCTGTGTTTCCGCAGAATAGAAATCAGTTTTATCTAAGAATAATGCACCCCCTTTACTGATTGGGGTTGTTTTAATACGATTCATTGCATCAGCAAATGCTTTTGTACCTGGAATCAAACGAGTAGCATCAGAAGAAGCTCTTGCTGCTTGATGCAAGGTAAAGTCACTAGCCAATGTGCCATTCAAACGACGACCTTCAGAGAAGGTTCCAATGTATAATGGGAACCAGCTACTACTTGGAGAGGCAGATTCATTCAAGAATGCGCCCAACGCAGTTGCATTATAAGACTTACCTGCGTTTTCCTGTGTGGTATAGGCTCTAACAAACCAGTTTTTGTGACGTAACTCTAACTTGTGTTGACCCATAGTTAGGTTACGAAGAGAATAACGATCTGCACCAGTGTAAACAGTAGTACCCGCACCAATGTAGCTATTCAATGATAACTCAAGGTTGTCTGTAAACTTATAATGGATACCGCCGTTAAAACGTACGTTCAATGTATTATAATCTACCAGTTGCTCCTCTACATAACCAGTACGAGATACTGTAGTATTACCAAAATAGTTATTCTTAAGACCATTGTAGAATGGGAACATCTGATCGATCAATGGCTTTAACTGTGGACTGTTAATAGCACCTAAAACAGGAGCCGGGAAAAATGGGAAAGAATAAAATCCTTGACGCTGTGCTTCAGTAGGATAAACAGGATTACCTATTGCAGCATAATAAGAATTCAATAATGTAACAACGTCAAGAGCACCGCCAGTGGCTCCTAAAATTCCATTACGAGTTGATTGTTGAACGAAAAGAGAAAATGCGTTCATGTTAGCGCTCGTTTCATCACCATACGTGTTGATTCCATTGAAATCAGCATTGCTGGTACGATTCCCAGGCACTACTGCACTAAGAATTCCAATCTGGGCTTTGTTTCTGTAGTCTACTGCTTCCCAATCAGATCCCTTCACCATTGATGCAGCCAACTTAATCGCTAACTTATTTTTATACGCTTTAGCCCAACGGAAAGACCAATCATAAAAAGGAGCTGCCGCACGCTGCTTTTGATCAACATGCATCATACCTTGTTTAATGTTGTAGCTGAATCCCTGGTATTTGAATGGGTTTTTAGTATTGATCAAAACCGTACCGTTCATACCACCAGATCCATATAAAGCTGAAGAAGCTCCTGATAGAACCTCTACACTTTCAACGTCTAAATCAGAAGGACCTACCATGCTACCAACGGCAAAGTTCAAACCGGGCGCTTGGTTGTCCATTCCATCCATCAATTGATTTAGGCGGGTATTACCACTACTTACAAATCCACGAGTAGTGATTGTACGGAAGGTTAAACTTGCTGTGTGCACGTCTACACCCTTTAGGTTTCCGATAGCCTCATAAAAATTAGGAGCCGCAACATTACGAAGTGCAGTTGAGCTTAAACGCTCCACTGTTACTGGAGACTCCAGTAAGCGCGTGGGAGTTCTGGTAGCAGCAACCACTACTTCCTGACCCAAAGCTTCATTCACTTTCAAGTCAACAGAAATACTAGCAGCACTAGTAACATTTACTTCCTGGTCTTGATATCCAATTGAACTGAAAATCAAGGTAACTGGCAACTTAGCAACTGAGATGGAAAATTGTCCATCTGCGTTAGTATACGTGCCTTGAGAAGTTCCTTTTACGGCAACTGAAACAGCCGGCACAACTTCCTTAGAAGCTTGGCTCCGCACAGTACCTTTTACTGTAACTTGCTGAGCATAAGCAGAGAAGGAAATTAACAGCACCGCAATTGAAGAAGCTAGAAATTGGTAGCTTTTTCTCATAAATCGGAATTTTGGTTTAAAATAGGGTGGAAAAGTACGCATTGTAGGGGGACTATAAAAATTTAATTTTTAAGGGTAAAGGATAAGTTGTTGAAATCTCAAACAGACTGGTTTACCGTACTTTAGGACTCTCTTTTTACATTCGGGGCATGGGTGATTTTAATTTTAAAGATCAGACCTCTTTCTACAGGGGTAAAGTAAGGGATGTATACACTATCGGCGAGGACTGGCTGGTTATGATTGCATCGGATCGAATTTCAGCATTTGATGTAATTCTACCCCGCCCCATTCCTTATAAAGGGCAGGTTTTGAATCAAATAGCCAGCCATATGCTGGAAGCAACCCGAGATATTTGCCCAAATTGGTTGATAAACACCCCCGCTCCAACTGTTTCAATTGGGAAGAAATGTGTACCATTCAAAATAGAAATGGTTGTAAGAGGATATCTAACTGGGCATGCATGGAGAACGTATCGGGAGGGAAAGCGAGTTTTATGTGGTGCACCACTACCAGAGGGGTTAAAAGAGAATGACCCATTCCCCACCCCTATCATAACTCCTTCTACCAAGGCAGCGGAGGGACACGACGAGGACATTAGCCCTGAAGAAATAATTAAACAAGGACTTGCCAGCGAAAAGGATTGGGAAGTACTGAGCTCCTATGCGCTTCGACTATTTGAAAGAGGAAGTCAAATTGCTAAAAACAGAGATCTAATATTAGTTGACACCAAATATGAATTTGGTAAAATTGGCAATGAAATTTTTTTGATGGACGAAGTCCACACACCAGATAGCTCTCGTTATTTTTTTGCGGAGGGGTATGATGAAAGACAACGTAAAGGAGAGCGTCAACCACAATTAAGTAAAGAATTTGTACGCGAGTGGCTAATCCAAAATAATTTCATGGGCAAAGAAGGTCAAACCGTACCTGCCATGTCAGATAGTTGGGTAGAAACTATTTCTAAACGATACATTGAACTATATGAAAAAGTGATTGGAGAAACCTTTCACCCTGTATCAATGAGTCAACAAGAAATTGGAGAGACGATAGAAAAATCACTGCAGCAATTAAAAACGATCCGTTGATTTTTTAGGAGAAACCGTTTTTAATCTATCTCTGGATTTATTAAAAATGTGCTGTCCCAAATCTTTTCCCTTACGCAGTTTTTTTCGTTCGGCTTCAGATAAGTGAAGAGTTTCCAAACAATCGGCCGAACAACATCCATTCATTTCTGTGGCACATGTTTCGCACTGAATAAATAGCAAATGACAGCCATCATTTTTGCAATTCGTATGCGTGTCTGCCGGTTTGCCACATTGATGACAACTGGCTATCACATCTTCAGTGATTCGCTCACCCAATCTTTCATCAAATACAAAGTTCTTTCCAATGAATAAACTTGGCATACCTTCTTCCTTCACCTTTCTTGCATAATTAATCACACCTCCCTCCAGATGAAATACATTCTGAAATCCTTTGTGCAACATATAAGCAGAAGCTTTTTCGCAGCGGATACCTCCTGTGCAATACATCAAGATCGTTGCATCCTTTTTGTCTTTTAGTAAATCTACCGCCATTGGTAATTGCTCACGAAATGTACTGGAAGGAATCTCTACCGCATTTTTAAAATGACCCACCTCATACTCGTAATAATTTCGCATATCAATTATGATGGTGGAAGGATCCCGCGCCAAGCGGTTAAAATCCTCAGGCGTTGCATAGTTACCCTTTCGTCGCATATCAAAAGAAGGATCCTCAATTCCATCTGCAACGATTTTATTTCGCACTTTAATATCTAAAACAAAAAAAGATTTACCATCGTCTCCAACTGCAATATTTAATCGGCACCCTTTCAATGCAGGAATCGAGTCTAAATATTCTCTTAATCCATCCAACGATGCTGAAGGGATACTGATTTGAGCGTTAACCCCTTCTTGTGCAACATAGATTCGCCCAAGTACACCTAATGCAGATAATGAAACAAAGAATTGATTTCTGAATTGGCGAGGATCTTCTATGTGAAAATAACAATAGAAGGATATGGTTGTTCTTGGAGTAGGGTCTGAGAGCAAACGCTCTTTCAGCTCACGTCGTGAGATACGATTGTGCAAAGAAGTCATAAAAAGAATTTTAGTTCGATCAGAACCCCAATTGCAGGTTGGGCAAAATTCCAAATCAGCACAAAGATAAAATAAATCAAAAAACTCAACCTACATCCCCTTGAAACCAATTCGAATTCCTGAAATCACTACCCCACCCGGCTGATAGCCTGTCACATAATCAATACGGAATTGCTTCAATAGATTGTCAACACCTACAAACCACTCGACATGGTTTTTTTCTTTTGAAACATAGCAGGCATTCACACCCACTATGAGGTAGGGTTTTAGCTTTTTAACTATAGGAATTTTATTTGTCAAAAGCCCACGTAAGTTATACTCCAAATGTCCTAACCCATACCACTTTTCAGTATGACTTAATTGGTAGACAGGCAAAACTTGGAAGCTATTGAGATATTCACTGGCTAGTTGAGAGTTGTTGCCATTGAAATGGATATAATCAGGTAATGGCACAGAGTCCCTATTTAAAAATCCTCCTGTTGCCAACCGAATGCGTAGCAATCCTTTCAAACCAAAGTTGTAACTATCGGTAACACCAATTTTCCATTTGGAATACTTTCCGTCACTTTTAAAAACATTTTTTAATGCCTTCGAATAGGTAAAACTAAAGACTGGTTTATCACTACCAACATTTACAATTCGCTCAGGTAACTTTATGTAGCGTGTTCCCGGCTGCCAACGTAAAGAAAATGACACATCAGCCAATTGATGATTTAAGATATTGCTGGATGATAACTCTACTGGATAATTGGGTGTGTAGGCTCTATCCGTTTTATTAACCCATGTATAGGAGGTAGTATTATTAAGCGCCTTTCTGTTTTCGAACCGAAAATTTAATCCTAAAGAAAGACCAGCGCCTAGTGCAGTATTGTACCCTAAGCGAAACACAAAGGCCTCATATGATTTAATACGATTTTGTTCAAATAACAAACATGACAATGTATTACCTCGATCAGTGATGGGACTCTGCGGATTAAATTGTAGAACTTGACGACCTATCCCAAAAAAGAAATTACTGCGTAACTGCGTAGCTGGCGTATAATTAGTTGAGAAATATGGATTGATATGTCCATTTAAGAGGCCTGTTCGAATCGTAAGCGCTCCTGAAATTGAACGTCGAGAAGTACCACTATCCAGTTTACTTTGAAAGCGTAAAACAGGTTGCAAAACCATGCCCTCTGCCGGGGTAAACGCAACTTGTTCTAGCAGCGGATTCAGACTTAGAGAAAATTTATTCCCCTTTGTCAAGATTGTTTGTCCAGTCAAAATCAATTTAGGAAGCGTAAACTTGTTGCGAATCTTATTTAGCGAATCCAAGTAGCGCGGTTCCATTCTTCTTTTTTCGAGACTATCCTTTTTCACATAGTCAATTTGCTCCTCTGCCGTTAACGGAATAGGCCTAATTGTATCCCAATAAAGAGAAGTCCTTTTATTAGAGCTATCCTCATATCGGAGCAAAAAGCGGTCAAACGCACGCTTATTCCAAGCTGGATTTAATTGATAGCGCGAGTAAACATTAATAAAACTTCCAAATGCATCAAAGCCGAACTTCTTAGCTGCTGGATATAATACTTGACTAGCTAACATCCATCGACCCCGGTCTACTTCCTGGTATAACTGCACAAAACGAAGTGTGTCTACTAATTCAAGTTGTTGCGATTTATTCAAAAGTAATTCCACTGAATGCAATTGCCAGTCCTCTTGTACAATGGAGATCTCACCTTCAAAAAGAGGCTCACCCTTTCTTTTTGGAATAACTTTTATTCTGCTAATTAATTTTTCATTTTCCGAAAACGTCCCTAGCAATTTATAACGATAAAAAGAAAATGCGTTAGAAGCTAATGGAGAAACAAAACCACGCGGATTTAACTGAGTGCCTGTTAAAACCAAGTTTTTATAGAGCGAGTATTGGTCGGGCACTGCTAAACCAAAACCATCTGTATTCCCACTTACTTTTGAAGAGACTACAACAATCTTTTTTTCCTTTTGATTCTGTTGAGAAAATCTGGAAATCGTTTCTGATAAATACAAAATCTTTTTTTTACTTGAATCACCATCTTCAAAATCTACCTTTTGTGACAGAAAACGACTTGGGAAATCACGTAACCGCAGTTGGCCTTTGGAGTACACCTCACAGTTAAATGATTCGGAATTTGTTTGATTTTGCTCTTGTCTGCGAATCATTTCACGGATCAGTCTGTTCGCAGGATTTTCTTTATTAGAAACTGTAATAGTAGGTAAAACCAACTCTTGTTTTTCTAAAAAAAAGTCAAGCGTAACCGCATACCCTTCAACCTGTATCTGTTTTTCTTGGGTAGCATATCCTACATATTGACACGAGAGACGATAGACCCCAGGTTGGAGTTCAATTTCATAAAAGCCCTCTCCGTTGGCTGTCACACCCTTACCCTTTCCGATCACCAAAATTGAAGCAAAAGGAAGCGCATGCCCGTCTTTATCTGCAACCTTGCCACGAATGAGTGTACAATTACCTTGCAGCGAAAAAAACTGAACAATAAAATAAACAATCCCAACCCTTAGAAAATACCAGCGCACTCAACTTTTGTTTTTGCTCATGCGAAGATAACTTCCCGTAATGGCAGTTACTCCTCCCAAAAGCCCTCCGATTATACTGGTAAGCATTAATAATGCAGCTGATGAGCCCTGTAAGGGAAATATCGAAGCGATTTGTTTTGACAAAATGCTAGCATTTTGCCAATCAATCCACCAAGCCAGTCCACCCCAGGCTAAAAACATTCCTAAGAAACCTGCGGCAAATGATCTGGAAGGAACTTGATGTATAACAAGTGCAACTAAAAAAGATACACAAACAAAACCCCACCAGGGAACTCCGCTGATCAGTGAGATGCCTATGCCTCCCAACAGAGTGGCTATTATAGATAAAGAAAATTTCATACGTAAGTTTTTAAGATTTTTTTACTTGTAAAGTCCATTTAATGCGTGCATCACCTTTATCATTATCTCTCATGAGCCAACATTTGTTGTACTCACCTTTTTCCCAAACTGAAACATTATTATCATAAAAACGGCTACCTGGATTGCCACTTTGACCTCCTGGAAAAACACCATAAGCTTCAATACCATCAACCAAATGCACAATCATTCTCCAACTTGGACCATGACTATGCTTGATTGCATTTACGATATTACCGTAACCCCCTACTGTCAAGCCTTTTCGGGCGAATGCAGGCAGCGCATCTTTTAGTAAATGATAAATACTGGGATTCATAAACTTACTCCATACCAACTTTCCTTCCGCCTCTTTTTGTTGCAAATTGGCCGCTGCTTTTTTAAAAGCAGTTGTAACAGTGATAGACAACGTTTCTTTTTGTGGTGTCGTAATATCATCGGCATATACTAGCGCTGTATCTTTTAATAATAATTCCAAGGTAGTCTGCTCTGTTGGCCACGTAGCAGCAGGGCTGGTACGATTCACCTCGTCTGACCATATTGAAAATTGTACGCTATCCCAAAAGCATTGAAAAATAGTCTGCCCGATTGAGTTGGGTGTTGCATACAAATCCCAATTTTTAAACTGCTGGAGATAAGACAATTCCTTTGCGTTCAGCTGGCTTTCTATTATATTTTTCAATAATACGGGCCGAAGATCTTCAGCAGAGGTATTAAAATAATCATAGTGTAACGCCATCATATCTGCAGGAGTAATTCCAGACATGGATGCTAACTTTTTATCAATTCTAATCCCACGAGCAGTAATGTAACTACCAGGAATAAAATAGGGATACGTAGAATCTGCAGCGCGCTGATTGGCACTTTGCAAATACCCACGTTCTGGATTTAAACTATGTGGATTTTCTTGTTGTGGAATATATCCTTGCCACAAAAAACTGCTGTCTTCACCAGGCATTACATATAAGCCCTGCTTATCCCAACGAACCGGGAACTTACCCTGTTGCCAAATGGCGATATCACCTGTACGTGAGGCAAAAATGAAATTTTGTCCAGGACAGGTGAAAGTGCGAATTGCTTCTTCGTAATCGGCGTAATTATGTGCTCGATTTAATTTATAAAAAGTCATTCCCTCGTTACTTGGGTCATGAGCTGCCCATCGTACGGCAAGATTTCTATTGGCAGAAGCACCTGTCGAAAATTGTTTATCAAACTGAACAGGACCAAAAATTGTATAGGCTACAGTGTCAAAAACGGATAAGCTGTCTTTGACTTTTATTTCTTCGACTCGAAGTTTAGAGGGCACCCATTTTCCTGCAAACCAGTATTCTTTTTTACTATCATCTTTGAATTTAATTTCATAATAATCTTTGACATCACGTTGAGAATTGGTAACTCCCCAAGCGATACTGTCATTAAAACCAATCACTACAAATGGGCATCCAGGCAATGAAACCCCATATGCGTTAGAGCTAGTTGACTTAAGTTGAATCTCAAACCAGATAGAAGGCAAGGAGAGTTCGAGGTGAGGATCATTAGCTAGTATAGGGGCTCCACTTTTTGTTTTTGATCCCGCCACAACCCAGTTATTACTTCCATTACCCGGATCAGGTCTGTCAATAATTTGAGCAGCTACCGTTTGCTTATTATTTAAATAAAGCGAATCAGCAATAGCTGGTTTTGCAGGAATAACACCCGGCTTTGGGTAAAGCGTTCCGTTGGGGACAATGGGGAGTAATGAATCAGGCACCTGCGGATATAATGTAGACAACTCTTCTGGCATAAAAATTGATTTCGCATTGGTGTTTGCTAAATCATTTTCTGTTCCAGCTGAGAGCATTTTAGCCATCATTTTTAATAATAATGCCGACTTTAGATTTGTCCACCGCTCTGGAGTCACATGCATTAATTTATACTCAATTGGTAAAGCCGCCTCAGTCAATTGATCAATGTAAGAATTAACACCTGCGGTATATGAATCAAAGATGGTTTTAGATAAAGGATCCTCCTCCATTTCTTTCAATGCATTTTCTGCAGCAAAAACCATCCCGAGGCGACGTTGCTCACGATCAAAATTAATCGCCTTTGACCCTGCCAATTCACTCGCCCGGCCAGCCGCAGCTCTTGTTTGCAAATCAATTTGAAACAACCTGAAACGAGCATGTAAATACCCTTGAATAAAATAAAGATCTTCCTCATTTTCTGCAAAAACATGCGGAACTAATCGATCATCAAAATAAACAGTAGCATCGCCTTTTAGCCCTTTCAATTGTAAGGTTCCACCATAATCCATTCCAATGGGTTCGGCATTCTGCCAAAAACCATATTGAGGGCTTAAAAATTTTCCGAGTGGTGGAATTTTACCGAGTGGGCGATCGAGCGCTACTACCAATGCAATAGATAGCGTGGCGGATGCTAAAAACGGAGCAATACGCATAACAGGATTTTGTAGAGGAAAGGTAAGAATAAAGATTCAGCTTTCCTTTCCTGTTAACATAGGCACAAAGGAGAATTCATCAAATATCTCTTCCCGTGTTGCCCTATCGCTTAGCTTAGTAATTTTTTTCATTTGCTGAATATTCCCCTCTCCAACAGGAACAACCATCCATCCTCCTGGACGCAATTGCTCTAAAAGAGCAAATGGAATTTGGGGTGCAGCTGCCGTAATCAAAATTTTATCAAAGGGAGCAAACGTAGGAAGCCCTTGGTAGCCGTCGCCATAAAAGAATTTTATACCAGGTTGCTTTTGAAGCCATTCAAATTGTTTATTGGAATCGAACAACTTTCGCTGCCGTTCAATTGTATAAACTTGCGCCCCCAATGTAGCCAACACAACAGCTTGATAGGCACTACCTGTACCTACTTCAAGAACCCGCTCATACTTTTGAATACTTAAAAGCTGAGTTTGATACGCAACGGTGTAGGGATGTGAAATAGTTTGTCCTTCTCCAATTGGAAAAGATCTGTTTTCGTATGCGATCTCTGCGAAAGCGGAATCCAGAAAAAAGTGACGGGGAACCTGTGCGATTGCTTGTAATACATTTTCATCGCTGATCCCGGCTTTTTTTAATTGATCTACCAATTTATGCCGAAGACCCTGGTGACGATGTTTGTCCTCTACTGGCCTCATACATTCAAATCTGAAATGATTGACTTTATTCTGTTTTTCAATTGGATCCCTACCTGATCAAACTGATCAGCAGTCGCCAGATTTTCTTTGACACTAAAATAGAATTTGATCTTTGGTTCTGTACCACTTGGGCGGGCGGATATCACACTACCATTTTCAAGCAGAAATTGAATAACGTTAGATTTTGGAAGTGATAGAGACCACTGCTCACCAGTTTTAATATTTCGACCTATTTGCTTTTCAAAATCTAACACTTCTATCACAGCGGATCCGCCGAGTTGAAGTGGAGGCTGCTTTCTAAACCCGTCCATCATTTCAGCAATTTCTTCTTGACCTTTTCTTCCTTTGCGAGTAATTGAAATAAGCTCTTCCAAATAGTAGCCGTGTTGAACACAGAGGTCAATTAATTTTTCATACAAACTTCTACCCTTTTCTTTTTCATAAGCAGCCATTTCACACAACAGGGCCACAGCACTTACGCCGTCCTTGTCACGAATTTTATCTCCAATCATCAATCCAAAACTTTCTTCACCACCAATAATATAATTTTCATTCTTTTCCTTCTCACGAATCAAATCGGCAATCCATTTAAACCCAGTCAACACTCTGTAACAATTAACCTGATTGGCTTTTGCCAACACATCAATCATCGGAGTTGTTACAATCGTAGTAATCACCATATCATTGGACTGCGCCAATCCTTTCTCTTTCCTTGCCTCTAATAGGTAGTTAAAGGCCAGGACAGCCGTTTGATTTCCATTTAATAATACCCACTCTCCTGCTGTATTTTTTACACCTATTGCCAGACGATCTGCATCAGGATCGGTTCCACACAAAATATCTGCATCAATTTCGGCTGCTAGTTTTAATCCCAGATGCATTGCTTCCGCCTCCTCTGGGTTAGGATATTTCACGGTTGGGAAATCACCATCAGGCTTTGACTGCTCTTCAACTATATGAATATTCTTGAACCCAAATTTTCTTAAAACGGGAGGTACCAATTTTATACCCGACCCATGAATGGGAGTGTAAACAATTTTAAGATCAGCATGCTTTTCAATAACGGTTGGGTATATACTCAACCCTTTTACCATTGAAATATATTGCTGGTCCATTTTATCTCCCAAAGATGATATCAAGTTTTCGCCACCCGTCCACTTCACATCATTAACCCCGTTAATTTTCTCTACTTCCCGAATTACATTTTTATCATGCGGAGGCACTAATTGCGAACCATCATTCCAGTATGCTTTATAGCCATTATATTCTCTTGGATTATGGGATGCTGTGCAAACCACTCCCCCTTGACAACCTAATTCTCGGATTGTAAATGATAACTCAGGGGTTGGGCGTAAATCTTCAAAGAGATACACTTTTATTCCATTTGCAGCAAATACCTGTGCAGTAGTTTCAGCAAAAAAGCGACTATTGTTCCTACTATCATGCGCAATAGCCACACTAATTTCTCCTTGAAAAACACTCTTTAAATAATTAGCAAACCCCTGCGTTGCCATGCCAACCGTATATTTATTCATACGGTTTGTTCCGACGCCCATTAAACCCCGCAAACCTCCTGTACCAAATTCTAAATTTTTATAAAAGGCGTCTTCAAGTTCAACCGGATTGGTTTCAAGCAGCCGATTGATTTCCTGTTTCGTTTTATCATCATAATTACCTACTAACCACTTATTCAAATTCTCTTGTGCAATAGGATCCATTGTAATTGATTTTTGAAAGCGGAAAGTTACCGAAATTTGGGAGTACATATGCGCGTTATACTCTTTGTAATTCTGCTAAACCTAATTGTAGCCAATTTATCAATTAACGCACAGGTTCAGTTAACGGATACCTTATTTAAAACACAAGAAAAAAGAAAGAAAGAATTACAACAACGGATTAAATGGATGACCGCGGCAAATATTACGGGATACGGTGCCGCAATGACTGGGCTCTATACAGCTTGGTATAAGCAATATCCCCAATCTTCATTTCATACGTTCAATGATTGGGGTGAGTGGAAACAAATGGATAAAGTTGGGCATGTTTACAGTGCCTATATAGAAAGCATGGGAAGTATGGAGTTGTGGAATTGGGCAGGACTTGACAGAAAGAAGAGAGTTTGGATTGGCGGACTAAGTGGAGCTGCCTACCAAACCGTAATAGAAATTTTAGATGGATTTAGTGCCCAATGGGGATGGAGCTGGGGTGATTTTTCTGCAAATATTGCTGGTAGTAGTTTATTAATTGCACAGGAGCTAGGATGGAAAGAACAACGAATTGAATTAAAACTATCTTATCATAACGTTCGCTATAGCGACCCGATTCTCAACAATCGTTCAACACAATTATTCGGATCCACAACTTCCAGCAGGTTTTTAAAAGACTACAATGGACAAACCTATTGGGCCAGTGTATCCCCGGCACCTTTTCTAAAAAAAGGGAACTGGCCCGCCTGGTTAAACATTGCGGTGGGTTATGGTGCATCTGGCATGTTGGGTGGATTTGAAAATATTTCAAAAGATATAAATGGAAATATAGTTTTTGACAGAAGAGAGTTGCCTCGCTACCGACAATGGTATATAGCTCCAGATCTTAACTGGAAAAAAATAAAGACGAACAAAAAAGGAGTACGACTGCTTTTCACACTATTGAATGCATTTAAATTACCTGCACCTACTCTCGAATTTTCTAGAGGGCGTTTCAAGATGCACCCACTCTATTTTTGATCAGTTTTGGCTTAATTTAGCAAATCAATTTCAACCATGAATTTATTGCAACCCCTTCTTTTTGCAGTGGTGACTTTTGTTTCTGTTTTTTGGGCTACTCGTAGTGCTAAAAAAATTATTCGAAACATCAGGCTGGGAAAACCGACGACTATAAAAGGTGATAAATTTTCTCGTTGGAAAAATGTTTTTCTTCTTGCATTTGGACAGCAAAAAATGTTCCGTAAGCCTGGCGTTGCAATTTTACACTTATTTGTATACTTGGGCTTTGTAATTATCAATATTGAAATTGTTGAAATCATTATAGATGGCCTGACGGGTGAGCACCGAATTTTTGCACCGTATTTAGGTCCCCTCTACACCTTATTGATTAATTCATTTGAATTACTGGCCGTACTTGTAATTGTCGCTTGTGTTTTGTTTTTAATTCGCAGAAATATACTGCCTATCAAACGTCTAAAAAGTAAAGACTTGGATGGATGGCCGCGAAACGATGCTACTATTATTTTGGTTACAGAGATCGTTCTAATGAGTCTTTTCCTTTTGATGAATGCTAGTGACACATTGCTACAGAGTAGATCAGTTAGTCCCTATTCTGCACACCCATCTGGGTCATTTTGGTTTTCTTCGCTGCTCCATCCACTTCTTCAAAATACTGCCAGCTCAACGCTAATCTTAGTAGAACGTAGTACATGGTGGCTGCACATTTTAGGTATTTATGGATTTTTAAACTATTTGCCTACCTCCAAACACCTACACATTTTACTTGCGTTCCCAAACGCTTACTATGCTTCGTCAGATCCTGCTGGCAAAATGGAGAATATGCCCTCAATACAACAGGAGGTACTCTATGCTATGCAACCAGAATTAGCTCCCGCCAGCCAGGAGGGAGTTCCGTCAAGATTTGGAGCTAGAGATGTTCAAGACCTCACTTGGAAGAATTTATTAGACGCATATAGCTGTACAGAATGCGGTAGATGTAGTAGCGCCTGTCCAGCAAATCAGACCGGGAAACTTTTATCGCCTAGAAAAATCATGATGGACACACGTGACCGATTAGAAGAAGTGGGTCTATCCATTGATAAAAATGGGCAATGGAAAGAGGATGGACGTTCTTTGCTACATGACTACATTTCTGTGGAAGAATTGAATGCATGTACTACCTGCAACGCATGCGTCCAAGAGTGTCCTGTCAGTATTAGTCCTTTGGATATTATTCTTCAACTTAGAAGAAATCTTGTAATGGAAGAAAGCAACACTCCAGCAGAATGGGCCGGCCTATTCAGTAATGTTGAAAATAACTTTGCACCTTGGAAGTTCAGCCCTTCGGATCGAGAAAACTGGATTCATCAATCCTGATGCGGCTTCTTTAGCCAGTGGGACTCCCACTTATCTAATTTTTCGCCCGCCTTATTCTTCTCTTCTTTGGGATTATTCATTCGATGCACTGCATCCTTTTTTTGTAGTAGTCTAAAAAGCTGCCAACCAGCAGAAACTAGAAAAACTACTCCAATTACCCCGCTTACGATAGATTGATTATTAGATATTGCCGAGGCAACCAACTGGCCTCCAAAAATAAAAACAGAATTTCCTAAAAAAGTGCCTATTCCAATACCAATAATGTAGGCATTATAATGGGAGTGCTTGGGTTCGATAAATCCTTTTGCTAAAAGCACTGAACTCCATCCAAACCAGAATGGAATCTGAACAGGGTTAATCGCGCTCATCAAAAACCCAAGTAAAATTTTTGGCAATGTGCTACTTAAGATTGGATTACCGGCATGGGATGCAGGAAGCGTTGCTGCATAAAAACTTGAACCTGCTAGTGCGAGAAGTAGTGCAAGAGTCATCCAATCGAAAAACAATAACAACCTAACCTGCCTACGTATCCAGTCCATAGCAACCAATGAAAGTCTGACATAAATAATCTCTGCCAACAAAGAGCCAATCGAAAATTGAATAGCCGCCTTTACCCCATCAGTTATTGAAATTTGCATGGCCGCCACATTAAGTGTACCAAGAGGTAAAGAGCCAATAAAACTTACCAATAAGCCGGTGAATAAAACTCTTACTAAGATTAACATCAAACAAATCTTTTATATACCAGAAACATCTAGTTTTTCCAATTGTTCAAAATGAACGCGTGCCTTTTTTAAAAAAACCCAGCCCTTTTTAAAATCCCAATACCTATGCCCGTTTCGATGATTATGTGCACTAATTAGATATAATGCCGACCAATGAGACAATAATACACGATAGGCCTCGAACAGACTCATGCCGCAATCATAAATATGATTAGGTTCAGCGCCACATCCATTGAATTCCAAAATACTAAACTCTTTTCCTTCCTTTAAAGCCTGGACAGAAGAGGCCTTGATATCATAACGGCCGTAAAAGAAGAAAGTCTGATGACTCAGCTTGTCAAAAAAGTTCAATAACGTATCATCAACCTCATTTGCAAGATTTGTAAACTGCGCCCCCCTATTATGATTGCCTGCATAAGACAAGTAGTAGATTTCGCCCGGCAAAGGAATTTTATCCAACTTATCAGCATGCCGTACTTGTAACTCTGTCATTCGACTTTTTGCCTTAGGGTGGACTTTAATCAACTCATTAATAGTAGATAAACCATCTCCGCGTATCTGCAATAAATCCTTTTGGATAAATCCACTAATCAATCCCTTTTCGGAAGCGGGATGACGATAATAAAAGACACTGTACTCCACTGGAAAATCAACAAATGCTTGCACCAAATATTCAACTTTCATTTTTTCATGATAAATGCGCCACTGCTCCCAGGAAGTAATTTTTCGAAATAATAGCCCCTTCATTCCTACATCCGGCTTCACCGTAAAAGGCAAGTCAAAGCCAGCTGATCGAATCATATCTTCAGCTTCTTTTGTGGAAACGTCGGGAGATATATAAAGAGTGGATGGAAAATAGTGGACAGGAAGTTGTTCATACATTTCCTTTTTACCCTCCCCCTCAAATCCGCCAAAAGTAATTGTAGGATTAGACGCACTAAAAAACCAAACAGAGCGACTGCGAATACAATACCAAATCCAAAATGGGAATAAAGGGAAATACAGTACAAAGAAATTCCACTGCTCCCAATGCGTAATACGTTTCCAGATTTGTTTCATACGAATAGAAACAAAAGTAGGCAAAGCATAAAACAGAGCAACAGCTCATGCGGTAAAATATGTACTTTTACAACTCAAATTATTTCGATGAATATTCCTACCCTAGCCTCCTGCATTGCGGCAGGAAAAAAACCAAGCATACTTTTTTGGGTTGGCTGTGCAGGCAGTTTTGATCAACGAGCACAACGTGTCAGTAGAGCTTTTGCGCATATTTTAACACAAGTAGGAGTCGATTTTGCGATACTAGGTCAAGAAGAATTATGCACCGGTGACCCTGCCAGAAGAGCGGGTAATGAGTTTTTATTTCAATTAATGGCCTACCAGAATATTCAAACATTGAATAATTATGGAATTGAAAAAATTGTAACCACTTGCCCGCATTGTTTTAATACGCTTAAGAATGAATACCCTGAATTAGGTGGCAATTATGAAGTTATTCATCACACGCAATTGCTTCAACAACTAATTGATCAGGGAAAAATAAAATTAAAAGAAGGCGGTTCTTTTGCGGGTAAAAAAATTGTTTACCACGACAGTTGCTACCTAGGTAGAGCAAATGGAATTTATGAGGCGCCCCGAAAAGTGCTGGAGCTATTAGACAGTGAGCTAGTCGAAATGAAACGATGCAGAACAAATGGCCTTTGCTGTGGCGCAGGTGGTGCACAACTTTTTAAAGAAGAGGAAAAAGGGGAAAAAAGAATAAATACCGAACGAACTGAAGAAGCGTTACAGACCGGTGCTACAGTGATAGCCGCAGCGTGTCCATTTTGCAATACAATGCTTACAGATGGCATTAAAGGCGCTGAGAAAGAACAAGAAGTAGCAGTACTTGATATTGCAGAGATTATTGAAAAAGAAATGTTATCTGAATAGATTTTCTGTGAATACCTCAATTGAACATCTGATCCCTGCAGATTTTGCGGCTACCTCCAGAGTCTGGGTTTACCAATCAAACCGACTATTGGGTATTGCCGAAGCCCTACAAGTAGAAGAAGAACTAGAAAATTTTTCAAAGGAGTGGCGCTCCCATGGCGCTCCCGTCAAGGCTAAATCATTTTTATTTTTTGGACAGTTTATTGTTTTAATGGCAGATGAAACAACGATACCTGTGGGTGGCTGCAGCACAGATAGTTCTGTACATTTCATTAAGAAGCTAGAGCAGAAGTACACGATTAGCTTATTAGATCGAACACAACTCGCTTTTATTGTAAATCATAAAGTGCAATTACTTCCCCTAGCACAATTAACGTACGCTGTGGAGAAGAATTTTATTAGCGGTGATACGTTGTATTTCAATAACACTGTTGCAACAAAAAGCGAACTATTACAAAACTGGATTATTCCTGTTAAAAACAGCTGGCTTCAACGGAAGCTTACTTTCAATTAGTTAGTTCTCTTCTTATTTGTTGGCAATGAAGGCCGACGAGGCATAAAAACATAAGCCAAGGTTAGACGATAATTCCTCGTATACGTCATATTGAAACTTGTCACTGAAAAATTGGGGCCATACGTGATATTTCGGCGTTGCTGATTCATGATTGGATCCACGGCATTGATTGTGACAAGCAAATGTTTTGCAAAAAATTTTCGTTGTACGCCGACCGTCAAACTTGAATTCCATCTGGCCACTCCTTGCGGAGAAGCAAATCGATTTAGATTGAAATTGGAAGTCAAATTCCACAATTCGTTGGGTGTCCAATTTTGTCCAATAGTCGTAGTAAGAGAAAACCCATTTCGAAACTTTCTAACCTCCTTATCAAAAGGGCTGTACTGCATATAGGTCCAACTAGCGCTAGCATTCAATTTTATTTTTTTTACCAGAGTTAACCCATTCCAGGTGCTTAACTCATATTCATGACGTCCACTTATATTTTCCCAGGTTATTTCTGTTTTTCCAAGATCCACTAATGTTCTTACCTGACTAAAAACTCCCTTTACCTCGTGGTAGCCGGCACTAAGATTTAAGAAATAAGACTTGCGAGTACGGCTTACAACTACATTAAAATGATCAGCAGAGGACGCAATTAAATCAGGATTTCCAAATCGAAGATTATATGGATCAGAAAAATCAATTACCGGATTCAGCTGATTCATACCTGGACGATTTATGCTGCGTCGATAAGAGACCGTTAAACTCAGTCTATCCTTCCATGATTTATTGAGGTTAGCAAATGGCAACCAGGATAGGTAGGAATTTGCTACTAACTTATTTTCATTTTTTATATCAAATGAAATAAGGGTTAGCTCAGCAGCAACCCCAGCTGTAACACTAAACTCTTCTCCCAATATCTTTTTTATAGAAGACCGAACATTATAAACCTCTTGCTTAAATATAAAATCGTTGCTTAAAAGCGGGAGTCGTAGCAGGACATCAGCTGGAAGTTTTTTATAATAGGCATCTGTTACTGCGCGGGTCCACGATTGGTTATAAAATGCACCAGCCGAAATAGAAAGTTTAGATTGTGGGATAGTACGATCATAAGCAAACCTAAAACCGCCTCCCTTCAAACGGCTCTCAATTTCTTGTCGTTGCGCGGAGTCAGCACGAAAGAGTGAGTTCCCTGTTTTTAAATACGATTGAAAAAAGTCTTTATCATTCGTTGACTTACCAGGATTCAATGAAAGAAAAAAGCGATACGTTTCTCCACTGCGGGGTTTGTAAGTATAGTTCACATTCACATTGGGGTTCAGTGAAAAAATGGTACTGCCGGTAGTTCTTTCACTTAATTTCCATAATGAATCAAACCGATTAAGTGTGCTAAATTGAGTCCAAGCATATTGAACAGAACTGTTTTGATTGAATTGCAAAACAAAATTCAAAAGACTTTTCTTTGAAAATTCATAATCTATATTGACACGACTATTGGGTCTTCTATTTCTGTTTGTATTAGTAGAAATCGTATTAAAATAATTAGATGAATCCAAGTAGAGATTACGTCTACTCGAATTTCCCTCCCCTTTAAAATAATTTATGGCAAAGCCCGCATTCACTGAAATCGATAATCCTTTTTTTCGATACGCAAAATTTCCGCTTACACTATACTCACTCCTGGTTCCTGCAGATAAAGCAATGCGGCCACTACGCCCAACTTTTCCTTTCCTCATAACTATGTTTATCACCCCCCCTTGTTCATTGGCATATTGTGGAGGAGGATTCGTCATCACTTCAATTTTTTCAATAGAACTTCCAGGCATTGACTCCAGCAGATCCTGTAACTGCTGAAGATTTAACTCAACTGGTTTGTCATCAATTAAAATTCGCGGTTCTTTTCCCCTCACCGTTATTTTACCATCGGCATCCTTAGCAACCAATGGCACTTGGGTCAATAACTCGTTGGCTGTTGATCCGGCTGCATTTGCAGACTCCGTTACATTAAACGTAAGATTACCTTCTTTAGATTCAATCAATGGCTTCTCGGCATAAATAACAACTTGACTCAACTCAACTAAACTACTGTCCTTCAGTAAAATATCAGGTATATTGAAATCAAATCTTTCAGCTCTAAAATGTATGCTATCTAATCTAAAACCAGCCCTTCCAACATAAGAAATGGACAAAGAATAATATCCTGGAATAGCAATAGTTGCAACCCTAAATTCCCCAAGCTTATCTGTGGTGGTTCGATACTTTACTAGGGAATCGCCCATTTTAACCACCGTAACTGTACAACCTTCAATTGCCTTTTCTTTTTCGCCAACTACATTTCCAGTTAACAATCCTGAAAAACCCTTGTTTTGCGCAGTGACCGTAATGGCCATCAACAAAAAGGATATGTTTAGCAAAAAGTGCTTCAAACCAGCGATTTAGACGTCAAATATAACTGGTTCATGCGCAGAAATCGTTAAAGGAGAATGACATCCTGTCATATTCGATTTCCTGTTGGTATATTTGCGGTTCGCAATTAAAGAAAATGGAGCAGTTTTTAGTTGATAAGACACAAGATGAATCCCGACAGGGAGAAGCCTACGCCCCTATTCATGCAAGGGAAGCGCAATACGCTCGCCACTTTTATGTGGAAAGCTATGGCTGTCAAATGAATTTTGCAGACAGCGAGGTGGTTGCCTCCATTCTTCAAGGAGAAGGATTTGGAGCCACGCGTAACGTTGAAGAAGCAGATTTAATTTTTATCAACACCTGCTCTATCCGTGAAAAGGCTGAGCAAACTGTGCGCAAAAGACTCACTGAATTAAAGAAACTAAAAAAAAATAATAAACAATTATTGATTGGAGTTCTCGGATGTATGGCAGAACGTTTAAAATCGAAATTTCTTGAAGAAGAAAAACTGGTTGACATTGTTGTAGGTCCGGATGCTTATCGATCACTACCCTCTTTAGTAATGGAGGCTGCTGGTGGACAAAAAGCTGTCAATGTACTTTTAAGCAGAGAGGAAACATACGCAGATATTGCACCAGTTCGATTAGACAGCAATGGCGTGAGTGCATTTGTCAGCATCATGCGAGGCTGTAACAATATGTGTTCCTTTTGTGTTGTGCCATTTACCAGAGGTAGAGAGAGAAGCAGAGATTGGAAGAGTATTATTGAGGAATGTAAAGACCTTTTTGAAAAAGGGTACAAAGAAGTCACGTTATTAGGACAAAACGTAGATTCTTATTATTACACTTCAACGCAACCAGATGCACCGGTAGTAACATTTGCCAACCTATTAGAGAAAGTAGCGCAGATCTCTCCTAATCTACTGGTCAGATTTTCTACTTCACATCCCAAGGATATTACAGACGAGGTGCTTTACACCATGGCGAAGTATGAAAATATTTGCAACTACATTCACCTGCCTGTTCAAAGCGGCTCTAGTCGCATCTTACAATTGATGAATCGCACTTATACACGTGAGTGGTACATGGCTAAAGTAGACAGAATAAGATCCATTATCCCAGACTGCGGTATTAGCTCAGATATTATTGCTGGTTTCTGTACAGAAGAGGAAAGTGATCATGAAGACACACTCTCAATAATGCGCTACAGCAAATACGATTTTTCCTATATGTTCTTTTATAGTGAGCGCCCAGGCACATTAGCTGCCAGACGCTATCAAGATGATGTACCTGAAGAAACTAAAAAAAGAAGATTACAAGAAATAGTTGCATTACAAAATCAACTTTCGTTGGAAAGCAATCAGAAAGAAATTGGGAAAAAATATAAAGTACTGATTGAGGGAGATAGTAAGAAGAATGAACAGGAATGGAAAGCCAGAACCAGCCATAACAAAGTGGTTGTATTTCCAAAAACAAATCTATCGCATAAAAAAGGAGATTTTGTTACTGTACAAATTACTGAATGTACGCAAGCCACCCTTCGAGGTGAAATCTTTCTGTCTTAATTGAACAACTAGAAAAATGGATATTCAAAACATAAAAAATCGTTTCAACATTATTGGCAATTCGCCTGTATTGAATTACGCTATTCAGGTAGCCGAACAAGTTGCAGCTACCGATTTAACGGTTTTGATTAACGGAGAAAGCGGAGTTGGTAAAGAAGTTTTTTCTCAAATCATTCACTCCTTGTCAGCCCGTAAACACAACCCATTTATTGCTGTCAATTGTGGAGCTATTCCAGAAGGAACAATCGATTCAGAGCTATTTGGACACGAAAAGGGTTCTTTCACTGGAGCGACAGAAGCTCGAAAAGGCTATTTTGAAACTGTAAATGGAGGAACTATTTTTTTAGACGAAATAGGAGAACTGCCCTTGGGAACACAAGCCCGTCTATTGCGGGTTTTAGAAACAGGAGAATATATCAGAGTGGGTTCTTCTAAAGTTCAAAAAACAGATGTTCGGGTAGTTGCCGCAACCAACAGAGAATTACTGCAACAAGTACAAAATGGGAAGTTTAGAGAAGATCTTTATTACCGATTAAGCACTGTCCCCATTCGAGTACCCTCTCTCCATGACAGGCCTGAAGACATTCATTTATTATTTAGAAAATTTGCAGCCGACTTTGCCAATAAATACAAAACTGCCTCAGTACAGTTAGACGAGGAGGCAAGACAAGTATTGATTAATTACCCCTGGCCGGGTAATGTCAGAGAATTAAAAAATATAGCTGAACAAATTTCAGTCCTATCAACGGATAAGCTGATTACAGCAGAACAATTAAAGAAATTTTTACAGCCCTACTCTTCTAATCGGCTACCTGCACTCAGTAGCTCTGCTACTACACAACCTGAATTTTCCAACGAAAGAGAGATTCTCTACAAACTTTTTTTCGATATGAAAAAGGATGTAACAGAGTTAAAAAGACTTTTTGTCGAACTAGTTCAAAACCCTGATCTGGCCGCATCCTATCCGCAATTAGCAGGAAAACTGCATGAAATAAACGCAACAGGCACTGAATTGATCACACCAATTGCACCCTCACTCCCCACTTCTGTAACACCCTTGGGGAGCGCTTCCTCTGTTCCTGTTTTACATGCCGGATTTCCCACCACTACAACAGCCATCCAAGAACATGAGGAAATTGATGAGAGTTTGAATATCATGGAAAAAGAAAAAGAGCTAATTCTAAAAGCATTGAAAAAACATAAGGGCAAACGTAAAGATGCAGCATTAGATTTGGGAATTAGCGAAAGAACTCTTTACAGAAAATTAAAAGAATACGATATTGAAGAATGAAATCCTTGACTAACTATTTATCGCCTCTCTTTATAACTGCCTTTGTAGCAGTGAGCATGCAGTTTTTTATTTCAAGCTGCGGGGTGTACCGTTTTAGCGACGCGTCCGTGCCTGACTCTATTAAAACTGTCAAAGTAAATTTTATTGAGAACAGAGCAAGTTACATCAACCCCCAGCTTAGCCCACGTTTAACAGATAAAGTAAGACAGAAAATTGTAGCACAAACAAGACTAACACAAACTAACAATAATGCCGACTGGGAGATTAGTGGAGTAATCACGCAATATATTTTTACCACCTCAGCAATTGCCGGGCAGCAATCGGCTAATAACAGGCTAACAGTAAGCTTACAACTTACAGTATATGATAGAAAATCGGAGGAGTCGCGAAAAGTAGATGTAAGCAGGAGTTTTGAGTTCAAAGGAAGCTTAACCGTTCAAGCCGCCGAAGCAAGCCTAGGAGATGAATTAATACGAACATTAGCGGACGATATTTTTAATAAAGTATTTTCGAATTGGTAAGCACATATGTCAAATCATTTTTCATCTATTACCCTTCCTTTACTTGGCAAAAAATCTGTCGAAGAATGTACGCTTTCGTCAATCCGACAATTATGTGCTGATTACCCCTGGCTTGCCACCGCTCATTTACTTCTTGTAAAAAAATTGAAGGATACAATGGATCCTGCCTGGGAAGATGCGTATGAAAAAGCATCCCTGTTTTTTCCCTCTGCCCTATGGTTAAATTTTTTATTAGAGTCCAATAGCGAAAAGGTTGATGCAGCCGGAATAAATACCCTCTCGAGTAAGTCTACCTCCGGCAAAAGTGACCTGCTATTTGAGCCCTATCACACCATTGACTATTTTGCATCACAGGGCATACAATTCAAGGCAGAAGAAAAACCAACTGATAAATTTGGGCAACAGCTCAAAAGCTTCACCGAGTGGATAAAGGAGATGAAAAAATTACCTTTATCAGAAATAGGAAAGACTGTTAACCCACTGGAAGAAAAGAAAGTTCAACAATTAGCCAGTCATTCTTTAAGCCAAGACGATGTTATTACTGAAGCGATGGCTGACATCTGGATCAAGCAAGGGAACATCAACAAAGCCAAAGAAGTGTTGCACAAATTAAGTTTGTTGGACCCCTCAAAAAGTGCTTATTTTGCAGACAGAATTAAAGAGTTAAACTGAAAAATATGGTTATTTTATTTGTTATTCTGATCACAATCGCCGCCCTACTACTTGGCTTTTTTGTTTTAGTACAGAATCCCAAGGGCGGTGGATTATCCGGCAATATTGCTGGCTTTAGCACTCAATTCATGGGTGTAAAACAAACCACAGATGTATTGGAAAGAGGTACTTGGATTTTTGGAGCAGTTGTAGCAGTACTATGTCTATTCTCTGTTTTCTTTATTCAAGGTGGCTCTACTTCCACAGAAAGTCAACGTGCAAAAGAAGCTAGCGCATTAACAGTGCCTGCTCAAGCTCCAGCAGCCTCAACTCAAAGTTTGCCAGCTCCTGCAGCGCCAGCACAACCTATCAAGTAATTCATTCCGAAATAATTCTTAAACCCCACAATTACGTGGGGTTTTTTATTAAATTGGAGACAACAAATGAAAAAAATAGCGTTACTCCTTTTTACAGTTTTATGCCTCGGTGCAATATGGACTGGGTGGGGCATTTTTGGCCCTACGATTAACTATCGTCAAGCCAGCTATTTTTATTTACCCAATTCCGTTAACAGAGAAGATTTAATAAATCAACTTCAACAAGATTCAATTCTTTCTACCACTCGCTGGGCCAGACTATTGCTAAAATTGGGAGACGTAAACAAAGTAAAGGCAGGAAGATATAAGATCAACAAGGGAATGAGCGTTTTTCAGTTAATCAGAAATTTGAAAAATGGTAAACAATCACTTGTCAAATTAGTAATCAATAAGGTAAGAACAAAAGAGGAACTCGCTGGACT
>Ga0214917_10001813_pt1 | contig 27084 bp, 3 predicted proteins | sample LL_1208_BB_MetaG_FD_177983 | JGI IMG/M metagenome (GOLD analysis project Ga0214917, IMG submission 177983) | Freshwater microbial communities from Lake Lanier, Atlanta, Georgia, United States - LL_1208_BB | ecosystem: Environmental > Aquatic > Freshwater > Lake | place: USA: Georgia | collected... | reverse complement strand
CCACACGTCAAACCCTTGCTCGGTACGAATTTTGCTCCCGACAGCAACCGCCGCACTAATCAACACCAGATTTTTGACGATGTATTGCCCTTCGAGGGTCAATACCACGGGGAAGTCTGACCAGACCAAATGCGGAGCCAAAAACAACGGCGATAATGTGCCGATCATCTGCAAAAACAACAACATCAAGGTGACACGCATGCCGTACCCGATGATAAAACCTACACCAATGGCGATTTCCCATAATGCCAAAAAGGGGATGAAGTAGTCGAGTGGCAAAAAGTTCATCGTTTCGCGGATCAAATTATCCGCTGGACTCATGCCAGGCATTAATTTGAGGGCCCCAAACCAAATGAAAATGATTCCCATCGACCAGCGCAAAAGCAGCGTTGCATTGCGTTGCATCCAGCACGTCACCGTGCGATCGATCCGATTCAAAATAGTGGTCATGTCGTGTCCTCCTTCGGATCGTGTCTACTTCTTGTCACCACTATAATTCATTGTACTATATTGCACAAATACATGTTATAGTTTTAATCATAACGAAATTGATATGAATTAATGGAGGCGATATGGAACTAGCCCAACTACGGGTATTTATGCAGGTGGCCGCCCATTTACATGTGAGCAAGGCGGCCCGCGAGCTGCACATGGCGCAACCGGCAGTGAGTCGCCAGATTCGCGAGCTCGAGCGGGCCTGTGGGGGCATCGCATTGATCCAAAAGGTGGGACGCAACGTGCAATTGACCGAGGCGGGCGAAGTCCTCTTTGCCCACGCCCAGCGCATCATGGCCGAAGTAGCGGTAGCACAGAGTGCCATGCAGGCGCGGGTAGGGGCGCAGGCCGGACGGGTACGCATCGGCACGCCACCCACGATTGGCGTGCGGCTATTGCCGCGGGCGCTGGCGCAATTCCACCAGCACCACCCCGCCATCGAGCTCCGTATCCATCAGGCGAGTACGGTCCAACTGGTGCATCAACTTGATGGCGGCGAAATCGACTTGGCAGTGGTGACATTGCCCATCCCACAACGGGGGCACCGCATCGTAGCGCTGTTTGATGAACCACTGGTGCTGGTGATGCATCGCCAACATCCGTTATGTCAAAAAGAAAATTTAACGTTGGCTGATTTCACTGAAGAGGCGTTTTTGTTGTATCCCGTAGGCTACGAAATGCACGATGTGATTATGGCAGCCTGCAAACAGGCAGGGTTTGCACCCAAGGTGGCCATCGACGGGGGCGATGTGGCGATGTTGTTGCGGGTGGCCGAAGCGGGGCTGGGGGTGGCGATTGTGCCACAGCTGGCCTTGCGGGGCGACGAGGCGTTGTTTGTCTGTCAGTTGCAACAACCACGCTTGAGTCGCCAGATGGCCTTGATTTGTCGCAATGATCGTACCTTGCCGCCACCGGTGCATACGCTCTTTCATGCCTTGCAACACGATTTGGTACGCCATGCCCGTGAATTGTTGGGGTAATTATTCACCGCGGTGGCTGGAGTTTTTAACCAGAAAATGATCGTGCCACGACGGGAATTGCTGGCTTGCATATTCACCGCTGTGGCAGGGAGTTTTTTACCAAAAAGAAAAATAATCAGGCCAATTGTAATTGCTGCTGCATGACGCGGGTGAGTTCATAGATGGTCATATGCGGGTGGAATACGCCCAAGGTCTGGGTGGCAATGGCCGGGTTGTTGCTGGCGTACGTCTTGAATTGCTGGAGCATGGCATCAAACACGTCACCACGAAAGAGTTGGCGCTCGTGACGCCAGCGGTCATTGAGGGCGAGCACGATTTGGGCATCGGCAAAGGCCCCTTGCCCAAACAAAATCCCACAATAGATGTCGATGCTATACATGATGTCGTTGAGGCCACCGATACGCGCGATGATTTCGACACTGACACACAGCTCACGGGCAGCCTCGCGAATCTGCATGGTCAAGACATTGAGGACCGCCAAGCGGATATGCGAATTGGCGATTTCGGATAATTGGGCGTTGGCGGTGTATTCGTGAAGCACATCGGTCAACTGTAGGCGAGCCAAGTCATAATCACCCACCGTAATCAAAATCAGCCCATACAAGCGCATCGATTCGGTCATCCAGTTGGTGCGGGGGGATTTGCGAAAGACTTCGAGTGCTTTGCTGATGTATTCGTGCGCCTCGCGTAGCTGCCCCATACAAAAATACAAGTAAGCGGTGTAATCGTAGGTATGCGCCAACCACGGCCGTAGGTTGGTGCGCTCGAAATAACGAGCAGCCTGGAATAAATCGTCACGCAACAGCGCGAATTGGGCATCGTCGGCGGTTCTGACACTATGGAATACCACCAGGCTTTGGACCAATGCCATGCGGGCCCGCAAATAGCCGTCGGTATCGGCACACTGCGCATGTACATATGCCAAATGTTGGGCAGACAGATGCGCTAAACCACGTTCATGGTACAGAACCGTCATGGTTAAACGTAATTCGGTGTAGAGTGGATGACCCGGTTCCACAAATGTAAACGCCTGCTCGCCAAGCATGATAGCCGGAACCACCAAACCATGGTGGATGAAATGATCTTGCCACAGACACAACAGCGTGATGGACTGCATCGGCATGCCGGCCTGCAACAGCGCGCGCCCTAGATCAAGCACATGCCCCAAATCGAGGTGATAGGCTAAATGGCGGTGGACTGATGATGGGTGCACTTCGTCGTAGTCATCACAGGTAAAGGCATGATAGAGGCACCACAACACGTCACGCATCAACGCCAGAGTGTGATTGACGGTGAGGTAATCACGCACAAATTCGGGCACCATATACGATTCATTGTCATTGTCGTCATTGATGACGGTGACCAGCCCACGCAAACGTAATTGGGCGAGGTATTCACCCAACGTCGCCTCGGGAATCGCAAACACGACCGGGTTTACGGCATACAAAAAACGCGTCGAGACTTTGAATTTGAGTAACACCAGGGTCATCAGCATACGCTGGGCAATAGGGTCACTCTGCGCCAAGGTTTGGATGAGGACGTTTTCGTGCACCAATACGGTGTGGTCGCGGGCGATAATGTCGGTCATTAGTGTGAGTTGGCGGGGGTTACCTTGTGTCTGCTGACAGATTGCGTCTATCAACGAGGTGTGCAACACCGGGAGCCCACTCGACTTCACATGGCGCCGCACCAAATGGGCCGCAGAAGAAAATTCACCTACGAAATCCAAAGGAGGCACCACGATTAACCTAGCGCCCACGACCAGTTGCGGCGCCTGAATATGGCTGCTCGTGATGATATAGGTCAGGTTGGGAAACTGTGCCTGCAGCTGTCCGACTAATTCGCCACACGAAAAATCAGCGTGCTCGCCAAAATCGTCGATGATTATCCGGGGGGCGGTGTCGGCCACAAATGATTGCACGCGAAAGATAATCGGCTCCATCCCCATTGGTTTCAGTCGAAAGGCCTCGGCCATGCCGTCGTGCAACTGCATCACCCCGTTAATGGCACGCCCATCAACAAAATAGGTTGGTTGCGCACTATCAATATGAAAGCGTTGCATCAGGTGTAGGGCAATGGCCGTTTTGCCGATGCCGGCGGGTCCGGTAAGGACAACGCTTTTGTGATGCACAATCCCTTCGTAGAGGGCATGCACCATGGCGTCACGCCCTACCAGATGCTCGGTCGCGGTACTGACGCTGACGCCATAGGCCTGCATGGCGCCGTGCCATTCATAGCGAAGGAAGAAGTGGCTAAACGACTGGATTACGTCGAGGGGCATGCGGGCGGCATTGAGGAGCTGCAATAACTCCGCCGCCGACAAGATGCGCGTGTCATAACGAAATGCGCACTGAATCACCGCCACAAAAACGGGGATGGGGGCGATACGGTCGACTTCGGGGCGGGTGGTAAACCAGGTCTCGAACTGCGCGCGGTTGATATCGAAGCCCTCGTGATGTAGCGCCAGCAAAATATCGGGGACGTTGATTTTGTGCGTGCGCAAGCGTTTGAGCACCGTGCGCATGATTTCGTTGATTTTGGTTTTTTGGAAAATTTCCTGGGTAGGCATGATTGATTCCCATTAAAAGTAGGAAGTAGGAAGTAGGAAGTAGGAAGTAGGAAGTGAAATATGCGTGCCCTGTGCGAGATAAATGAACATTCATCAATATCATCACACTAACATCATAGCGCAAATTTTCATAAACAGCGCAACAAAAAATAATTTCCGTACGAATCTGACGGAAATTATCTGACTTTTTTGATAACTTCCGTGATAGGGTTTAACTACGTAATATAATCGTCAAAAAAAAGGTAGCATATCATGGCGTCAAAATACACCAAATTTATTGCCTTGAGCATGGTACTGATGCTCATCATCAGTGGCATCGCCTACTTTGTGATGTTGACGGCACAAAATTACACGCCGTTGGCGCGTATGAAAAACGCCCAAGATATCGCCAAAATGAGCGGCGAATATCAATTCCGTACCGACATCGACCAAGTCAGTGGCTATGCACCCAGTCTCACCAACTATGGCCGCGAGAGTCGCCATGATCAGCTGGTGGTAGAGGGGACGATTAGCGAATCGACCCAAACCAGCACCATGACCATCTCGAACGCCAACGGTGTGATGCTGGAAGTGCGCCGCGAGCGTGGGCAGACCTATGCCCGCCGCCCCGGCACTGGCTGGCAACGCACCGCCAGCAATAGCACGGCCCAAATCAACACCTTGAGCTATTTGGCGGGGATGACCAATGCCAAAGTAGTGGGCAGCGACGGCAACAGCTTTGATTTCGGCTTTGACGGCAACGCCTTTGCGACGCATTTTGCTCGTTTGCTCAGTGCTGACGCCGCCCACGGCATCAAATATAGCGACGAATGGTATAGCATTGCCCAATCAAATCAATTTAAAGAAGCAAATGGTGACGGAAATTTGACCCTTGACAGCGACGGTTTGCCCAAAAATATGACCTTGAATTTGACCATGCCCGGTAATAACAACAATGGGACTGTCCAAACATCTATTAAAACATCGTTTTTTGCCTATGCCCGCACCGGCTTAGCCTTGAAAAAAGTGCTCAACAACCCATTTACCATTGTCGGGAATTTGTTGGGGACGGATACCAGTGCCGTCAAAACCGTATTGTTTAGTTTGTTGGCGGTTTTGGCAGTGACGATGATCGGCGTGTTGGTGCATTTGTTCCGCAGACGTTTGTATTTGCCGGTGACGTTATTGGCACTGGCGATGTTGGTGTTCCAACCATTTAGTACTACCCCCCGCTCGTATGCCGCCACCAGCGCAGAAAGTGCCCCCACCCCTGGACCCGATAGCACCACCCCCAGCAAACCCGAGGTGACGTTTAACCCGTTGGTATCACCGTTGCAGCAGATGGGGTCTGTGGTATTGCCTAGTGCCAGTACGACCACGGCCAACGACACGGTGGTGGTGGGGCAGAGCGTGAGTCGGAGCTTGACGACGCGTAATGCGAGTAGCCCGGTGAGTTGTGAGACCCTTACAGATGACAATAAAAACGTGGACGCTGATGGCGATGGGCTGACGAATCAGGACGAATGTGTAACGTTTAATACTCTTCTAAATGACACAGATAGCGATAAAGATGGGCTCAATGACTTTGCGGAAGTACAGTTGGGGACGAGTCCAACAACTAAAGATAGCGATTTAGATGGATTAAGTGATTATGTTGAAGTCGCCACCTTTACCCAATATACCGTAGGAAGCAATACGTTCTATACTAATCCGTTAAATCCTGATACCAATGGCGATGGTACTGGTGATATGTTTGAATGTCCGGAAAAATTAATTTTAAACGATGATATTAATATTACGGGAGTAAATACCAATTGTACGGATACGAATGGCGACAACATCCCAGACTTCATCGCGTTTGATAATGATGCTGATGGAGTTTCTGACAGTGCAGATTCTTTACCTTCAGTAAATGATGCCACAATTTATAGCGAAAATAACCCGTATCTGCTCAAAATCCAAAATACTGCAACAACAGTACAGCCCCTTATAGTAGACGTACAAATCCGCCCCACAGATAACCTTTTGTATGCGAACAACGCGATTTATGACTGGCCAAGCAATGATAAAGAAGGTCAAGTAACTCGTGTCCGCGATACCACATTTCAATCAATGTACAACACTACAGATCCAAAATCTACAAACGGTGACATCAAAGTCACCGCCATGCTCGAAATCAAAATCCCGATTAGTAATGCGCAATATGGTAATTTGCCAGTTACCGCCTGTAGTAATTATGTACCTATCACAAAAACATTACAATTGAATAGCACTGATGCTAATTCTTGCATCAACATGAAAAAAATCCAAGACTATGGAATAAGCGTGAGTTGGAGTCATGATAGTGGTGGTAAAGAATTAAAAAACAACGTAACGCTGGGCGTACCGCTCATTGCCATTTATGATACAAATGGCACAATAACGTCTTACAGTGCCCAAGCATACTACGAAACAAGCAACCAATTGTGGCTAGCCAATCATGAAATGCGATTGCAATGGAATATTTCGTCGATTCAAGATTACTGCCCAGAGAACAATGAAAATTGCGACTCAAAAGACCGCATAGAATACACTTCAACGCTACAAAGTTATTACAGTGGATTCAAAGTTGTCGGCATCAAGGCAACCGAGAATTATGGGGTCAAAGCAGCAGTCATCTATGAGGATAGTAGCAAAGCAGCAGTAACGAATCCCGCACAACGCCGATTCGCAATTATCAAGGCAAGTAATTATCTATATAGTGCTTTTGTGAAAAAGCCATTTTTAACAATTGACGGTACTGATATAACCAAATCGATTCCAGTGATTTTTGATAATACCAAAAATCAATCATCAACTATTACTAGTACCGTTAAAGACGCAACGAAGGTCATAGTACAAACATATCCGACGAGTTTAGAAATTGTAAAAATAAGTAGTGACATCGAAACAAAAATACTCAGCGGCATCAATAAAACAGCCTGTACAAATAGCACCGCCGTCAATTGTCGTCCAGCCATGATTATTGCGAATGAAACTACAGAACGTAGTGCATCGCTCAACTCGAGCAAAAGTATTGATTTTAAGGACACCACACCATCTGTTACCCGTGGCATAAAAGGGATGATCTATAAACTAGATGCAAATGGGAAATGGCAAGTCGCAAGCCCAGATGACTATGCACCTGAGATTAGCGCGGTGCAAAGTGTATCAAATCAATCTACCATCGCAACCACACTTACAACTAAACAAATAGCAGATTTGAACCAAGGATATACATTTGCATTAATAACAACATTTCAACGCCCGCAAGTAGCGAACTATACTGAATCAGAAATCGGTGATTTACTCACAAATATCAATGCATCTAGTTTTGCTGCTAGCACTGTGACCACAGATTGGTCAAGTTTATTTAAAGCGTTTTATGATACATTCCAAAATAGCATTGATGCTGCGATAAAAAAACAAGTGGATGATGCACCAGCTAAAAGAAGAGAGCCGAGAATAGATGCAGGAACTGCTGCAGCAACTAGCACAAAAGATTCCGTATTATTCGCTTCGTCATTTGTGCAATTGTTCAAAACAGATATCCCACATCAGAACAAACGCCGCGAGCGATTTATATTAAGTTCGGTGATAGGAGGATATAGAGAAGAAGCATTTGGTGGAGTAGGGGTTGCACTCGCAGCGACTTCACTTGCCCTAAGTTTTGCAGGTAATTATGCAGTATTTAACGATGGAGACTCAGACCCAAGTCGGGGCAAATTTAATATGAAAGACCGGTTAGGTATTGCATCAAGCACAATTGCATTAACAGCAGCCGTTGTCACTGCTGTTACTGTGGCGAGCAAATTTAATAATGTATATCAGGGAATCAAAGGTACGCTTAGCATCGCAAAACTTAGTGCTGCTTATACAAAATTTGCTGCAGAAGCGGCAAGTACAGCTAGTAAAGCAAGTAACTTTACAAAAGTCATGGGAGTTGTTGGTCCACTACTTCAAATTGGAGCTGCATTAGCCGTCGGTATTATGACGGCGATGAATGCAGAAAATGCATACCAAGTAGGTAATGCTATTTCAAGCATGATCGGACAAATACTAGCTATCATTTTAGTTGCGGTTTTATCTTCCATACCCGGTTTCGGACAAATTTTTGGCGCGATCATGGGATTACTCGATGGCATCGCCGCTGCCGCGTGTGCAGGACTAAGCGAAAAAGACAAACGTAGTACCGCAAGTAAATGGCTATGCGGTGGTGCTACGGGTATTCTCACAAATTTCCTTACCCCCTATGCATCAAATGTATATGTCGATCCCGACGATTCGTGGTCCCGCTACCGAAAAATAGAATCGACTAGTCCAAACCTCGAAAACACGGCGAAAGGCTTCCGTGTAGGCAACGGTATGATTAATGGTATCACGGTGACAGACTATGTCGAAAAAATGCCATTTCCCTCATCGTGGCAGGCTTTGTTTTGGGCATGGCAGTGGGAAGGATTTGACCTAAGAAATGTTGCGTCAAATTACAATCTTTCAACTTCAACAGATAGTGGCTATATCAATTCACAAATTTCTTTAGGAAGCCAACGATCGGCTTGGGTACGCAATGATGGTCGCGATGCGTATAAGGATGGTGAAAAAACATATTCATGGCGTAAATTGGCAGGAACATTCAACTTTACGTCGAGATTTATCAAAGCAGGTATCAACGTCACAATGCCTGATCTCAATTTAAACCAAGCATTCAAAGTACCTCAACAAACGTGTATTTCGATTCCATTGATGCCTTTTTTCTTTATGGTCATTCCTATTTGTTGGACAGAAACGTTCGCGACCAAGCCCAAACCACTTAATATTAACGATACAGCTAAAACCAAGTATGATATTTTACCCGCCACCATCGACGAATTCGTCAGCATGCGACTACGCAATGCAGAAGCGGGATACACCTTTGCCTGGTCACCTGACACCGCTTTACCACCATTCCCCATCTTTAAGGATGCCGACAATGACGGCTTGAGTAACGATCAAGAAAAAATCTACGGTACCAGAGACAATGCCTACGATACCGACGGTGATGGCATCAGTGACAATCGTGAAGTCGTCCTCACCACAAACCCCGTGTTGAAAGATTCCGATAACGACGGGTTGACTGACGACCTCGAACTACAAATGGGCACCAACCCGTCGATGCCAGACAGCGACGGCGATGGTCTGCTCGACGGTGAAGAAGTGGTACATGCGGTAAAGGATGTGAACGGAACCATCACGCGTGCCGGTGGCTGGGAAGTAACCTATGCCATCATCAATAACGTACCGCAAACAACCTGGATAAGCTCAGACCCGCTCAAGGCAGATGCAGACGGCGACCATATTAGTGACTTACGTGAGAAGGTGCTGGGCTGGAGTCCCTACGCCAAAAACAACGGCGATATTATGACTGCTAGCGGAAGTGTGCGTGAAGCGCTCCTACCCACCATCCAAGTAGGCTTTGACAGTAATAGCATCAGCACCGCATTCAGCAGTAGCGGCTTTGTGTCGAGTAATCTGCAGTGTGTCAATACAAGCGCGCTAACCACAACCATAACTTGTCCCACCGTCACGACCACTACTGACCGCACCCTGCCCAATAGCACCACCATGAACCCATATGTGACATTGGCGAGTACACAATCGTTGGACGTGGGCAATGGTCCGCAGAGTAATTTTGATAGTCAATTTACCATTGCGGCCTGGCTCAAACCCAGTGCAACCACCAGTACCAAGCTCATCATCAGTCGCACCGACCTGCTAAGTACCAGTTACACCAGCACAGGTGCAGTACAGGTACAACTCACCACCACCAAGGGCACATATACCCTTACGACGGCCGCTGGGGTACTGCCCGCAGGGAGCTGGAAGCACCTTGCCATTACCTACGGCAACCAAGCCCTCGTCGTGTATGTGGACGGTATCGAAGTTGGGCGTGCCGCCGTGGCAGGAAATCTAGGCACCACTCCCACTCAAAAACTAATCATGGGTAATGGCTACACCGGTGGCATCGATGATATCGCCGTCTATCAAGTAGCGTTACGCGCTGGTGAAATCACGCAATTGAAAAATGGCGCACTAGCCGGTGGCAACGATCTGGTTGTCAAGCCAGGCGATCGCCTCATCACCACGATTACGCAGGCCAACAAACTACTCGGCCGTAGCATCCAAGGGTATAGCACCATTAGTAGCGTGTCTGGCGCCAATGGCTTCCAATCTGATCAAATCAAAACTGCATCACTCGCCGCCAATACGAGCACGTCGTTTGACAGCACCGTGACAGTCCCCGGTGCCCAGAACCTCAGCACCACTCCGTCGACCTATGCCAATAGTTGTGTCTATGCCGGCAATGAATTATGCGCGAAGTTTGACGAAGCGCTCAGTATGCCGTCAACACCTGCTACTGCCAAATTCACCGATTTATCAAGCCAGAGTAACGATCTGACCTGTACGAGTTCGCTGGAATGCCCTGAGTACAAAGCCGATGGCAGCTGGGCGTTCAACAAGAACTCCTTAAAATTAAACACCAATGCAGCGGTGGGGAATGCCATCAGCGCCCAAGACTTCACGATTGCCGCCTGGGTCCGCCCAGAAGGGCAACCAACCACCCTGCGCACCATCGTAGGCAGTAGCAACACCAATGCGTTGATGCAGGTGGCACTCGCCAATGAGCGCCCCCAATTCAGTATGGGGGGCGCAACAGCGCTGGTTGCCAGCAATGCCTTAGCGATTGGGAGCTGGAGCCACGTGCTGTACACGTTTGCGGCAGGCAAACGCAGTATTTATATCAATGGGGTCATCGTCGCCACCGACACGAGCACCATCGCCTATCCAGGGAGCTTTGGGGTGTTGAATGTTGGTAAGGATGCCGGCATCAATTCATTCAATGGCAGCCTACGCGACCTGCAAATCTACTCCAATGCACTAAATCTACGCCAAATCACTGCACTCGCCAATACCTGCGAAGACCCACAACTGATTGGATGTATGCCCCTCAGCGGCAGCACCAGCGACATGAGTGTCTATGGTGCCGAACAAGGATCAGTGCTGAACAATGCCGGCAGTAATGGAGTCCTAACCAGCAGTGCCACCATGCCGGTCGGCTATGCCAAGCTCATCAGCGACCACGACTTCACCATGGTTGCCAAAGTCAGATTGGGCAGTACCACTGCCAACCAGACCATTATGCAGACCGCACCTGCCGTGGGCAGTGGTAACCAGTTCAAATTGGTCACCAATGGATCCAGTGTCGCCACCCTCAGCGTGGGCACCCTCAGCCTGACGGCGGGGAGTGCGTTGGTTGCGGGGAGCACCTATGTAATCGCAGCCCGCTATCAAGCCGGGCTATGGACGTTGCGGGTGGACAGTGCCAATGGCAGCAATTTACAAACCACCAGCAACAGCAACACCGGCACCACTCTGCGCCAAGCCCAAGAGCCGATTAGTCTCGGCCAAAGTGGCATGACCATCAACAACATCCGCATCTATCGCACCGCAGTCAGCGACACCACCTTGGCAGCAGTAGCGCGCAATGCACTATTTGGCACGCTGAGTGTGGCACTCAACAACCCACCCGTGTCGGATCAATTGCAAATCAGTGTGGATGCGCGTGGCAAAGTAATTCAACCAGATGCCAATTTCGAGCGCATCCCGGGCAATTGTGACGCAGCAGTGGTCTGCTTGCCGTTTACGAGCTGGGATTACTCATTCCCTTCTGCAGACATGAGTGGCGCGATAGCGTCACAAAGCACGAATTACTCTTCTTTATATCCTGCGAGACTTGCTCTCGATGGAAACCGATTGACGTTTACACATACATCAGGTGGCGATACTAACCCGTGGTTAGAAATCAACCTTGGTAGTAGTAAATCAATCCGCAATCTTGTTATTACCAATCGAATCGACGGTTGTTGTCCAGAACGAATTGCGAATGCAATCGTCTTTTTAAGTAATACCAGCCTTGGTACCAGTACAAACATTGCTACAAACAAAACGAATAGTGTGGCTTGGAAAAATATCGGCTGCGATGATCAAGCAACTACGTGTACTACGTACAAAACTGATGCGTATGTACGGTTCCCTGCGAATACAAAAGCGCAATTCATTCGTATTCAACTACCAAATGCTGGTACTGTGAGTGTTGGCGAAATCAAAATTAATCAGACAGATGTATCAATATGTCAAAGCACTGGCGCGTGTCCCACCATCAGCAACGGCGGTGCCAACTTTACTACCGGCAAGCGTGTATCTATCACACCTGAAGTAAGCAAAGCCACCTTTGAAGGTGACAAAAACTTCACCGTGATGACCTGGGTGCGATTCAATGCAGTTCCCGCTACCAGCGACCAATGGATCCTAGTTGACCGCAGTGATGTTAATGCAACCAACAGTCGTCTACATATCGGTATGCGAAATACAAAACTGTATTTTGGCTATTATTTAAACGATTTAGCAGGCAATACTGTATTGCAGCCAAACACGTGGTATCACGTGGCATTTGTCAAAAACGGCACCATCCGATCTATCTATATCAACGGAGTATTAGAAAAATCAGATACCACAACAGTTGCAGGCCTGATTTCAGCCCGCGAAATGTTTATCGGTGAATCTGACAACGGCACATGGTCACTCAACGGCACATTGCGCGACTTCCAGATCCACAACACGGCCCTCAACATCAACGCCACCGGGCTGACTGCCGACATTGCCAAGGCTGCCACCATCAATGCATTTGAATTACAAGTGCCATTCGACGAACCAGCTGTATCTACGCAATTTAGTGATGTACTCACCACGGGATTGAGTCTGAGCTGCCTGAGTGCCACAGACTGCCCATTGAGTGGGCAACCCGGCCGCGACGACCGAGCCGTACACTTTGATGGTGGCCAAGGGTTGCGCTTCAACCCCAATACCAACACGAGTGCGTACGTCGACTATATAAATAAAACTTACAAACCCAATTACACCATCAGCATGTGGGTGCGCCCCAGTGCATACGGTACATGGTTGCTCGGCAACGACACTATCACCCAAAAACTGCGGGTTGGTATCAACAAAGATGGCTACCTGAGCTACGAACAAGGACGTGACTTCAACACCAATGCCATCACGCCCCAGAACAATGCGACCATCAAATGGCCGGCAGCACCGTTGCTTTCATCGCAAAAATTACCGTTGAATAGCTGGTCGTACATAACCGTCAGTACTACCGACAATGCCGAATACGTCTATGTCAATGGCGTAATGAATAGTCGTGGTGTAGCACCGGTACTGGCGATGACGGGGAGTAGTGTACAGAGCAATGTAGCGATTGTCACGGGCAAGATTGGTTTAGCCACCACAAACACCGTAGACCCAATCGAATACAGTGATTCAATTCGCAAAGGCTATACCTTTAGTAGCACGAGCAAAACATTATCGCTCGGACGGCCACACCTACTCCAAGGCGCCACCAGCGCTAGTATTGGAATGTGGATCAAACCCACTTCCCTCACGGGAGTCCAGCTAATATTTGATAATTGGGGTAACTATGCATTTCAGATTAATGGAACCCAACTTCAATATTGGATCGCCTCATCAGGAACTGCCGGTAGCTTGATAAATGCAACGGGCATTACCCTGACCAATAACCAATGGCAATACTTGTCGCTGGTTATTGACCCCAACAAACCAAGTGCCCAACAATTGCAAATTCAAATTACGCCAGAAATCAATGGCGTACTCGGCACGACAACCACATTTGCCACGACCGCACCCAGTGGCTACATTAGCGATGCTACCGACTATACAGGTAGTTCTAATTTCATGCTTGGTTCAACCGTAGCAGTCCAAGCCGGCAAAACCTATTTCAATGGCACAATTGCCAATTTCATCATTGCCCCACGGGCATTCAGTGCTAGCGAGCTGACCAGCTTACGTACCGAACCACTCGACGCCAGCAAATACGGTGCGACACAATATACGTACGTCAATGGTACGCTCACAAATACCACGCCAGCATTCAAGGACCCCATCACCGCAGTCGCTGGCAGTACCACACTCAGCACAATCGGGCTGGGGCAGACAATCGTAAACCATTCAGCACCGCCAACGGGTTCCGCAGCACTATCAACCAACGTCAATGCACCCACAGTCATAAACGAAACGATAGCGCTCGCGAATAGCAAAAGCACAACCGTTAGTGGCTATGCACTCAATAACACCAGCAAAACGATTTCACTGGGGAAATCACACCCCCTCAATGGTGCCACCAGTGCCACGATTGGGATGTGGGTTAAGCCGACCAATATCGCAACCAACGGAAATTCATATTTACTTTCAAGTGCTGGTGATTATCAATTCATAATGGGTACTGATGGTCAGCTTTCTTTTGCGCTAGACACCTCGACCAATGTCCCGGCATGGGCTTGGACTGGCACGGGAATCAAATTTACCAGCGACAAATGGCAATATTTTTCGATGGTACTCGATGCCAATGAGCCTGATGCCAACAAAAAGCTCACCTTCCGCATCGATCAAACTGATGGCACCAATGTCCAAACCAAATATTATCCGGCAACAGGATACATCCAAGACGATTCCACCTGTGATTTACTCTTGGGCTCGAGTTGTGCAGATATCTCCGGTCGCAAAGCATTTACCGGCAGTATTAGCAATCTATTTATCACCCCACGTGCACTCAGCGAAGCCGAGCTTGCCACACTACGGAGCGAGCCACTGACCCTCGCCAATGCCCGCAAATACGGCAATGCCGATGCTCCTACGCCTACCGTCAACCTCGCCGAAACGTTTGCCGGCGACCTCGACGAATTGCACATATCCCCGATTGCGACCACTGCTGCCAGTACCGTCCAAGCTGATATGAAACAAGCCCCCAATTGGAACCTGACCTTTGAAGATGGTCTGTACAACAATCGCACCGAGACAGGGAGTGACGGCAAAAGCAAAGTAATCCAGATTAATGCGGTCACCTTGCCCAACGACGTACCAGGGCGGGCTGGGATTAATCGCTTTAGCGTTGCCGCCAGCTGTGACACTCCTGAAATCAGTGGCGTAGAGTGCCCCGTCGGCAATACTGTAGGCATGGCAGGCACTGCCAGTCTGTTTAACGGCACAAACACCATGCTCCAAGTGGGGAATGGCACCACGTTGATTGACGAAATCAAAAATGGTGGCACCATCCAGCTAATGATCAAGCCAGACAAATTGACTGGCACGCAAACATTGCTCCACTACGGTGACACCAATGGCAACACCGCATTCCAGGTGCAGATTGTCGATGGCAAAGTCAAGCTTTCTATCGGAAACACTGTATTCACGTCTAGTACCACATTGGCCCTAGCATGGAACCAGATTTCGTTTAGCTTTGGTGCAACTGGACTCAAATACTTCCAAAACGGCACCGAAGATACAGGGAATAGCAAATCACTGTTTGCCTCCACGGTAATCAACTCGGTTACATACCCAATAGCCACTCAATCGACAACATATGCAGTCGCGAATCCAGCACAAAACATCCTTGATGGTGATATCAATACATTCCAAGCAACTAATATTGAAGCACAGCCATGGCTCCAAATCGACTTGGGGACAAGTAAGGACATCAACAGTCTCGATATCTACAATCGCATCGACAGTTATGCAGGAGTAGGGTCACGGATCGTCAATGGTATCATTTTTGCCAGCGATACCAGCTTGGGTACGCGCAAAGACATTGCTGCCATGAAAACCACTGCAGGTGTGGTTTGGCGAAATATTGGTTGTAACGATCAGGCAGCGACCTGCACTTCATATGCCCCAATAATGACGGTCACCTTCCCCGCTGGAACCAAAGCCCGCTATCTACGCATCCAGTTAACCGATACTCAACAATATCTGAACCTCGGCGAAATCAAAGCATCGCTGGTAAGTCCAGCCACCATCACCACTAATTCGGGATACAAACTACGAATTGGCGGCAAGATTAGTGGCAGTAATCTGAGCGAAATGTTCCAAGGGGGCATCGACGAAATCACCTTTACGCCGAGCACCCTGGCACCAGCCAAGGTATTCCGGATTGCCCGCTCACAATTCTCGCAAGCCATGACCAAGACTGATATCGCCAGTGTCACAATTGATGCCGAACCTCCCGTGGTGAGCATTACCAACCCCAATTATGTGGCGCGCTTACCGCAACAATTTGTCATCAACACCAGCGATGTGTCATCGTATATCGCCAACGTGACGGCCACCATCACCAGCACTCGTGACACCAGTGGCAACATCATCAATACGCCACAGAACACGGCAATCAGCGTCCCCGCCTGTATCGATGCTACCGGTGGCAGTGCCTACTGCCCCACCTTTGGATTGTCGCAAGTAGCGACCGTCGCCATCGAAGGCAAATATGGACTTAATACCACGGCGAGTGATATCGTCGGGAATGTAGGATCCGCACAATCAACTATTTTGGTTGATACCACGCCACCCACAGCGGCCCTTATTCGCCCAACGGGTCCGATTACCACCACCTATAAAACAGTCTGGGCACCCAATCAAAACATACCCGAATTGACGATTCAACTGAGCGCATCAGACCCCGTGCTCACCAATTCGGGGAATAGCGCCGGTAGTGGGATCAAGAGTCTGAGTGTCAACTTGAAGGATGCCGCCGGACGCCTCATCAATAAAACCGCCTCCATCCCCGCCACCCTCAATGCGGGCGTGTGGACGGCAACTATCCCCGTGCCGTTTGGTAATCCGTCAGGGTTCTACCAAGTAGGTGCGATTGTCACCGACAACGTGGGTAATCAGAGCAACGAAATCATGGTTGCTGACGCGAATACGATGATCGAAGTGGACGCCAGTGCGCCACGTGACGTCATCACCTACCCCTCGCCCTACAACCCAGACAACTATTTCGTCGGCAATCAAACCATCACTGGTCGCGTGTCGGACATCGGCGATGGCCGGACGGCGTTGCAACAAGGGTTGCGCATCCGCCTCGACTTCGAAGCGCCAGACGGTGCTCAAGCATTTGACAACCGGGCTGACAGCCGCTACAACACCAGCTGTAGCACCTGCCCCGTGATTGCCCCCGATGGCAGCTCGAGCAACAAAATCGCCCGCTTCAACATCGACAATAGTGTGACGGCGCAACAATCATTGACCGTAGCTAACGCAGCCACAGTGCTCACCGGCACCTTTAGCATCGCCTTGATGGCCAAAATCAACGATGTCGGGACATTGATTAGCACTGGAGTGGCGAGTACCCCACGGTTGCGCATCCAAGTCAGCAAAGTGGGGAGCGCATTCCAGGTCACTGCCAAAAAAGGAAATGCGAGTGTCGCAACCCCAGCAACCCTGAACAGCAATACCTGGTACTACTTTATCTACAGCGAATACCGTGAGGGGACGACATCCAGCATTAGTTTGGCATATGGCAGTAACCTCGCCACGCTCACGACCGTAACCGCCACATACACCGGCGCGCTCCCACCCGTCCAACCCGATATCACCATTGGTGCCATGCAATCGAGTGCCGGCAATAGCGCCAAAGAAGACTTTTTCCGGGGCTACATCGACGATGTCCTGCTGTCACCATCACAATTGGTGGCCGCAGACCTGATCGGTAAAGCACTAGCACAAGGAAGTGGCACGCAACGCCACCTGACCCGCTTGGCAATTGACGACGATGGCTATACGGGCAACGATCGCCTCACCGATAGTGTCGATTTCTATATGCCGATGAATCAATCAAGCTTCCCGCTGGTCGATGCTATCAACGGGCTACGGAGCAGCCGCTGTACCGCCGATACCACCGTTGCCCCCAGCACCTGCCCAATGCTAAGTGAAGGGTTTGCCAGCAACGCAGTCTGGTTGCAACGCAGCAGTGACGGCATCAAGAGCGATTACCAACTGCAAACGAGTGCATCCACGGCCAAGAGTATGGCACTGCGCTTCAAAATCGGGGTTGATGCCACTTCGGGTCTACTCGCATGGCTCCAAGCACCGAGTAGCAGTGATTCGTTGGCTATGCAAATCGGCTACGACAAAGATTTACAATCGGTCACTGTACGTATCAACGACAAAAACACGACATTGTTGGCAACCAGCGAAGCCACCACCGCTATCAATGACAACAACTGGCATGCCATGGTGATTACCAGTACCGGTAGTGGCACCAACGAGCAAGTCAGCGTGTACATTGACGGTACGTTGGTGGTAACGAAAACCATTGCTGGTCACTGGGTGAATGCCACACTGGGGCTTGGCGCCTTGACTGACGCAATAGGCTATAGCGGGCGTGGCACCGCCACCGCGGCCGCCATCAATACCGCCATTGACGATTTGGCCATCTTTAGCACCGCACTCACCAGCGCCAATATCATTGATTACAGCTTTGGTTATAGTACCGTCTACCACGAGACGTTTGATGATGGCAGAATCACCCCCGGTGCCATCACCAGCGATGATTCGCCCTATCATCAACCAAGCACTATCATCAGTGGTGATGATAATCTCACCAATGTAGTTGGCACAGTCGGTAGTGCGACCATTGCCTTTGACGGCAATGACCAAGTCATCCACCGCGACGCCAATACCCTGACGTTTGCTCCTTACAACCAATCATGGAGTCTGTCGACCTGGGTCACCCCCAAGAACGCAGGGAGTAGCGCCAGCATCATCAAAGGTACGCTCAACACCTACAACTATGAACTGTCACTCATCGCCGGCCAGCCCAAATTCACCATGGCAGGGATGAGCATGACCGGTGCCAATCAACTCGGTACCAGCAGTGCCAGCCACGTCATTGTCTCGTCTGATGGCACCACCCTCAGCATGTATGTGAATGGTACCAGTGTGGCCAGCACTGCAACTAGTATTGGGAGCAATGTCTTTACGCGCACCTTTGCCATCATTCCCTTTGACAGCAAGAGCCAGTCATCGACGGATGGCAGCAATGTGGCAGGCAACGGCTACGATGGGAATTTGAACAACTATTCACTCACCACCAGCGAAGAAAACCCTTACTGGGTGATGAGCAACTCGAGTAGTACGGCCATGGACAACGTGACCATTTACAGTCGCGTCCCAGGCAAGCAACTCGCTAACTTCACCCTGTTTGTGAGTGACACGTTGCCCGACATGACGTCGAGCGATCGCTTCAATTTGGTGACCACGGCCAGCAAGTGGTCGTATCGCATGAATGGCACCGTCAGCGATCGTGTAACCATACCGTTGCCAATCGGAACCACCGGCAAGCATATCATCATCATTGCCGACGGTAGTAACCGCACCATAGCCCTCAACGACGTGCAAATCACGTTGCTGCCCACCATCAAAATCGGTACCGGGTTCAGCGGCATCATCGACGATGTGCGCATATACCGCAAGGCCTTGACGGCCGAAGATCGCTTTCGCCTCAGTGCCATGGCGTGGCAACAAAGTAATTTGACCACCGTGAATGGATACACGACATGGGCACGCCCAGCAGTTGCTAACATAGAAGTCAACACCAGCATCCAGAGCATGACCGTCGACAACAACGACAATTCGTTGGTCGCCGCCGGTGAGCGTTCGCTGTGGCAAGGGACCATGGACACCTTCAATCCACGTGTTACCGCAACCAATGTCAACGGCAACTATTCAGTAAACGTGTCTGACCGCAACCTGAATCCTCAACAAATGGCTACCCCGTGTGGGAACAAGTTAGCAGTAAATTACCAACTGCCGCCATCCTTGTGGTTTTTACAAAACATGAGCGTACTCGATGGCACCTATAACTCGCCCACGAGTGTCAGCGGATCATGTACATTTGCCAGCGTACCGGAGCTTATCCGCACCAACAGTCAAGTCATCAGTACCACCAATGCTTTGGTTTATGGCAGTCACTATGGCTATGTAGGGGGTATCAACAGCATTGCGGTAATCGATGTACTGGCCGGTCAACGCATGACCAAAGGCAGCGTGACCGTGGCAGGTACCGTCAATCACCTGATTATCAATGAGGCCAAAACCAAGTTGTATGCCATGAGTACGGTCGGCACCCTCAACACCCTGACTATTTTTGACATTGCCACCAACCCAACCACACCGGCACAACTCGGGACGCTTGCGATATCCTCCATAAGCGCAGGAACCACCGTCGCCAAGTTGGGCATCACCACCAATCAAAATGGTGACTGGTACCTGATTTTGGCAGATACGAGTACCCCACAAAAGTATTTCAGTATTGATGTACGGAGTCCGCGTAGCCCCACTTTGGTCAAAACCACCACCCCTAGTATCGACACACGTACTGCCATGGATATGGCCGCCCAAAACGACCTCGTAGTCGTAGCATACGGTGACACCGGGATTATCATATATCGTGTTTTAGACGATGGTGCGCTGAATGCCATCCAAAGCTTCAATAGCACCGGCTACGCCAACAAGCTTTTCTTCAATGGCAATAGTCTGGCAATCTTCTCGGATGACGAACCATCCAACGCCACCACCACACCTACATCAGCAAACGTACTCATCACCATAAATCTCATCGCAAGTGTGGATAGTGCCACAGGGCAAGCCGTTTTGACCACACCGCTCGCCGAGACGAACAGCTACATGCACTCGACGCCAATTGATGGCGACAACGTCAACTGGTATCGCATGGTCGACGGCGTCTCCTATCGTCCCAATGAGTTCATGGTGCTCAGTGCGGATGTAAACAACCCAGGCAACCAACGGATTTCAATTATCAACACGGCAGAATCAGACGCCTATCTGGTAAGTGACACCCAATTAACGGTCACCACGCCGGTACGCGTCGCCACCAACAGTCAGTCTGTCGCGGTATTGGCACGTCAAGCAGCTATTACCAGCATAGCCGGCTACCAGGTCAGTGACGCCCGCCTTGCGACCTATGCCTGTGATACGCTCAACAACTGTACGACAGTCGCCTCAACGGTAACCACCACCCAAAAGCTGGGCATTGATCCACCGTTGCAAGCGAGTGTGCGGCTCATCAATCAAGTCAATGCCTATACCACCGGCACGCAGCGCATCTATGTCAGTGGTGAAGCACCGCTGGGGATTAGCGAAATGTCACTCGTGTCTGACACCCAAATCCTCGCTACCATTGCAATCACGGGTACGCCTACGCAAATGGAGCGATCGTTTGACGTCACCTTACCGAGTGGCATCTATACCCTCAAGGCCCAACTCAAAGATGCACAGGCAAATGTCATCACCAGCCCAGCGATGCGTACAATCGTAGATCTCAGCGCACCCCAAATCAAACTCATCGATGCTACGATTGGTGAATCGTTGTTGGTCAACAATTACTTCTTGATTCGCGCAGTAATTACGGATGATATCGGCTTAGACAACATCCAAATCATTAACACGTCACTCAACGCGCCACCTATTCCCTACACCTTGAAACGCCGTGACTACAATAGCACCTGTAAATGTGTAGTGACTGACGTCACGGCAATCTATAATCGCCGTGCGACCGACGCCCAAGGATTACCAATCCGCATCATTGCCAATGATGCCGCCGGGCGGAGCACAATCAATACAACCACGATTATCTTCGACACCGTCCCACCGATCATTTCTGATGGTGCCGTCAAAGCCACAATTAATGGCGTCGTCACGCCACTGACTGATGGCCAAACCGTCAGTGCTATTTCGACTGCAAATCTCAATGTGGGCTGGAGCAAGATTGCTGATGCCTCCCCGATTTTGCTCAACAAACTCGAGTACACGGTCAAGACATTGAGTAGCACCACGAACTACGCAGCGACACTCGATACCAAAAGTGCCCTTACGCTGCCCGCCGGACAATTCAGTGGGCTAACTACTGCTGAAGCCAGTCGCATGACCTTTGGGCTACGGGTACGTGACAGCCTAGGGAATGAATTATTGTCGAACTTACCATCAGTGTATGTCGATGCGCCCACCACCCCAGACTACACGTTGATGAACAGCACCGAGCCAACTTACCGCGGCTTTGTCAACAATGGCTGTGCGGCTCTCGGTGAAGATCGCCGTCCAGGACTTTCCAACATCCAACGCTTTGCCATGACCTGGGATAGTGAGGCCATTCGTTTGAACTGGCAGGGCGCGAACTGGGATTACGACGGCGACCTGTTTATCTACCTCGACACCGTTACTGGTGGGACGGTCAAAGCCTATCGCCCAACCAGCTATACCCAAAGCATCACCAATAGTATGGCGCTCGGTGAGTCGTTCATCACCTTGCCTATCAACATGGCTGTACGCAACACCGGATCGACGAGTAGTGTCAAAGATTATGTCAATAATTTCCAAACGGCGTTGATCCAAAGCCGACAAGGCAACCGGGCTGGGACCATCCCCGGTGGCGCCGACTACGTCATTCACGTCAAAGACAGTACCACGGCCAGTATTTTGCGCTGGAACGGTAGCGACTGGGTCGACACAAACGTCACCCCCAGCTACCGTGCGGTCAATGAACTGGGCATCGAACAGACCGATATCCGGGCTTTGTTTAGTCAAATCGGCTATGTGGTTGGGCAACCCTTGGGTGTGGTGGCATTTGCAACAACCCCGACCAAATTCATGCCATGGGCATCATTCCCCACTACCAACCCCATTCGCACCGAGCAAGGCAGTAACCCAATTGCGATTACCCCCATGCTCAATGGCTTTGGGTGGAGTAATCTGAATGCAGGCGTCTGCCCCAAGACGGCGGCACTCAATCCAGATACGACCCAAGTACTTACGTCACTCACCAGCACGCCAAACGGGGTATTTAATCGTGCCTTGGCCGATAGCTTCACCAACACCGAGCCTGAAGCAATCAGTCAAATCATCGAGGACACCGCAGCTCTTTGTAGCCGATTAACGACCAACAATTGGTGTAATACCATTGCACAGCTGAACACGGTCAGCAACACTGGCTCTGGGCTGCTTGATACACTCGCCGGAGCTCTTGCCAGCGACCAAGACCCGGTAGTGGGTAACAATTCCGTTGTCACCTACACGCTCACCATCCAAAATCCCACCAACAAACCAACGCGGGCCATTTATGGCATCGTACAAACCTATGGCGGTATCTGGCTGACCGATCAAAACAGCACTGGTACACCGGCAGTTGCGATTACTGGTGGAGGGAATTACGACTATCACACGATTACTGCAGGTAATCTGCGTGATTACCAAGTCATTAAATTTGCTCCGATTGCAGCCAATAGTAGTCAAACACTGACACTACAGGCCAGAATCGACCCAAGCAAAGCGCAATCATCGGCGAGCGACCGCCTCAAGACCGGGAACATCGCCAAAATCGAAGTGCGCTTGACCGATGACAGCACTGGCACCAATCCCGACAACATCAACATCGCCCGTACCATTGAATGGCTTAATGCTGCAGTCGCCATCGACAGTAGTGCCCCCGAACGGGTCACCCCCGACACCCAGACCATCGTGAAACGTGGTGCGATTACGATTACCGGTGGGCTCATTGATGCCTCAAGCGTCCCGGCAGTCAACCTCGAATACTACACCAACGTGAATGCAACCCGCATCCCCGTCAGTTGTGGTGCGTCAGTACTCGGACGCTGGTCGTGTCCCATCACCGTAGCAAACGGCGTCAGTAGCGTGTCATATCGCGTCCGTGCCAGTGACGTCTACAATCAACAAAGTCAATGGAGTCCTTGGTATAACGCGATTGTCGATGTGACGGCACCGTCATTCAGCTTTACCACACAAACCGCTAGTATGTTTGCGGCAGCGTATGTCGGTGGCAGTGCAATCACCCTCGGGGGCACCGTATCTGACACCAACAGTGTCGCCACCATCAAGGTGTGTGACGAAAGCCAAGCGATATGTGACTTTGGTAGCACCACCAACCCCACCACCGTGCAATCGGTGATTAGCAATACGGTAACGCTCGCCAAAGAAGTGACGGCCCAACCTTGTGCGGCCACGGAATTTGCCAGCTATACCATATTGCCCAACACCATCAGCACCGCCGCCCCCCAAGCTCGCGTAGGCAGTCTCACCGTCGATGTCAATGCCACATCGCTGGCTGCAAATGAACTCAATCTGTGGTTGCAATCACCGTCAGGCACCTTGACACCACTAATGACCTCAGTGCGCGCAGGCATGATCAATTTCAATGGTCAATTTAGTGACAGCGCTAGCACCGTAACAAGTAGTTTGGTAGGGACTACATCGATAACCGGCACGGCAACATTGGTGAAACCAGACGGCTTGTTGTCGCGCTTCGGTGGCGAACCAGTCAACGGCACCTGGCAACTGTTGGCCTGTGATCGCAACGAAAACAGCACCCGCACCACGATTAATCAATGGCGAATTACGCTGAACAGTAGTGGCAACACGGTTAGCAACAATGCGCCCTGGACCTACACCGTCAAAAACACGGCCAACATCGATAACCAAATGCGGGTCCTGAAGATATACGCCCTCGACAATTACAACAACCTGAGCCCTGCAACAGTGGTGGCGCTGACCGTCGATACCGTCGCACCAAGTGTAACCGTGGCACAGTTGGCGAATTCACTCTTGCCCGGATCGCAAGCAACACTATTCCAAGGGACACTCAGCGATGGCGGCAGTATCAACGGCATCAGTGCAAATGTGTATGACAGTAGTAAATTGGTACAAACCGTCAATATCACCACGCAGTCGGTACAGAGCCAAACCCTGGCACGGATGAACTATCTACAAGGGCGAGCAGCGGTCAATTACACATGGCAGCTCCCCATCGACGCCGCGACACTTGCGCCAGGGACCTACCGAGTGCAGTTTGTGGCCACAGACGTCGCTGGCAACCAACGCACCACCGATAGTTACCCCTTTACCGTCACCCAACCCACGGTACCATCGTTACGAGAGATCCGCGTCCCTGCCACCCATCAACAAAACACCTTTGTGTTGCAGTACGTAGTCGATACCGGCCGCGGCCCCACCACGATTGTTTCGACGGTCGCCCTCGATGGGAATGTCAACGCACTCGCATCAGATACCACCTTGCAGATGTGGGATAGTAGTGGTGCAGCCGACAGCACGGCCCAAGCCCAAATCCCCACCAGCTTGCAAAACATGCAACTACGCCAACTCGAGATGAATGACCATCTCGCCGCAGCCCTCGACAACAACGGCACACTGACAACGTGGGCACTGCAAAACAGCAACACGGTTGTCGTCACACCACTATCCAATGTTGCGCAATTTGCGTTGGGGGATAGTAGCAACCAACACCTGCTGACGTTGTCGAGCACGGGCATCATCACCGACTACACTCCCTCCGGCGCAACGACCGTCCCCATCACCAATGCTGTCGCAATTGCTGCAGGCACCACCCATAACTTGGCCATCCTTAAAACGGGCAAAATCACCGCATGGGGTGGCACCAATAGTAATGGCGAAACCACCATCCCCATCAGTGCCACCATGGGTATTAGCCAAATCGCCGCCGGCGATGGCTTCAGCCTAGCGCTCAAATCCAATGGTCGGCTGATTGCCTGGGGCAAAAACGACCTAGGCCAAATCACTGTGCCGGTAACTGCCACCACCGGTATCACGCAAATCACTGCCGGCGACAAACACGGACTGGCCCTGCGCGCAGACGGCGTCGTAGTTGCCTGGGGTGATAACAGCATGGGTCAAACCACTGTCCCAGTAGCAGTCACCAATGCCATCTACATTGCAGCTAACGCCAATAGTAGCGCCGCAGTCACTAGTGACGGCAAACTCTATGTATGGGGCGCCACCACCAGTGTCGAGAGCTGTTGTTACGGCACGACAACAGTTGCACTCAACGGAACGCAAATACTGACCAACCAAGTGGTGAGTAGTACCTCTCAATCAAGTAACCTGCCTGCCAGCCTCGATCTGGTGCAATCGAGTAATCAATTCACCGGGCTCTTACCAGGAAGACGCTACAAATACACGCTCACGGTGAGAAACAGTGCCGGGAGTGCGTCATACTCCGGGACATTTACCCCGACCCAGAGTTACGACAGACTCTACCTGCCGTTCTTGACGAATACTGACGGTGCGACTGCGGTCAACACCACGAGTGGAAAGTAAGGAGCACCGTCATGCAGAAACAACGAGTAAACTACGCTGTCGTCACTATTTTGACAGTGCTAATGGTGTTCTTCACGTTCGTCACCAACCAACCCCAAGTAGCTGCGCAATCAAAAGTTGCGCAGCCCAAGGCGGTCACGAATTCTCCAACCATAACCAATACCCGAACCGATACCCGAACCAATACCGCAACTAATACCCCGACTAGTACTCGGACCAATACTGCGACCAATACCGCAACCAATACCCGGACCAATACCGCGACCAATACCGCAACCAATACCCAGACTAGTACTCGGACCAATACCGCGACCAATACGCAAACTAGTACCCCGACCAACACAAATACCGTCTATAACAACAGTGGCATGACCGCAAGCCAATCAACACAAGCTGGTACTCAAGTTGCATCGTTCGCGATAGATGGTGATGTCACTACCGCTACTAGTTATACACAAACTAATTCTGAATCAAATCCTTGGCTCGAACTTGATCTGGGATATACTCGCGATGTTACCAAAGTCATGGTCTATACTCGTGCTGATGGACTTAATCCTGAGCGATTAAATAACACTTTGATGTTCTTAAGTAATACGAGTTTAGGTAATTCAAAAATTATCGCTGATAACAAAACTAATGCATTAGTGTGGCGCAATATCTTGTGTAATACACAAACTACGTGTACCACTAGTGCGACCGCAAGGGGTATTTATACGGTAACATTCCCGGCAGGCACACGAGCCCGCTATTTACGCATCCAAATGGAAAATACAGCAGGAGTGCTTACCGTACAGGAAATCGTATTGGCCGGTATTTATCAAACCAATACGTTAACCCCAACCAATACCTCAACGAATACTCCGACCTCAACGAATACTCCGACCTCTACGAATACTCCGACCTCTACGAATACTCCGACCTCTACGAATACTCCGACCTCTACGAATACTCCGACCTCTACGAATACTCCGACCTCTACGAATACTC
>Ga0214917_10001812_pt1 | contig 27089 bp, 23 predicted proteins | sample LL_1208_BB_MetaG_FD_177983 | JGI IMG/M metagenome (GOLD analysis project Ga0214917, IMG submission 177983) | Freshwater microbial communities from Lake Lanier, Atlanta, Georgia, United States - LL_1208_BB | ecosystem: Environmental > Aquatic > Freshwater > Lake | place: USA: Georgia | collected... | reverse complement strand
GTGAAGTTGATGTTTATGCCGGTCAGCCAACAGCTGACGCAGTTGCGTTGCTCAAGTCAATGGCACCAGCTGTGAAGGTTATCGGTGGCGCTCAAGCTGTATACGAGCACATCGACCTCCGCGTTGGACCTGCTTATGGAACACAAGGAACCTACGACGGTCCATTTGCTGGTAACAGCCAACAGGCAATTGATCTTCGTACTGCATTCCTTCTTGCATACCCACGCGAAGAGATCATGGAAAAGATCATCAAGCCAATTAACGCAACAGCGCCTTTGATGAACTCGCTCATGGTCTTCCCAAGCGAACCTAATTACAAAGAAATCGTCGATAAGTCAGGCGTCAGCAAGTTCACCGCAGGAACACAAGCGGAAAGAACTGCAAAGGCTCTTGCATTGGTTAAGAAGTATTACCCAAGCGCAGCAGCTGGTTCTGGCTCAGTCAAGGTTAGGTTGCTCTTCGGTCAGCCAAGCAACGCACGTCGTGTTGCACAAGCTGCACTTGCAAAGGCAGAACTTGCAAAAGCAGGATTTGATCTCAACACAACTCCTACATCAGGATGGTCAAGCTTCCTATCTGACAGCAAGTACGATGCTGCATTCTTCGCATGGGTAAAGAGCGCTGCGTTCCAGTCTGGAAACGTAGGAACTTATGAAACCCAAGCAAATGATTACGGTTACTCCAACAAGACAATTGATGCAATTTATAAGGAGCTCGGTTCTAAACCGCTTACAGCGGCTCAGATCACCGATCGCTTCCTCAAGGTTGATCAAGAGTTGATGAAGGATGCTGTAACTCTTCCAATCTTCCAGCACCCATCAGCAAACGGCGTTAATGCCAAGTTGCAGGGTGTTGATCCATCTCCATTCTCACCAAACTTGGTGTGGAATCTATGGGATTGGTACTTCAACTAAGTAAGTAGTTAAGGCACGCAAAAACGTGCCTGAGGGGTGGCGCTAAAGAATCTTTTAGCGCCACTTCTCTATGATTAAGTGCTTTATTAGGAAGGGGTCGAGAGCATGTTCGCCTACATAGCGCGTCGCCTCGGCGTCTTGGTAGTCATTCTCTTTGGCTCGAGCTACATTCTTTATAACTTGGCTGCAATTTCGGGCGATCCTTTAGAAGCCCTTCGAACCAGCCGCGAACCCAATGTGAAGCAACAGATCATCACTTTAACTCGTGAGCTTCGACTCGATGTTCCACCCCCACTTCGATATTTCATCTGGCTTCGGGGCGTACTCGGAATTTTCGCTGGTCGAGCAGATTTCGGCGAATCTCGCACTGGTCAAGAAGTATCGGAAATGATCGCACAGGCAATCCCCACAACATTCCGACTTGTTGCTGGTGCGACTGTAATCGCCATCGTGCTTGGAATTTCTATTGGAATTATCACGGCGCTTCGCCAATATTCTCGATTCGACTACGCGATGACATTCGTAGCATTTCTTCTTTTCTCGCTTCCGATTTTCTGGGTCGCAGTTCTCCTCAAAGAGTTTCTAGCGATTCAATTCAATAATTTTCTAGGAAATCCCACAATTACCTTGCCGTGGCTTCTTGGTATGGCTCTATTTTCCGGCATCTTCTGGTCTGCGGTTTTGAGCGGAGATCGCAAACGGGTTCTAATTGTCTTTGGTTCAGTCTTCGTTGCAACGGCGATACTTCTTCAATTTCTGAGTGTCACAAAATGGTTCGCTGATCCTGGTTTCGGACCAATCGTCCTCTTCCTTCTCTCAATTGGCGTGGCTTTCCTCATCACACATATCTCAACAGGAATCAGTAATCAAGCAGCGCTACGTTCATCACTTGCGATGGCAGTTCTGACCTTAGTTCTTTACTACCCGAACCAATGGCTTTTCGAATTAGAAGCGAAGAAGATCGTATTCCCTATCATGATAATCACGCTATTTGTCGTGTCTGGAACGGTCCCGCTTCTCTTCTCGCGAATTGATCGCGGCCCCATTATTCGCACCTCAATCCTTTCCGCATTTGTAATGGGTCTTTTAACTGTGGTCGATAAGTTAATGCAGACATGGAAGCCTTACATGGAGACGGATGCTGTTTATTACCGACCAGTCCCAACATTTGGTCAGGTGAATGCTCTGTTGGAGCCGGGGAATTTCTGGATGACATTCCTTGATCTCTTGGTTCACCTATTCCTTCCCACCACGGCCTTACTCCTTATTTCTTTCGCCGGCTATGTTCGCTTCTCACGCGGAACGCTTCTTGAAGTTTTAAACCAGGATTACATCCGAACCGCGCGCGCAAAAGGACTTACTGAACGTACCGTGATCATGCGCCATGCTTTCCGAAATACGATGATTCCGCTCACCACAATCATGGTGGTGGATTTTGCAGGAATTATCGGCGGCGCCATCATCACCGAGAGAATTTTCGGTTGGATTGGAATGGGAACGCTTTTCAATCAAGCCATTAACAGCTTAGATCTTAATCTGCTTATGGGAGTTTTCTTCCTCACCTCTTTCCTTGCAGTATCCGCAAATCTTGTTGCTGACTTGCTTTACTCTGCGCTTGATCCACGTATTCGTGCTGTCTCGAGGTCCAAGTAATGGCTAAAGACAAGAAGATTAAAGGCGCTACTTCTCACAGCAGCGAAAATTCCATCGAAAATAAAGAAATTGAGGGACTTAGCCAAGGCCAAATTGTCATTCGTCGATTTGTACGACACAAAGCTGCGATGACGTCGGTTTTTGTATTGCTCTCATTAATCGTCGCAGTTTTTACTTCGCTAGAAATGAAAATTGGCCCTTTTCGTTGGCGTGGATGGTGGCAATTCACATATGACGAACTTCTAGATTTAAGGACTGAGGGATGCCCAGAAGGAATCGTCGGTTGTCCAACACTTGATCTGGTCCCAAGTTTTATTGATGGCACCGGAATGGGCCTAGGACGCCATCCCTTTGGCCAAGATGACATTGGACGTGACTATTTTGCGCTGGTTATGCGCGGCGCCCAACGTTCAGTCTATGTAATGGTTGTAATTGGGCTACTTGGCGGAATTATTGGAACAGTTGTTGGCGCGATCTCTGGTTACTTCCGTGGCTGGACTGATGCAATTCTTATGCGTTTTACTGATTTCATCATCACGATTCCATCAATCATCATTGGTTCGGTTGTTGGTTATCACTTCGGAAACCTTGGAGTGGGCTTCCTTGCTTTCTATCTCGGCCTATTTGCCTGGACTGGGCTTTCCCGCTTAGTTCGAGGTGAGTTCTTGAAGTTGCGCGAACTTGAATTCGTAGATGCGGCACGAGTTGCAGGCGCAAGTAATCGAAGAATTATCTTCAAGCACATTCTTCCCAATGCTGTCGGCGTCATCATTGTTTCTGTTACCTTGTTGATGTCAGGTGCGATTCTGCTTGAAACTGCGCTTTCATATCTTGGATTTGGTGTTGTGGCCCCCGATGTATCGCTCGGATCATTAATTAGCCAATATCAAGATTCTTTTACGACTCGTCCTTGGCTATTCTGGTATCCAGGTTTATTGATTATCACTATCGCACTTTCCATTAACTTTATTGGCGATGGATTGCGTGATGCATTTGATCCGCGCCAGCGCCGTCGCTTAACCAAAAAAGATAAAGAGCAGGCTCGTGCTCAAGCTAAGAATGCGGCGCTCAATGATTAACTCCGATATGAGATCAGATGATGAGCGATGCCACAACAAGCATCGCAAGTACAGAAAGAGTGATGATTGCTCTGTTATCGACTCTGCGAGAAAAAGGGATTGTGGCAAAAGTAGAATTGCGGAAACTTTCATGACGTTTGCGAGCCAAGTACGTCGCAACGCCGGAGTGAGTTCGAGGGGATTCTCCGGGTCTCATGTTGTGCAGATCGGGGATATTCATTCCTTTGAGTTCATTCGGGTGAACCGATCTGGCGTGGTATCTCCCAGGAGCTGGAGCCGCCCAGGCGTAGATTTTCTGCGATCCAATCAGGAGATACATGGTGTATCTCGCTTCAATCGAATCAATATCGCCCCAACCAACAGTGAACTCATGAAAAGGGTTTGTGATAACAATGCCCTCATCGAACAACGTGACTTTGGGTTTAATAAACAACAAGAAGGCTATGTAGCAAAAAAGAAGATTGAAAAGCAGAGCGCTGATTCTGGTCTCCAAGCTACTTTCGTAGAGATACGAAACCGTAATTCCAATACTGAAAATAAAGATACTGATTCCGTAAACGAGATTACTTCGGGGTCGAAAAACCTCAGCGTTGGTCATTTGGCTAGTTTCTCATGGAAAATCGAGCGGAGCGCAGCATGAGCGAACCAATCCTCAAAGTAAAAGATTTCACTGTCGAGTTCTGGGTTGATGGAGTCTGGTATCCAGCTGCAGTCGATATGAATTTTGAATTGGAACCTGGTCGCGTCCTTGCGATTGTTGGCGAATCTGGTTCTGGAAAATCTACGACCGCTCTTGGAATCGTCAATCTCTTGTCATCGAACGCCCGCATGAGTGGTAGCGTCAAAGTTAAGGGCCAAGAAATGGTCGGCGCGCGACCACAAGTACTTCGCAAATTCCGAGGAAAAGAAGTTGCATACATATTCCAGGAGCCGATGACCGCTCTCAATCCGGTCTACACCATTGGATTCCAGATTGTTGAAACACTTCGCACGCATTTCGATATGGGACCAAAAGAAGCACGGGCTCGCACCATTGAATTATTAACGATGGTTGACATCCCAAATCCCGAAGGATCATTCGATAAGTACCCGCACCAACTTTCTGGTGGCCAACGTCAGCGCGCGATGATTGCTCAATCTTTAGCGTGTGATCCGGGCTTATTGATTGCAGATGAACCAACCACCGCTCTCGATGTCACGGTCCAAGCTGAAATTCTTGATTTGATGCATAACTTGAAGAATCGTCTCAACTCAGCGATTCTCTTGATCACTCATGACATGGGCGTTGTGGCCGATATGGCTGATGAAATCCTGGTCATGAAAGATGGCTACGTTGTTGAACATGGTGATTCCGAAGAGATTTTCAAGAAGCCTCAACACCCTTACACGCAAGAGCTTCTCGGTGCTGTTCCAATGCTGGGCACGAGTGCAAAGCGTGTCTTGGCGAAAGACGTCGCGAAACAACCTGTACTCAAGTTAGACGACGTAACAATTGCGTATCCAAAGCGTGGGCGAGTTCCTGAATTCGTCGCGGTAAAGAATTTCAATCTCGAGATCTATCCCGGTGAAATTGTTGGTTTGGTGGGCGAATCAGGTTCCGGCAAAACCACCGTTGGTCGTGCGGCTATCGGGCTCATCCCAATCAAGTCCGGAAAGCTTGAGATTGTTGGTAAGGACATTTCCAACGCCACTCAAAAAGAACTTTTCCCCATCCGTCGCCATACCGGCATCGTTTTTCAGGATCCAGCCTCTTCGCTTAATCCTCGACTTCCGATCGGTGAGTCAATCGGTGAACCGATTTTCTTAGCTGGCCTTGCCAAAGGCGATGAACTCAATAAACGAGTAGAGGACTTACTTGAACAAGTTGAACTTCCTCGCTCTTATCGCAATCGTTTCCCTCATGAATTATCAGGTGGTCAGCGTCAACGCGTAGGAATTGCCCGAGCCCTTGCTCTCACCCCTGATTTATTGATTGCTGATGAACCAACCTCAGCTCTCGATGTTTCGGTGCAGGCGCGTTTCCTCGACCTATTGTTGGAACTACAAGATAAATTGAAGTTTGCATGTCTCTTCATCAGCCATGATCTTGCAGTCGTTGACATCTTGGCGCACCGCATTGCTGTGATGCAGGACGGACGCCTCGTTGAAGAAGGAGATCGCGACGCAATCTTGAAGAAAGCGAAAGATCCATATACCCAACGCCTAATCGCGGCTGTTCCCGTCCCAGATCCAGCAGAACAGAAAAAGCGTCGCGAAGCACGCTTGGCAGCTAAGAATTAACGACCATAATTCGGGTATGACCAAGCCCGTTTCGTTATCGCAGTTCGGACTCTCACGTGAGTTCGGCTATATGCAACATCAAGATCCAGTTCGTTCACTTTCATCAGCCAATGAAGCGTGGGACGAAATGTCCAGGAACTTGCCCAAATATTTGATGGGCAGTGATTTTCGTTCTCGAGTAAAGGCTCTGCCTCCATTCAAGATCGATGCGCTAGCAAACGAAGGCGAAGTTCGACGAGCAATGTTGGCGCTTTCTTATATTGGTATGGCATATCAATGGTCTGATAACGAACCCGCCCATGTTATCCCGGCAATTCTCGCCAAGCCTTGGTACGAATTGGGTCAAAAAGTGGGGCGCCCGCCGATTCTGAGTTATGTTTCATATTCCATCGATAATTGGTATCGCTTAGATCCCACAAAGGAGATTGAGTGTGGCAATATCGCACTTCTGCAATGCTTCCTTGGCGGACAAGATGAAGAATGGTTCATCCTGATCCATATCGATATTGAAAAGAAAGCTGGAATCGCTCTTCACGCAATCGAACTAGCCCAAAATGCCGTTGCATCTCACGATGCCGATGCCCTGGATCTGGCGTTGACTCAATTACGAGATGGCATCAAGAGCATGTATGACGTCTTGGCTCGGATGCCGGAAAAGTGCGATCCGTATGTGTATTTCCATCGTGTGCGCCCTTATATCTTCGGGTGGCGCAATAACCCAGCTCTGCCCAATGGTGTGGTCTACGAGGGCGTAGAAGCCCTTAAAGGGCGCGGAATGACCTATCGAGGCGAAACTGGCGCGCAATCTGCGATTGTGCCTGCCCTCGATGGAGTTCTTGGCATCGAACATGAACGCGATGAACTCCGCGAATACTTGATGGAGATGCGCGAGTACATGCCACCCCAACACGTTGCTTTTATTGAAGCAGTCGAAGCTGGCCCCTCAGTCCGCGATTTTGTTCGACAACTCAATCGTCCATCTACGACAGCGCTCTTTAATGAGTCGGTGGAATTAGTGGGCGATTTCCGTGCCATGCACCTTGAATATGCGGGCCAGTACATCCACGCCCAGGCCCAAAAAGCCCCCGGAAACCCCTCTGCAGTGGGCACTGGAGGCACGCCATTCATGATCTATCTGCGCAAGCATCGCGACGAAACTAAGTCCCAGACGCTTTAAACCGCAGCTCTCTCGCTCCATTTTCTGGTCAACCAAATAAAGATCGGCACAATCACGACCGCCGATATTGCTGCGGGTGCCCAAGCAACGTCAGGGGTTGTGAACAGACTAGGGGATGGAATCGATGAGTCTTCTGTGCTGACCAATATCGAACCCAGAAAGTTATTGGCAAAGTGAGCGCCAATTGCAATTTCTAGCGTCTTGTCCCGGAAAGTAGTCCACGCCAACATGAAACCAACAGCCCCATAACTAATAATTGGAAAATACACATCATTTCCGCTTACTTCTGGGTTAGCTAAATGTGGAAGGGCAAATAGCGCTCCGCCCAGAATCGCGATCATCCATTGTTTCTTCTTGCCATTATCAAGCCATTGTTGGAGCCAGCCACGAAAGAAGAGCTCTTCGGCAGTGGTTTGTATGGGAAGAAGTGTCAGGGCCACAACGAGAAATGGGGCCATCGCCACAGGATCCCAGCTCCAGGTGTAGGACTCCTGATTAAGAACGATGTCGCCAACGCCCATCGGTAATGAGATGGCGGCGAATGATGCGAAACCAATCCATGTTCTCCTCCAGGAATAGCGGTCGTGAATTGTGAGGAGCTTCTTGAAGGGTCGTTTGAGGATAAACCTGTAGGCAACAAGAGTTGCCAGGAAAAAGGGAATGAAAGAGACCAGAGTTGTGGCTGCTGCGCTCCAGGGTGGTAGTTCCCGTTGTTGAGCGAGCCCCGCGTCATCTGTGGCAAATAAAACGTCGAGGTCGAAACCGAAGTAACGAGCCACGCCAATTGTGAGGATGGCTCCAAAGACTTGCCAGGCAATCAGAATCGATATCGTTCCAACAAACCATCGCCAAAGACGAGGCCGACTGGGGGTAGAAATTGCAGCCGTATCTTCCATGGCGCGATCCTAGAGATTTTTCTCGAGAAAGGATTTAGTTGAAAGGTGCGGGTATCTAGTTCAACTTTCAACTAAATGGTTTTTGGCGTACTCTTCGAGGTATGGCAAAAAAGAGCGCCCCACGCTGGTTAAATCCCCGCGAAATGAAGGCTTGGCGTTCATACATCATCGCCTCACGTCGATTGTTGGACGCACTGGACTCAGACCTCGAAGGCCACGATTTAACAATGGCCGACTACGAAGTTATGGCCCAACTTTCTGATGCCCCAGGTCGCCGAATGCGCATGAGCGAACTCGCTGACCTTGCGATGCTTTCAAAATCTCGACTTTCCCATCGAATGAAAGTTATGGAGAAGGCCGGTTGGGTTCGCCGAGAAGAATGTATGGAGGATCGACGAGGTTATTGGGCGGTAATGACAGATAAGGGTTGGAAGGCGATTGTTGCCGCAGCCCCGAGTCACGTGAACAGCGTGCGCACCAGATTTATTGATCAGCTATCTACAAAAGAACAAGAAGCCCTGGCTGGAATCTTCGGCCATGTGACCGCTGAGCTTCGGGAACAGTTTAAAAAAGAGGGATCAGGGAAGTAGTAAAAAGAGAAAAGCCCGGCGCATATGCAGCCGGGCTTTTTCTGTAATTCTGGCGCTAGCTTACTTAGCAGCCTTCTTACGACGACGACGCTTTGGGGCAGCCTTCTTAGCAGCAGCCTTCTTACGACGCTTCTTTGGAGCAGCCTTAGCAGCAGCCTTCTTACGACGACGACGCTTTGGTGCAGCCTTAGCAGCAGCCTTCTTACGACGACGCTTTGGTGCTGCCTTAGGAGCAGCTTTCTTACGACGCTTTGCAGCCACGTAGATTTCCTTTCAGAATGGTTCGATCCGTCACCGAACCTGTTCAAGGCAAATCGTGACAGTATTTACGGAAACTTTCCACTATTTTGGGTAAAAAATGCGCCTGCGTGTCGCATTTCATTTTTCCAAAAAAATGTGCTTTTGCTCTTTTTTTAGGGTGCAAAATTGATATTTTTTACGCGTAAAAAGTGCAAAAATCGCATTTTTCTAGTTTTTGACGCAAAATTCAGCGAGACAGTTACCCGAGGGTAATAAAAAATATTTTTAAGAAATTTCCCGTTTTTGGCGGATTTTTGCCTGTTCGACGGCAAATTCGTTGGTTCGGACATCATAGGCGCGGAACTTGGGCATGAACGATGCAATTGCAGAAACGAAACCAAAGCAGAGCAATCCTCCTCCAACAATGGACGTTCGCAGTGATGTCAGCGCCGCCATCCCACCAGCCCGTGCCTGGCCACCTAATGGACCTAAGAGATAGGAGAGCATTTCGATTCCTGCTAAACGACCACGTAATTCATCAGGAATTGATTGATTCCAAATAAAGCCCCTAAATAGAGCACTTACTTGGTCGAAAGCTCCGGCAATAATCAAAGAACCGATGACAACATAAAGCGAGTCCGTTGATCCGGCGACCACAATTGCGACCCCCCAACCAAGGGCTCCAATCACAACGGCGCGACCGTGGTGCGGATAATTTCGCATCCACCCACTCATCAAGGTCACAAGGACTGCTCCGATGGTTATCGATGAATAGAAGAAACCAAGAGCGTACGGTGCCCCAATCGCGTCGGCCCAAAATGGAAACAGCGCCATCGGCATAGCGAGAAACATCGCAGCCAGATCCACAACATATGTACCGAGAAGATCCTTCCGGTTGTAGGCATATCGGATGCCCTCCATCAGAGCCGCGACTGAAGGAGGTGTCGTCTTGCCAAGCGGAGGAACGCTTCGAACCCTCCATAGAAGTGCGAGCGAAACAATGAATGTGCAGCAGTCCACGAGATAACCCGCTCCTGCTCCATAACTTGCAATGATGATTCCGCCAGCTGACGGTCCAACGATTCCGCCGAATTGCCAACGCAAACTCATCAGCGCGCTAGCACTCGGTAGGTCACCGTGGCTGACCAATCGCGGCAAAATTGCATCTTGGCTGGGTCGCTTAAGTCCACTCAGGGCAGCGAAAATCGCTGCAATTACGAAGAGCAATATGACACCGGGTTCTTGTCGCAGAGAATTGAGAAAGAGAACTAGCGTTGCAATCAACGTTCCGAATTCGGTCAACCAGATCATCTTTTTGCGATCCACATAATCTGCGAGGACTCCGCCGTAGAGGCCAAAGATGGTGAGCGGGATTATTTCAACCGCCCCAATCAAGCCGACTGCCCAATATGAATTGGTGAGTTCCTTAATTTGAAAAGGCAGGGCGACAAAGGTGATCATCGATCCGAAATACGAGAAAAGACCAGCGCTCCAGAGCAACCTGAAATCGCGATATTTCTGTAACGGAGATAGATCAATTGCGTACTTGCGCACGGCTAAGTGTAGAAGCCGACCTACAAGAAATTAGTGAAAAGTCTCGGCCTCGGATGGAAAAGATCCGTTTTCAACATCGGCCATCCATCGTCGGGCGCCCTCAATAATTTCAGTTCTGAGGTTGGAATAGGAGCGCGCAAATCGCGGAGGTTTTGGCGTCAGCCCCATGAGATCGGTCCACACCAGAACTTGAGCATCACATGAAGGTCCGGCTCCAATTCCTATAGTTGGAATGGAAAGTAAGGATGTGATCTTTGCTGCCAGCTCAGCAGGTATGAGTTCGAGAACCACCCCGGAACATCCAGCCTCTTGGAGCGCCAGTGCATCGGCCACAATCGCATCTCCAGAATCGTTTCGACCTTGAACCTTAAATCCGCCAAAAGCGTTGACTGATTGGGGAGTCATTCCCAGATGTCCAATGACGGGGATTCCATATTTAACGAGAGCTTTAATCTGTTCGACGACGCGAACCCCACCTTCGAGTTTGACGGCATGAGCTTTGGATTCTTTGAGGAATCTGATTCCGGTTTCAAGAGCTTGGTCGGCGGATCTTTCATAGGAACCGAAAGGAAAATCGGCGATAACTAAGGCTTTCTGGGATCCGCGAACCACAGCTCGAGTAAGAGGAATGAGTTCATCAACAGTCACAGGAATTGTGTTCTCATCGCCGAGAAAATTATTTCCGGCGCTATCGCCAACCAAGAGGACGGGAATTCCGGCTTCATCAAAGATAGAGGCTGTGACCGCGTCGTAGGACGTCAGCATTGACCACTTCTTGCCAGCCTTTTTCCAGGCAGCCAAGTCGCCAATTGTGTAGCGGGCCATGAGAACTCTTTTCTCCTCGAAGCTGAGGCTGGTCAGTCCCCGGGTTGTGTGGCCTGAGTCTATCGATACTCTTGAACTGTGCCTACAGAGTTAACGCGCTCACTCAGAGTCGCTATGGCCCAGGTCAATCCCGTGGTCGGCGATATCGATGGCAATTCTGCGATGATAAAAAACGCCGTTGAACAATCCCTTCGCAGCGATGTCGATGTGGTCGTTTTTCCAGAAATGGTTCTGACCGGCTACCCAGTCGAGGATCTGGCTCTCAGGCCTGCATTTCGCAAAGCCTCACAAGAACGAGTTCGACTTCTCGCGCAAGAACTAGAGGATGTGGGTGCTGGTAATGTGCTTGTTCTCGTCGGTTACTTGGATGAGCGAGTAAAGCCGCAGAATGCAGTGGCTCTGATTCACCGCGGCGCGGTTCAAGCAACGTACATCAAACATCATCTTCCAAACTATGGCGTATTTGATGAGTTTCGAAATTTCGGTCCCGGCCAAGGTACGTTAATTGCGCGCTTTCGCGGGGTAGATATTGGGGTCGCTATTTGTGAAGACATTTGGCAAGACGATGACCCGATAGCCGAACTCGCAGATCGAACTCCTGGGATTGTTCTTGTTCCAAATGGAAGCCCTTACGAACGCAATAAAGATGATGTGAGGCTTTCACTTGTCCAACGTCGCGTACATCAAATTGGCGCACCTATGGTTTATGTAAATATGACCGGCGCCCAAGATGATTTGGTCTTTGATGGTGATTCTTTGGCCGTTAGCGCCCAAGGATTAGTTCTAGCGCGCGCGGAACAATTCACTTCAGCTCTCACAATCGTTGATATTCCGGTCGCAGAGAAAACCTCAACCCCAGACCTTGTCTTGGATGAGACACAACTCAAGGATCGCGCCGAACTTAGCTCCTCAATTGCCCATCGTTTGAGTGATCAAGAAGAGGTATGGGAAGCACTTGTCATGGGTCTTGGCGATTATGTTCGAAAGAATGGATTTAAGAGCGTTGCACTTGGCCTTTCAGGTGGAATTGATTCAGCCCTCGTAGCAACGATCGCAGTTGATGCGCTCGGGAAAAATAACGTTTACGGAGTTTCATTACCAAGCAAATATTCCTCGGATCATTCCAAAACTGATGCCCAACTCCTTGCCTCAAACCTCGGTATCAATTTCCGCACCATAGAGATAGAGCCCGTGGTTCAGGCTTTTGTAAAGGCCACAACCCTCACGGGTCTTGCTGAGGAGAATGTCCAAGCGCGAGTTCGTGGCTCGCTGTTGATGGGGATCTCCAATCAAGAGGGCCACCTCATTTTGGCAACGGGAAATAAATCTGAATTAGCAGTCGGGTACTCAACTCTGTACGGAGACGCCGTGGGCGGATTTGCACCTATCAAAGATATTTTCAAAGTTGATGTATGGAGTTTGGCGACGTGGAGAAATCACAGAGCCCTCTCGGTCGGTGAGGTTCCTCCGATACCTGAAAGTTCCATCACAAAAGAACCAAGCGCAGAATTACGACCAGGTCAGAAAGATACGGATTCGCTACCTGACTATCGACTCTTGGATCGCTTGCTCAATATCTATGTTGAAAAGAATGGCGATGCTGTCGAGATCATCAAAGCTGGTTTTGATAAACCTTTAGTAGACCGAGTTATCGCTATGGTGGATAAAGCGGAATACAAAAGACGCCAATATCCACCTGGACCAAAAGTATCGTCGATTGCTTTTGGAAAAGACCGTCGATTGCCTATGACATCTCGCTGGAAAGAACGCTAGACCTGCAAACAATTCGCAAGTAGCGATTTTTCTTACTTTCAATAAAATTCTTCCCATGCAATCGATGCGCCAATGGTTCTTCACCCGCCGCCGCGTTATCGATTTTGGCCGCGCTAATTCATGCGGTTGCTGTAATTAATTCGCTGAATTAATCAGCACAAATGTTTATGCGCGTTCTCGCGCGTCAGAAAGATCCCATGTGAATTTCACGGAGAACACAAAGGAGAAGTTATGAAGGTTTATAAAGATATTACCGAAGTTTTTGGAAATACCCCGTTGGTACAGCTCAATCGCATGACAGATGGCGCAAAAGCAAAGGTTTTTGCAAAGCTTGAGTTCTATAACCCCACCAGCACCGTCAAGGATCGCATCGGAATTGCCATGGTTGATGCTGCAGAAAAGAGTGGGCAACTTAAGCCGGGCGGAACAATCGTGGAGGCAACATCTGGCAATACCGGAATTGCTCTCGCCATGGTGGGCGCAGCCCGTGGATATAAGACCATTTTGACTATGCCAGAATCGATGTCAAAAGAACGTCGGGCGCTATTAAGAGCATTCGGAGCTGAATTAGTTCTGACTCCAGCTTCAGAAGGCATGAAAGGTGCGGTAGCCAAAGCTGAAGAAATCGGCGCAATTGGCGCAGTTCTGGTTCGACAATTCGAGAATGAGGCTAACCCTGAAATTCATCGAAAAACAACCGCTGAGGAAATTTGGCGCGATACCGATGGAAAAGTTGATGCGGTTGTTGCAGGTATTGGAACGGGTGGAACAATCACAGGAATCGGCCAAGTTCTAAAGTCACGGAAACCAGAAATCAAGATATTTGCGGTCGAACCTGCGGCATCGCCCATCCTTAATGGAGGCAAACCAGGTGGTCATCCCATCCAGGGAATCGGCCCGAATTTCATTCCACCGATTTTGGACCGCTCCGTATATGACGAAGTTATTGATGTTGCTGCAGATGATGCTGTGAAATTTGCACGTCGCGCCGCTAGTGAAGAAGGAATCTTGGCCGGAATTTCGTCAGGCGCTGCACTATGGGCAGCGACACAAGTTGCGCAACGTGATGAATTTGCTGGCAAGAATATTGTCGTAATAATTCCATCTTTCGGAGAGCGATATCTCTCAACAATTCTTTACCAAGATTTGATGGATGCTTAAGTGTTGTCGCGAATCATAGAAGACCTCGATACCGCGTTGCGGCGTGATCCCGCGGCGCGCAATCGACTAGAAGTCGCGCTAACTTATCCTGGCGTTCACGCGATCTGGGGTTATCGCATCGCACACTTCTTCTGGCGACGCGGTTTGAAATTGTTAGCGCGGATCTACGCAAACTGGGTGCGCACCGCAACCGGTATCGAGATCCATCCTGGCGCAAAAATCGGTCGACGATTTTTTATCGATCACGGTATGGGTGTCGTTATTGGCGAGACGACAGTAGTTGGTGATGACGTGATGATTTATCACGATGTCACGTTGGGTGCTCGAACTTTTGAGAATGGGAAAAGACATCCAACTATCGGCGATAACGTAATTATTGGTGCTGGTGCGAGAGTTCTTGGAAATGTCTCCGTGGGCACAGGTGCTCGCATTAGCGCCAACACCGTTGTTACGCGCGACGTTGCGGCGCGGACTGATATCGACGCTTCAGAACAGTTCGTCATATAACTCGATAACCCCTGCTTTCGTAACATAGCCGTAACCATCACGAGGCAGACTGCGGCCCATGAGTTCGACTTCCTCGCAGTCCGCCGACGTTACGAAGCAACAGGAGTTTGTTCTTCGCACCCTTGAAGAACGGGATATCCGCTTTGTGAGACTTTGGTTCACCGATGTCCTTGGCTTTCTTAAATCAGTAGCAATTGCTCCGCCTGAACTTGAGAATGCATTTGCTGAAGGAATTGGTTTTGATGGCTCGGCAATTGAAGGATTTGCACGCGGAACTGAATCAGATATGTTGGTGAAACCTGATCCGGCAACATTTTCAATTTTGCCATGGCGCACCGAAAAGCCTGGTGCAGCTCGTATCTTCTGTGACATCACTTTGCCGGATGGAACTCCATCACCCGTTGATCCACGAAATGTATTGAAGCGAGCTCTCGATAAAGCAGCTCAAATGGGCTTCACTTGTTATACCCATCCAGAAATCGAATTCTTTCTATTTAAGGATCAACCAGTTTCTGGCGTAAAACCAACTCCTGTTGATTCGGGTGGATATTTTGATCACACTCCGACTGCAGTGGGACATGATTTCCGTCGCCAAGCAATCACCTTGCTCGAAGCTATGGGAGTTTCCGTCGAATTTAGCCATCACGAAGGCGCGCCCGGCCAGCAAGAAATCGATCTTCGATATGCCGATGCGTTGAGTACAGCAGATAACATCATGACTTTTCGACATATCATCAAAGAAGTTGCGCTCGATCAAGGATGTCACGCATCTTTCATGCCCAAACCATTTACCGAACATCCAGGATCAGGAATGCATACGCATTTTTCACTTTTCCAAGGTGAGAAGAATGCGTTCTTTGCTGAAGGCAAAGAGGACCAACTTTCAGAGATTGGACGTTCATTTATTGCCGGCATCGTGAAACATGCACCCGAAATTATTGCAGTAACAAATCAATGGGTCAATTCATATAAACGTCTGCACGGCGGGGGAGAAGCGCCAGCAAAGATTTCTTGGGGTAAAGAAAATCGCGATGCGATGGTGAGAATTCCCATGTACAAACCAAAGAAAGAGAATTCAACGCGAATCGAATTTCGCGCCCCAGATTCGGCATGCAATCCATACTTAGCTTTTGCTGTGACGATCGCAGCCGGCCTCAAAGGCGTGGAAGGCAAATATGAACTCGAGAAGATCGCGCAACCAACGACGCTTCCTGCCAATCTCCATGATGCAATTTTGGCAATGGAGAAAAGTGAGTTAGTTCGTGAAACTCTAGGCGAGCATGTTTTTGAGTATTTCCTTCGCAATAAGCGCGCTGAATGGGATGAGTACCGCAAGCAGGTAACGGCCTTCGAGCTCGATCGATATTTGCCAGTCCTTTAAACCGCAGGCTAACCTTTACCCATGTTCTGCAGCGAGTTGCTATCACTGAACGCTCTCTTGGGCGCACTCCTCCTTCGCTGCCGTGGCGAGGCCAATTAACCGGTCTCCTCGCCGCGGGGTTTGACCGCACCGGTTAACAGATCCGGTCGAGTCAACCCAATCAAATAAGGAGTAAAGAAGTGAACTTCCCGAAACAAAATCCATCTTCGATGCCAATGCATCGTTATTCATCCTTTGTGCCCGTAGTTTTAAATGATCGCACTTGGCCAACCAAACAGATGTCGAAGGCGCCCCAATGGTGCTCGGTCGATCTTCGTGATGGCAATCAAGCGCTCATCGACCCAATGGATGTCCCTCGCAAATTAGCGATGTTCAATCTCTTGGTGAAGATGGGCTACAAAGAAATCGAAGTTGGTTTCCCAAGTGCCAGCCAAACTGATTTTGATTTCGTTCGCAAAATTATCGACGATGGAATGATTCCTGATGATGTAACAATCCAAGTTCTCACTCAAGCGCGCGAGAATCTGATTCGTCGAACTTATGAATCTTTAGTTGGAGCTAAGCAAGCAGTAGTGCATCTTTATAACTCGACTTCAACTCTGCAAAGAAGAGTTGTTTTCGGGCTTGATAAAGAGGGAATCAAGAAGATTGCTGTTGATGGAGCAAAACTTTGCAAAGAGTTGGTGGCTACTGTCCCCGGAACGAAGATCTCCTTCGAATATTCCCCGGAGTCATACACAGGAACTGAGCTGGAATTCGCGCTAGAAGTGTGTAATGCCGTCAATGATGTCTGGCAGCCCACTCCGGAATGGAAGACGATCATCAATCTGCCCGCCACCGTAGAGATGGCAACGCCGAATGTATACGCCGACTCGATCGAGTGGATGCATCGCAATCTAAAGTATCGCGAAGGGATTGTTTTAAGTCTTCATCCGCATAATGATCGCGGAACTGGGGTAGCTGCGGCAGAACTTGGATATCTCGCTGGCGCTGATCGCATTGAAGGAACGCTCTTTGGAAATGGAGAGCGCACCGGAAATGTGTGTTTGGTGACGCTCGGATTAAATCTCTTGAGCCATGGAATCGACCCGATGATTGATTTCAGTGATATTCCGGAAATCCGACGGACCGTTGAATATGCAAATCAACTTCGGGTACCAGAACGTCATCCATATGGTGGAGATTTAGTTTTCACTGCCTTCAGTGGTTCGCATCAAGATGCAATCAAAAAAGGCTTTGAACATCTTGAGAAGGATGCGGGCGCCGCTGGAAAAGCAGTTGATGACTTTACGTGGGCGGTTCCATATCTACCGATTGATCCAAAAGATATCGGTCGATCATATGAAGCAGTTATTCGAGTTAACTCGCAATCGGGCAAGGGTGGCGTTGCCTACATTATGAAGACTGAACATCATCTGGATCTGCCACGAAGATTGCAGATTGAATTTAGCCAAGTAATTCAGTCACACACTGATGATCAAGGTGGAGAAGTATTCCCAGAACAGATGTGGAATATTTTCGTCGACGAGTATTTGCCGTCAGAGAAAAATCAGTGGGGCAGATTCCGTTTTGAAGGGTTGACCCAAACGTCTACTCAAGACAAAGGTGTCGAGCTCAGCGTCGATCTTTTGGATGCTAAGGATCCTGTAACTCTCAAGGGCCGGGGTAATGGTCCGATTTCTGCTTTCTGTCATGTCATGCAAGCACATGGAATTGATGTGCAGGTGGCTGATTATTACGAACACGCGATGAGCGCTGGTGGAGATGCCAATGCTGCGGCTTATCTTGAGTGCACAGTTAACGGTGGCACCTATTGGGGCGTCGGAATAGATCCTTCGACCACAACAGCGTCACTCAAAGCGGTGATTTCAGCGGTCAATCGCGCACTTCGCTAACGACCTTCACTACCGTGTGCCCGTGGCTTTATATCGGGACCATGCCGTTGTGATCAGAACCCAGAAACTGGGGGAGGCAGATCGCATCGTCACACTCTTTAGTCGTGAACATGGCCGGATTCGCGCGGTCGCAAAAGGCGTGCGTCGTACCAAATCGAAATTTGGCGCGCGATTAGAGCCAGCTAGCTACATCGATATACAGCTCTACACTGGAAAGACTTTTGATGTCGTCACTCAAGTTGAGAGCCTTGAGAACTTTGGCGACGTTCTTGCCAGCGATTATCAAAAATGGACTATTGCATCTGCGATTTTAGAAGCGTCCGAACGTTTTACCTCTCATGAAGGCGAGCCTGCGTTACAACAATTCTTACTGTTGACTGGTGCGCTTAAAGCGCTCGCACATGAATCACATGACCCATCTTTGATTTTGGATGCATATTTGCTCCGATCACTTTCGGTTGCAGGTTATGCCCCATCAATGACAATTTGTTCGCGTTGCGAAGCCCCAGGTCCACATAAATATTTCTCACTCGTCGGTGGCGGATCGGTGTGTGTAAATTGCAAACCTTCTGCTTCAGCAACACCATCTGTCGAAACTCTCGCACTCATGTCTGATTTATTGACCGGAAATTGGGATGGTGCAGATTCGAGTGAATTGAGAAATCGACGCGAAGCCTCAGGTCTTATTGCGGCATATTTACAATGGCACTTAGAGCGCGAATTGCGTTCATTGCCGATGGTGGAAAGAGCAAGCTCGTGAAACCACCAAAAATTCCACGCGAAAAAGTTCCACACCACGTAGCGCTGGTTATGGATGGAAACGGTCGATGGGCAAAGAAACGTGGATTGCCGCGCACCAAAGGTCATGAACAAGGCGAAAAATCATTATTTGATGTAGTCGAGGGTGCGATTCAAATCGGAGTGAAAGAGCTTTCCGCCTTTGCGTTTTCTACTGAAAACTGGCGGAGATCGCCCGACGAAGTGAAATTCCTAATGGGATTTAATCGGGATGTTATTCGTCGCCGCCGAGATGAAATGAATCGAATGGGTGTTCGCGTCCGCTGGGTTGGGAGGCCGCAAAGGCTTTGGAAGTCGGTCATTGAAGAACTTCAAATCGCCGAAGAAATGACGAAGAAGAACAAAGTTCTTACTTTGAATATGTGCGTGAACTATGGAGGAAGAGCAGAAATAGCTGATGCGGCACAAGCGATTGCTCAAGAAGTTGCCCGAAAGAAGTTGAAGCCTGATCAAATTAACGAGAAAGTTTTTGCAAAGTATCTAGATGAACCGAAGATGAGTGATGTCGACCTCTTCTTGCGCTCATCTGGAGAACAGAGAACTTCGAATTTTCTGATTTGGCAATCTGCTTACGCGGAGATGGTGTTTATGGATGTACTCTGGCCTGACGTCACACGAGAGACGTTATGGAAAGCTATTGAAATCTACGCAGAACGAGATCGACGATTTGGAAAGGCATAAGCATGAGCAGAACAGAAGCTGAATTTTGGTTCGATCCAATATGCCCGTGGGCCTGGATGACATCGCGGTGGATTCTTGAAGTTGAAAAAGTTCGCGATATCTCCGTTAGATGGAATCTGTTCTCTCTCGCGCATCTCAATCGTGACAAAGAACTTCCAGAAGATTACAAAGCTCGCCTGATTCGTTCATGGCACGCAACTCGAGTCATCGCAGCCGCTCAAAAGGCAAAGGGCTCTGATATTACTTTGCCTTTGTACACCGCTATTTCTTCGCGAATTCACCTCAAGAAAATGGATGTTGGAATCGCTCTCTTTGAGGAGGCGCTAGCTGAAGTGGGCCTAGATACTGCGCTTGCCCAAGCAATGAATGACGAATCTTTTAATTCTGCGATTATTGAAAGTCATGAACGTGGAATTGCACTTGTTGGAAATGATGTTGGCACTCCGATTATTTCCGTGTCTGGCGCTGCATTCTTTGGCCCGGTCATTTCTCCTGCTCCTAAGGGTGAGGAGGCCGGAAAATTGTGGGACGGAGTCGTTGGTGTTGCGGGTTATCCAGGATTCTTTGAGATCAAACGTAGCCGCACAGTCGGACCGATCTTTGATTAATTAGTGCAACCCGAGATTGGCAACCAAAAGCCACATAAGAGCAACTCCGGCAAGGGTTGCAAGCAGTGTTAAGCGTGATGGATGGCGCGAGTGCGCTTCGGGCAAAATATGTGAAGTGGCAAGGTAAATAACCATGCCAGAGAAAATTGCCAGATAAAGAGCAACGCTTGATTCACTAATTACGAGTGCCGAGCCAAAGGCTGCACCACCCACTCGAGCCAGCGCGTCAACACCTAGAAGCCACTTTCCTCGTTTACTCCAATGTCCTCCTTTAACAAGAAGTGAAACTGTATTTAATCCATCGCTAAATGCGTGAACCAAGATTGCTACGAAAACTGCGTAACCAAGAGCGTTAGAAACTTGAAACGCAACTCCGAGAGCGACTCCGTCGAGAAATACATGGCCACCCATCGCGAGCGCACCCAAAGTGCCAGCAATATTCGTCGCATGATTGTGATCGTGCCCATAATCCGAATCAGCAGGTTCGTGCGGGCCAGCGAATTGCTCAAGAATATGAAGTGCTAGAAAACCCGCAATAATCGAAACAGAGACAACTGGAACATGTAGCAATTCTTCTTCGGTTGCATGAAAAACCTCCGGCAATAGATCGAATGCGACAAGACCCAGAAGTAAACCAGCCGATAGACCAAGAACCAGGTGAAGTCGGTCGCGGGCGCGCAACGCCAAAAGACCGCCCGCCGTAGTGGCGAGGGCCGTTAAGGCGGCGAGAATAATTGCCAAATTCATGCAGCCGAGATTATCAGTGACGCACAGATAAACTATGAGCCTGCGCCCAGCGAAAGCTGCGACCGGTGCGCACCGCCGACAGCCAGCCGGATGGAGACCACCATGGCCACAGATCGTCTAGAAACCATAGTCAGCCTTGCAAAGCGACGCGGATTTGTTTATCCCTCCTCAGAAATTTATGGCGGACTTCGTGCATCGTGGGATTACGGCCCGCTTGGAGTCGAACTTAAAAATAATGTGAAACGCCAATGGTGGAAATCCATGGTGATGGGTCGCGAAGATGTTGTTGGGCTCGATTCCTGTGTCATTCTCGCTCGCGAAGTTTGGGAAGCATCTGGTCACGTCGAAACATTCACTGACCCACTCACTGAATGCACGGAGTGTCACAAGCGTTATCGTGCGGATCACCTTGAAGATGCATTTGAAGCGAAACATCATCGTAAGCCGGCATCACTTGATGAAGTCAACTGTCCGCATTGTGGCAACAAAGGAAAATTTACAACTCCAAAACAATTCTCTGGATTATTGAAGACTTATTTGGGTGCGGTGGAAGACGAATCTGGTCTTGCATATATGCGCCCTGAGACGGCCCAAGGAATCTTTATCAATTTCGACAATGTCGCCACAACCGCCCGTAAGAAGCCTCCTTTTGGAATTGGACAGATTGGAAAATCATTCCGAAATGAAATCACCCCAGGTAATTTCATCTTCCGTACCCGTGAATTTGAACAGATGGAAATGGAGTTCTTTGTCGTTCCAGGAACTGACGAGGAATGGCACCAAACCTGGATTGACACTCGTCTTGCTTGGTATATTGATTTAGGAATTAACCCAGATCGCTTGAGACTCTTTGAACATCCAAAAGAAAAGCTATCTCACTATTCCAAGCGCACCGTTGATATCGAATATAAGTTTGAATTTGCAGGAACAGAATGGGGCGAACTCGAAGGAATCGCGAATCGAACCAACTTTGACCTTAAGGCGCATTCAGAGAAGTCGGGCAAAGATCTTTCTTGGTTTGATCAGGAAAAGAATGAGCGCTGGTTCCCCTACGTCATCGAACCAGCAGCTGGCGTAGATCGTTGTGCTCTGACCTTCCTGATGGATGCATATACCGAGGATGAAGCCCCGAATTCCAAGGGAGAAATGGAGAAGCGCACGGTGCTTCGATTGGATTACCGATTATCGCCAATCAAGATTGCTGTATTGCCACTTTCCAGAAACGCGGATCTTTCACCCAAAGCTCGAGATTTAGCTGCGCAGCTTCGAAAGAATTGGAACGTCGATTTCGATGATGCTGGCGCTATCGGTCGGCGTTATCGCCGCCAAGATGAAATTGGAACTCCATACTGCATCACAATCGATTTCGAAACTCTTGAAGATAATGCAGTCACAATTCGCGAGCGCGATTCCATGAAACAAGAGCGAATCGGAATTGACCAGGTCGAGTCATGGTTAGCGCCACGGCTACTGGGTTGTTAAATCGTAAACCGCTTCATCTTCCCATTCGTGGTGGCGGTTTAGATCTCACAGTTCCTGTCGTGCTGGCTCCGATGGCCGGCATAACTAATTCAGCTTTCCGATTGCTTTGCCGTGAACAAGGTGCTGGTTTATTTGTATCAGAGATGGTCACAGCGCGAGCTTTGACCGAGCGCAATGAAGAGACGATGCGAATGATCATTCCTGGAGCAGGGGAGACTCCGCGATCAGTTCAACTTTATGCAACTGATCCTCACGATTTAGAACGAGCAGTTGAGATGTTGGGAAGTGAAGACTTAGCCGACCACATTGATTTAAATTTCGGCTGTCCGGTTCCCAAAGTTACTCGTAAAGGTGGGGGATCTGCTCTGCCCTACAAACGACGTTTATTCGCGTCGCTAGTTTCGGCTGCAGTGAATACAGCAAAGAAATATCAAATACCTGTGACGGTAAAAATGCGCGTTGGAATCGATAGCGAACATGAAACGTATTTAGATGCAGGAAAGATTGCTGCTGATTTAGGCGTTGCATGGGTCGCACTTCATGCCCGAACCGCCGCTCAGTTCTATGAAGGAAAATCTGATTGGTCGAAAATTGCCAATCTTGTCGAGCATTTAGCGCCAACAGGTGTGCCCGTATTGGGTAATGGAGATATTTGGTCGGGTAATGATGGAGTGACAATGATGGCCCAGACCGGGTGTGCGGGAATCGTTGTTGGTCGAGGCTGTCTTGGTAGACCCTGGTTATTCGCGGATTTAGTCCGCGCGTTTAATGGAGAAAGCGAACGACCTTTACCACGGCTATTTGAAGTACGCGAAGTCATGTGGCGACATGCACAGCTACTCGTTGATTATTTTAATAATGAACATCGGGCATGTAGAGATTTACGAAAACATATGGCCTGGTATCTCAAAGGGTTTCGTGTTGAAGGTGGATTGCGCTCGCAATTTGGAATGGTGTCTTCGCTCTCTGAATTAAGAATACTTTTAGATCAATTAGTAGATCAGCCTTATCCCGAGGCCATTGGAGATGCACCGCGCGGCCGCACGAGTCATGGTCGAGCAGTCACGCTCCCACAAGGCTGGCTCGATGATCCTGAAGAATTAGTCAGCGTTGATGGCAGCGATTCTGGTTCTGGCGGCTGATGTTTCTCATCAAATTTATTTGGCGTTTCATAACGTTTATCCTTCTCGTTGCACTTGTGATTCCGACCTGGGCCATAGCGCGCACATGGTACGCCGCAAATAATGAAACGATTCGAAAAGCTGATGCCATTGTTGTGATGGGAGCTGCGCAACTAGATGGTCGCCCGGGCGAAGTACTTTCGGCTCGGTTAAAAGAAACAAAAAGAATTTACGAGAATAATTTTGCACCGAGAATATTCACCCTTGGGGCTGGTGCGCCTGGAGATAGATTTACCGAAGCTGGATCGGGGAAAAATTGGTTGATTTCTCATGGGATTCCTCGAAAATCTATTACTGCAGTGACGAAGGGTAGAGACACTTTTACTAGTATTGAAGCGTTTGCTACGACTGCAAAGAAGTTGAAAGTTAAAGACATCATCATCGTGACCGATCCCTACCATTGTCTACGTTCGATTACGATGGCCGAAGATAAAGGATTTATCGCAACGTGCTCGCCGACTCGAGTTGGAATTGCGAGTCTAGAAAAAGCTGGTTTTCGCTATCTTTTGCGTGAAGCTGGAGCGTATTTGGCATATGTAACGCTTGGTCGGCGTGGCATACACATCAGCGACCACGTAGCCTAAGGTCACCATGGTTCTCAAAGCAGCGGATGAAAATCGCGCTTATTCTGAACGTGATCGCGAGCGTTTTCTCGATGAACCCGCAAAACGAAAAGGACGTACTGAATTTGCTCGCGACAGAGCACGCATCATTCATTCATTCGCTCTGCGTCGACTTGCTGCTAAAACGCAAGTTGCAGTTCCGTGGGCAAGTGATTTTCCGCGCACTCGACTTTCACATTCATTGGAATGCGCACAAGTGGGAAGAGAATTAGGTGCCGCACTTGGTGCAGATCCCGATCTCATGGAAAGCGCATGTCTTGCACATGATCTTGGTCATCCTCCTTTTGGACATAATGGCGAAGAGGCGCTTGCAAAAATTGCTGAACCGATTGGTGGATTCGAAGGAAATGCCCAAAGTTTCCGTCTGCTAACACGAATTGAAGCAAAGACTGTTGATAACGAAGGACTCTCCGTTGGCTTAAATCTCACGCGTGCCACACTCGATGCTGCTACAAAATATCCGTGGAGCGCGTTCGAAAATTCTAGAAAATTCGGAGTGTATGAAGACGATCAAGAGATATTCTATTGGGTCCGTGAAAATGCGCCCCAAGGTAAAACTTCAATGGAAGCGCAGATTATGGATTGGTCGGATGATGTCGCGTACTGCGTCCATGATCTCGAAGATGCGTTAGTGACTGGCCAGATTGATATCGCACAGTTACGCGATGATCTTCCTCATCTATATCTTGTCGCCACTCAAGATTATTTGCCAGACATGAATGAAATCGAAGCGCAAACTGCTCTAGATTCATTAATGAGCCTCTCTTGTTGGCCCAAGTCTTTTGACCGTAGTCATCGCCATCTCGCGCGATTGAAGGACCTCACGAGTCAGCTGGTAGGTAGATTCGCACTCGCGGCCGAAAGTGAAACTCGCGCACATTTCGGCGATGGAGATTTAGTTCGATACTCGGCGAATCTTCTCGTCCCTCGCGCTCAACGCGTTGAAGTCGCGCTTTTGAAGTCAATGGCGGGCCACTACATCATTCGAGCAGAGAAATCCCAAGAGCGATACGCCAAACAACAGCAAGTCATTGTTGACTTAGTCCAAGCGGTAAGAGAAGCAGCTCCCAGCACTCTGGAGAGTTTCTTCCTTCAAGAATGGAATCGCGCCGATAGTGAGCGGGAAAAAATGCGCGTCGTGATTGATCAAATCGCATCATTGACGGATGTCGGCGCATACGCTCTTCATGAACAACTCTCGATGAGCAAGTAATAGGGGCATAGGATTACCGGCATGTCAGGACGAATTCGCGATGTCGACGTAACGTATGTTCGCGATCATTCACCCATTGATGAAGTCGTGGGCGAGTATGTCCAGCTCAAAGGAGCAGGTGGCGGGCAGAAAAAGGGTCTCTGCCCATTTCATGATGAAAAAACTCCATCATTTCATGTGACTCCAAGTCGCGGATACTTTCACTGTTTCGGTTGCCAAACCGGCGGTGACGTAATCGCCTTTGTTATGAAAATGGATCATTTAACATTTACCGAAACCATCGAACGTTTAGCAGAACGAATTGGATACCAACTCACATATGAACAGGGAAGTGGCGGAGGTAAAGCTCCGGCGGGTCAACGATCTCGTCTTATTTCCGCACACGTAGCGGCGGTTAATTTCTATCGCGAGCAACTTCAGCTTCCTGAAGCTTCGAATGCCAGAGAACTGCTTATGAAACGTGGTTTTGAGAAATCTGCCTGCGATGATTTCGAAGTCGGATATTCACCTGACCAATGGGATGCTCTTACCAAGTTCCTACGCGGACAAGGGTTCACTATCGAAGAAATAACGTTGGCAGGACTTTCAAAAGAAGGCCAAAAAGGTCCCATTGATCGATTTCGAAATCGTTTAATGTGGCCAATCCGAGATATTTCTGGTGATGTCGTAGGTTTTGGCGCAAGAAAATTAGCAAGTGATGAAGAAGATCAGGGACCTAAATATCTCAATTCTCCTGAAACGCCGATCTATAAGAAGAGCCAAGTTCTATACGGCCTTGATCGTGCGAAAAAAGAGATAGCAAAGAAGCGCCAGGCAGTAATAGTTGAGGGATATACCGACGTCATGGCTGCACATTTGGCAGGTATCACGACTGCGGTCGCAACCTGCGGAACTGCCTTTGGCGATGAACACATTCGAATCTTGCGCCGATTACTCATGGATGATGACGCATTCCGTGGCGAAGTAATTTTTACCTTTGACGGAGATGCTGCAGGACAGAAAGCTGCATTGCGCGCTTTTGGAGATGACCAGAAGTTTGTAACTCAAACATTTGTTGCGGTAGAGCCATCAGGAATGGATCCATGCGAATTGCGTCAACATCAAGGCGATGCGGCAGTCCGTGATCTCATTGCTCGACGAGTGCCACTTTTTGAATTTGCGATCAAGAGCGCGATAAAACAGTATGACTTGACCAATGCAGATGGTCGTGTTTCCGCCCTCAATGCGGCCGCACCTCTTATCGGAAAGATTCGTGATACTTCGCTCCGCCCCGAATACGCACGAAGTCTGGCGGGATGGTTAGGTATGGAAGTCGAAGTCGTTACGGCCGCAGTAAAGAAGAACACATCGCCACCTGTGAAGAATCAAAGTGAGGTTCCCGCGACCAGCAATTGGAGACCAGATCCCAATGAACCACGTTTGATGTTGGAGCGAGAAGTATTGAAGGCTCGTCTACAAATGCCGGCACTTGTTCGACAATGGCACGACCTTGAGAAGAACGCTTTTTCACATCCCGCCTATGTAAAACTACGCGAATTTATTGATTCACAGACGGATCTTGAAGCTGTATCACTAGAGTCAGCTGAATCAGATGAATTGAAGTCATTCATCACCGAATTAACAGTCGAGCCCATAAGAACTAATGGTGAGATTTCAGATCGATATGTATCGAGCATTACTGCCCGTCTCAATGAAGTTGCGTTAAGCAGATCTATTGCAGAAGTGAAGTCGAGTCTGCAGAGACTGAACCCAATTGAGAATGAGAATGAATACAACGCCACTTTCACCCAATTGGTTGAGATGGAGAGCAGGCGCCGCTCCTTGCGCGAAT
>Ga0214917_10001811_pt1 | contig 27093 bp, 9 predicted proteins | sample LL_1208_BB_MetaG_FD_177983 | JGI IMG/M metagenome (GOLD analysis project Ga0214917, IMG submission 177983) | Freshwater microbial communities from Lake Lanier, Atlanta, Georgia, United States - LL_1208_BB | ecosystem: Environmental > Aquatic > Freshwater > Lake | place: USA: Georgia | collected... | reverse complement strand
CACTTGTTGCATAAACCCAGGTTTCTAAACTAAAATTACCAGATCCAAAAACAAATGCATCATTATCTGCCATTTCTAAGTAAGCGTTAGTGGAGCCATCAAAATATGCCGAACCACCGTGCGTCGCTGGTGAGTACACAGCAGTGGGGGCAAAAGGGGAGAAGGCTTGCACGGAAGGATAGTAGTTAAAACCTATAGTTAAATTAGCCGAACCTTGATCCACAAATCTACGAGTATGACAAATCAATAAACGGGTATTTGCTTGACTAGGATCAAATGCTTGAGCAGGAACTGTAAAGGTTGAACCAGAATATAGTGCCGCTGCGCTCAGTCTCAAATTTGACAAATAACCATTTAGATAAAGATCGTTATAATAATTTCTCCAACCAATAGTAACATCAGTGCTGGGTACATTGGTTGTACCAGGAATATTAGAATTACCTCCACTAAGGGTTAATTTTATACCATCTAACCAACAATGCATATTAGATGAATTGTCCCGAACTACAGCTACATGATACCATCTACCTACAGAAGGCGCAGAAACATTCCAATTAGTATTGTAATCAGTGGAACTAACTGATATACTAACAAAGTACTTGTATTGACCGGTATCATTGGTTAGTCCAAATTGAAATGAAGATCCGCTAGCAGTGTTACTTCTACGCATTATAAAAGAAGCTGCTCCTCCACTGCCTGGTATAGCATTGTAATATACAAAAGTTTCCCAAGTAAACTCACCAGAAAACGATAAAGCAGCATTAGAAGGAACAGATAGTCCATTACTACCATTAAATAATGTGCTCCACCCTGACTGTGAAAACGGTGAAAAACTACCCTGCGTGGGGTTTCCGTTGCGGGTTATTAACCAGTTATAAGTACTTGAATCTTGAAAGCTGTGATTATTGTGCGGTTGGCGATTTTGTAGGGTTAGTAATTGTGTATTGGCTGTGGCTGTGAGTGGAGCAGTGGGTAGCGCGAAGTTTGCTGTATAAGCGGCTGTACCTTTAATAAACCTAATATTTGATATATATCCCGTCATTGGGTAGTTTGACCCATAAGCTACACCAGCAAACAGATAAGTTCCTGTATAATTTGTAGTATCTGTTACGGTTCCATCTAATATACCATTAACAAAATATCTATGAGTAGTCCCTTGTCTAGCAACAGCTAAATGGCACCAAGTATATAGTGGTATAACACTACTTGTTCCTATAGTATAGGTACCATTGTTAATAAAAAATCCTTTACCTGAACCACTACCTCTGGCTATGCCTATGCTGTTAGTATAGGCAGGTGTATTGGTTCCTGGAGCATTGGGACCGATTTGTAAGATTCCTGGATCACTACCAACAGCTGTAAAATAAACCCAACATTCTAGTGTAAAATCACCAGTACCAGGGGCAAGATTAGGACTGCTTGTGCTAACAATATAATCCCCTGTACCATCAAAATATGCACTTCCAGTAGTTATATCAGTTTCTGTGAATGGACTAAAGGATTGTACACTAATAGAGCCATTGGCAGTTATTGTTAATGGACTTGGGCTTGTATCTATAAATCTATTGGAACGACACGTATTTAGAACTTCTACACCAGCTTTTGTAATTACTAAGTTTGAAATATAACCAGTATATGAGTATGTTCCTGTTTGCCCAAAACTTCCAATTCCCAAATTAGACTGATTAAAGTTTGTGGTGTTTGCTACATAAGATTGCTGAACATCATTAACAAAAAGATATAGAATTCCAGAGGTTCGCCTTACTTCTATTTTGTTCCAGGTGTATGCACTAATTGTTCCAGTAAGTGTTTGAAGTGCAAGATTATCTATCCTAAAATCAATAGAAGTACTATTCCCTGAATAGATAGCCCATGAACCTGTTTGGTTTGATGTTCCAGTAATATATGTATTACTTAATCCAAGTGTATACAAATAAAGTATTATAGAAAAATCGCCTGTACCCAATGCCAATGCAGCGTTAGAAACAGCTAAATAACTACCACCACCAAAATAATTACTCCAACCAGTCAAGTAGGGACTAAAATTACTGGCGCGTGTATCGCCAACCACAGTAATTGGAAAATTATTTATGCTAGCATCCGTAACTATAGTAGGACCACTATTACCTGGTAAGTATAATGTGGTTAATCTATAGTAAGGATCACTAACACCTATAGTAATACTAAAAGTACGTGGGCTGTCTTGATTTTCCAGGTCTGTAGCTACAACAGTAAAGCTGTAAGTAGTATCATTAGCTATGCCAGTTACTGTACCTGATAGTAGTCCACCACTGCTAAGCGATAATCCAGTAGGTAGTGTGCTGCCAGCTTGTAATTGATATGTAGTTGCCGAGGTAGCTGCTAGTTGTATACTAATAGCAGTATCAACTGTTCCATCATTTAAAATGCTTGCAGTAACCCAACTTGGCGTAGCACTGAACGTAATACCATTCACACGTATAGCTACACCACCATCACTATTTACTAGGTATATAACATAAGTACCTGCTATGGTGGCCGGCACCTGCGCACGCACTTCGGTAGCTGATACAAATGTGGTACTAGTGGCTGCAACATTATTAATCAAAACCTGGCAACCTGCACTAAAGCCAGTGCCTATAATCTTTATATAACCACCCAAAACATCTACAGCTGTATCGTCCAATATCTGATAGCTACTATTAGTAACTTGAATACTAGTAATTTTTGGCGTAGTTTCTTGAGGACTACCACTACTTGCACTAGTAATTTGTCCACTCTGATTAACAGTTATACTACTATTAGTATAACTGCCAATAGTAACGCCTGTACTAGCTATAATTCTTTGAGGTACTTTTGTTACCATGGTTAATCCTATTGTGGTGGAAACGCTGCTGTTGGTGGGGTAAAGTTCGTGGTGTAGCGAGCGTATTTACTTACCCTGACATCTTGAAGATACCCGTTCATTGGATTGGCACCTACAGAAACTCCCTCTGCGCCAAGCACTGGTCTATCAGCAAAACCAATATACGTTAAACTATCCGTATATGTAGAACCAGACTGAGTACCATTTATAAACAACTTTGTACTACCACTAGATTTGCAAACCGCAATATGTGTCCATGTGTTTGCAGAAATTGACGATCCAGTAATTTGTATATTTGCATTTGTGTAAAAACAAACTGCATTTGTATAGTACATAATCATCGGGGCAAGATCAGAAGACGTGGATTTTCTAAAATCACAAAGCAACTGAGTCCCACTAGTGGTGTTTAAATAAAGCCAAAACTCAATTGTCCAATTTCCGCTTCCAAAAGCAGTGTTACTACTACTTGAGTTACATATTGCATAATCCCCCGTTCCATCAAACGCCATAGAGCTACCACCAAACTTGCTCTGCGCAGTACTTATCTTGGCATCCCCCACCGTCTCCAGATCATTCTTGCTTGTGGCATCGTAGATACCAGCGTTGGTGAAGTTGAGGAGGAGGGATGTGTTAGTGATGTTGGTGAGAGGTGCTGTGGGGACGGTTATGGTTGAGTACCCAGTGCCTTTAAGAATACGAACATCAGATAAATAGCCGGTCATGGCATTTATACCTGTCGAATACCCGTCTGCCCCTATGATTGGTCTGCTTGTGCCAACCGTGTAAGTCGTGGAATCTGAATATGTTGATCCCTGCTGAACCCCATTGAAGAACATTCTTGTGCTGCCGCTTGCCCTGCTTACAGCAACGTGAGTCCACGTATTAGTTGGGAAAGCACTGCTTGAAATTTGTATAGCGCTGTTAGCGTAGTAATTCAAAATACCGCCGGGGCTAAAGTACAAAGTTATGTTTGTCCCGCCAGTAGTGCCGCTTCCTCTTGTATCAAATAGAGTTGGATTTGCTGCTGTTGACGTCAAGTACGCCCAAAACTCAATCGTAAAGTCACCAGCCCCCATTGCTAGCGCAGTTTGACCACCGAGGGTCAAATAATCCCCAGTCCCATCAAAATACCCTGACCCACCATTGGTCACGGCAGACCAGCTTGAGGTGGGGTTGAATGGGGAAAAGGCTTGTACGGAGGGAGAGCCGCTAATTGTTGTCGGTGCTGCGTTGTTAGCGTTGTCTATGAATCTATTTGACTGACAAGTTAGCAACGAAACTGTGCCAGTAATAGACCCTGCAACATTTGCACCTGATGTTCCCACCGATGATGTCGTTAACGGAGCGGTCGCAGGTGTAAAGTTTCCTGTATATAAAGCCTGATTATTAACAACCCTAGCGTTAGAAACATAGCCAGTTAAATATAATGGGCTGCCGCTAGCGTAATAAGCAATATTTACCGCATTTACGGATGCTGGCGTAAAGGAGTTTGACCCAACTGAGCTTCCATTTATATACCCTGTTGTGGTCCCGCTATTTCTAACAACTGCAATATGGGTCCACGTATTTATAGGGACCGTTTGTCCAGTAAAAGGACTTTGCCCTGTTGTTCCATCAGTAACAGTTAAGTAGTTAGATGCGTCAACATATATAATCGCACCGCTAACTCCCCCTGAGTTGAAATGCACAAAAGTCTGTAATGTAGAGCCGACTGTCCTGTACACCCAAAATTCAACTGTGAAATTAGAGCTTAAGTTCGCGTGAGCAAATCTTAAGTAACTTGACCCATTAAAATAATTCCCCCACCCCGTCTGACTAAAAGGTGAGAACGTACCTTGTGTGGTGTTGCCACTACGAGTAATGGTGAAGTTATTGGTAGAACTATCTAAGAACGTGTTATTCTGGGCATTATTAGTGCCCACACCGGGCAAGTGTAATGTGGTTAATTTATAATAAGGATCACCAATTACAATAGTAATCTGTAAAGCTTGTGGTGTATCTTGCAACTCACTATCAGTTGCTACTATAGTAAAATTGTAGGTAGTATCTGTAGCTATATTACTAACAGTTCCCGATAACAATCCACTACTACTAAGTGACAACCCACTTGGTAATGTACTACCACTTTGTAGTGTATAAGTTACAGTACTATTACTAGTAGCTGCTAGTTGTATACTGATGGGCGTATTTTTTACGCCACTGCTAAGTGGGCTAGTAGTTTGCCAAGTTGGTGTTGAACTGTAGTTTAGGCCGTTTACACGAATAGCTACACTGCCATCACTGTTAGTTAGATAAACAGTATAAGTACCTGCTACTTGTTGTGGCACTTGTGCACGTACAGTTGTTGAATTAATAAAGCTAACGCTGGTTGCGACTAGTGTGCCGACAACAATCTGACAACCATTGTTAAAACCAGTACCAGTTATAACAATATAACCACCACTAAGATTAACAGCTGTGTCATCTATATTTTGATAATTACTATCAGTTATTGCAATACTAGTAATTTTAGGCACTATACTAGTTGTACTAACATCTCCTAGTACTCTAATCTGAATAATACTACCATTTGGAGGTGCTACATCAAACACTACACTACTACCATTTATTGTATAGTCTGTGGTAGGAGTTTGAACAATACCATCTAAAACTACTAATACTGTATTAACATTTATTCCATTGCTAGCTTGATAACTAGTAGTACTACCATTACTAGTATAAGTATAAGTAACATATTCTAAATTATTACCACTAGCACCTTGTATACCTTGTATACCTTGTTGACTAATACCCTGCACACCTTGTTGACCTATAGTGCCCTGAATACCTTGTTGACCTATAGCGCCTTGTATACCTTGAGCACCCTGTACGCCCTGTACACCTTGTACACCTTGTTGACTAATACCCTGCACACCTTGTTGACCTATAGTGCCCTGAATACCTTGTTGACCTATAGCGCCTTGTATACCTTGTGCACCATCACTACCTATATAGCCACTAATACCTTGTATACCTTGTGCACCATCACTGCCTATATAGCCACTAATACCTTGTATACCTTGCAGTTGATTATATCCACCACCTTGTATACCTTGTGTACCTTGCACACCAGGAGTACCTACGCTGGCAGTAATATGCCAAGTTGTACCGTCATATATAAATTCATAAGTAGTACCACTAATATCTAGTAGTACATCATTTGTAGTGTTTTCAATTGTACTATCATTTCTTGACACAACTAAGTTATTTGTACTAAAACTACTACCATCTGTAATAGTTACGGTAGCACCTAGTTGTGGATTACCAGGTAGTGAAACAGTAAACCCACCACCACTAGTATCTGCTATAATTCTATCACTATTACTAGCTACATAATTACTAGTTTTTCTAGACCAATTTTGAACTCCACCACCACTTAAACCTTGTATTCCTTGAATACTTGTTCCTTGTACTCCTTGTATACCTTGAGTACCTAAATTAACAATAGCATTGTTGGTGTTTTTATAGTAAAGTAATCCATCAGCATAATTTAATGCTAATTCACCATAGGCTAAGTCAGTGGTAAGGGGTACCTTACCACTGACTGAACTTTTTTTCAATTTAAGCAAAGATGCCATGTATTACTTCCTAAAAAGGAATGTTAATAATATAATTTTAGTAGCTGCCGCCGTCTATTTCTGCTAAGGTTACATAACCACTATCTACACTAAAATTAGTTGTACTAAAACTTGCTAAACCTTTTATAGCATTAGCAGCTAAACTAGCGGCTGTAGCTATAGGAATTGATGTAGAACTAATAGCAGTTATTAAACCTTTAGCAGTTACTGTTAGTGTTGGTACACTAGTACTATTACCAAATGTACCTACATTACTATTTACTGTGGCTAGCGTTACAGCAGCGTCTACTGTTGCTGTACCATCTACACCAGTAAATGTACCTGTAGCATCACCGCTTAGTGTTAGGTTACGAGCTGTAGCCCACTTAGTAGCTGTATCTGCATTTCCTGTTAAGTTTCCAGTAACATTAGCATATACTTGTTTATTGAAATCCCAACTGTTATTTGTGCTATTATAAAGTATGGTTGCTGCGGTTGTGGGTCCTAAGATTGTTAAACCTGCACCATTTGCTTCTGCAGCAGTTGTAGCATCTTTTGCTAGTGTAATATTTAGATCACCAATTGCAACTGTTGTACTATTTACAGTAGTTGTTGTACCTTGTACTGTTAAATTACCAGTAATTGTAGCATTACCTGCAACACTGATATTAGCCGCTGTAATATCATCGCTGCTTAGCTGACCACTTACAGTAACATTGTTAAAGGTAACATCACTAGTTGTACCAACAGCCTGACCGATTGCAATACTAACTTGATTGTTGCTTACTGTGGTGGTAACGCCTGTTCCAGCATTAAAGGTTAGTGTATCAGTACCTAGTGCAACCGCATCGTTATGAGTACCATCTGTAATATTAAGTGTAGTACTAATAGTAGCTGTACCTGCAGCAGTTAATCTACCCTTACTATCAACAGTAAATGTAGGAATTTGAGTAGTACTACCATAACTACCAGCTGTAACAGCAGTATTTGCTAGTGTTAGTGGTGCATCTACATTTGCACTGCCATTAACACCACTAAATGTACCTGTAGCATCACCGCTAATAGTTAGATTACGTGCTGTTTGCCAAGTAGTAGCTGTACTAGCATTACCTGTGACTTCACCTGTAACATTACCAGTTAAATTACCACTAAAACCAGTACTAGCTGTAATTGTTGTACCTGTAATAGCAGCTGCTACTGCTGCACCAATTACAGTGCCATCAATATTACCACCATTTACATCAATAGTTGTAAATGTACTTGTACCACTACTTGTAATATTACCTGTTACATTACCTGTTACATTACCTGTAATATTACCCGTTACATTACCACTAAAACCAGTATTTGCTGTAATTGTTGTGCCTGTAATAGCTGCGGCACTGGTGCCGCCGATTATTGCACCATCTACTGTACCACCATTTACGTCAATATTACTAAATGTACTTGTACCAGTACTAGTAATATTACCTGTTACATCACCAGTTAGGTTACCAGTTACATTACCAACAAAACCAGTACTTGCTGTAATAGTAGTACCAGTAATAGCAGCTGCTACTGATCCACCAATTATAGCACCATCTACAGTACCACCATTTACATCAATAGTTGTAAATGTACTAGTACCAGTACTAGTAATATCGCCACTTACATTTCCAGTTAAATTACCAGTAACATTGCCTGTAACATTGCCTGTTAGATTACCAACAAATCCACTATTAGCTGTAATAGTAGTACCAGTAATTGTAGAAGCACTAGAACTACCAATACTAGTGCCATCAATAGTGCCACCATTTACATCAATAGTTGTAAATGTACTTGTACCACTACTTGTGATATTACCTGTTACATTACCTGTTACATTACCTGTTAAATTAGCAGTAATTGTACCAGCACTAAAATTACCGCTTCCATCTCGTTTTACTAAAGTAGATACTGTATTATTATTAGTAGCTGCATCAATCATATCTGTATAGCGTTTTCCGCCAATAATAATATGATTTACTGCATTACCATTAGTTTCTGTACCCATACCAATATAGAGTCTATCGCCTCCATTGGCACCATTATCTGCTAATGCACTATAAGCTAATTCACCTGCACCTAATGTTGCTGGATTACCGCCTACTTCGCTGCGTTTAATTCTTAAAATAGAGGCCATTGTTACTCCTTTTAATATTGACCAGACTCAATTATTTGTTTATTTAATAAATTGCCTGCGATCCATTTACTTGTTTGTGTACTAAAAATTAATAAACTTCCATCACTAAGATTTGTTAAATCTACATCGTCCATAGTTGCTATACTATTAGGACCTATAGTTCCTGCTACAATTGCATAGGTAGACTCATTTTGAATAACTACTGTATTGTTATTTTCTGTAACAATAGCTTCTAAAGGTCCACCACTTTCTATTACAATTGTATTTACCTGATCTAATACAATAGTTGAGGTTGTCATCTTACAATCTCTTTTACTAGTGATATTGTTCCGGTTATAAGAGGAAATACTTCTCCAGATCCACTAGTTAGCTCTAGTCCATAAACAGCACTAGAAAAATCAAAAGTAGTAGTATCAGCAGCACTTATAGTAATAGTAATAATTTTATTTGTATTATCTATAACTATACCTTGATTTGGCGCACTTGTTAACTGCTTAAGCACTCCTGGACTATTAATATTTTCTCTCATTTGAAATAAACCAGTGAAATTATTTAATCCAACTGGAACATTATAACTAATTGTTCCTCCACTAGTATACGTATTAAAATTACTACTATTTAAATTATTTATTATAATAGTGTTACTAGTAACTGTATTAGCTAAATAAAATTGATCTTCGCTAGGTTGATTAATTTGATTCATACCAACTACATCAGTTACTCTAAATCGCCATCCAGCAGGTATAGTATGTGTATTACTAGTAGTTATTACACAAGGGGCTTCTTTACTAATATTACTTATAGGTACATATGCTTTTGTTTGAGATTCCCATCTAAAAGTTTCTTTAAATGTACTACCTTGATAAATTTTAAGATTAATTCTTGCTGGTGTAATACTCATTGTGTACCCCTTTCTGCAACTAATTTCTTAAAACTATCTAATTCTAGTGTTAATGTAGAAATTTCTTCTTGTAGTCTATTATTTTCAATATTTAATTTACTTATTTGCTTATTTAATTCTATTATTTCTTGTTGTAATTTTCCTAATTCTTTGCTTAGGGTAGTATTTTGATTACTCATGCGTTCTATTTCTGTATGCATAATGCTTATTATATCACTTTCTGCTTTAGTAGTACGCCAATCTCGTATTAACTTCTGAAGACCCATTACAAATGCTATTAGGGCAACAGATAATAGCGATATAGTTTGTACGAAGCCTTGATTATCTGTATCCATTACAAATTCTCCTGCTAATATCTGTACGAATTTATTACATTATACCAGAAAAGCTATTCAAATTCAACTAGAAAAATCTTTTGCTTACAAGTATTTTTTATAGATATTTTAAATGCTCTAGGTATTAACCACACAAATAAATACAAGCTATTTGTTTAATTTCTGTTGGTGATGTAAATACTACAGTCTCTCTAGATTTTGCTACAGTATAATTTCTAATTATATCATCATGTTGTTTCATACCTTTTCCAAGCATAGATGAAGATGTTATTAAGTCTCCAACATCAATATTACCGCCTTCTCCACATACATTAATTAAACCTTCTCCTAAAGAATTGATAGTTATATATCTTGAATTAGTATGTATTTCTATATACTGCTCCATTGGTTTTGTATTTATGTCCGGGTCTGTTAATTCCTTATCAGCTGCTATTGCTACAGGTATTGATGGAGAGTTTACTATGCCATAGTTAGAAATTACTCCAACTACAGACTTTTGGTTAATACTACTAGCCAAAGTAACTTTAGTAATAGTATCATCTATAGTTTTTTTAGATACTGGAAATAAGTCTATAACTATATCGCCCAAAGTAAATTGTTCATTTGGATCTATATAAGCATCATGTGCTCCGGTAAATGATCCTACACCACCTACTAAATAAGCTGCATATAGATTATTAGCAAGTGTAATTGACTTTAATAGAGTTGATGTCTTTAATGTCAGAGGATTATCGCTTACTATACCATCATATTTAGCAAAATAACCACCATAGTCACTAGTACCAAGAAAAAAGTTACTAAGGTCTGGCATATTAGTAGCTGTTTGTTCATAATTGCCCCTATATAGTCCTTCTATAGCAGAACTATTAGTAGCTAAAAAAGTACCACATCTCCAACTTCCATCTACTAGAGTACTTTTATTTGACTTTACAAATATGCCAGTTACTCCAGACTCGGTTGTAAGAACAGAAGCAGCTCCTATTGCACCTGTCGTAGTATATGTAATTGCTAATAACGAATATCTATCCTTATCAACAGTACTAGAATTTTCAAAAGCAGCTACTCCTTTATAGTATTTGTAAGTTGCCTTTCCTTGTTTATCATCTGGACCCCTGACTTGTATACTTGTATTTTCGCCTAATTGGAAAGTTCCTTGCAGTTGTGATGTTGAACTGTTAACGTTTAGTGTTCCTTGATTACTTAATCTATTTAAACTAACAGTACCAGTTTTAATATTACTGCCATCAATAAAAGTAGTGTCGGTTCCTATGGGGCTGTTTAATTTAGTAAAAGTAACCAAACCTGTAAAAGAAACAAATGAGGTAACATCTCCAAAAACCAATGGAGCAGATCCAGCACCAGGAGTATTTTCTATACCTGAATATAATAAAGACCAAGTTTTTGCATTACCATTAATATCTAGCGAAATACTAGGCGCAGTTGTAGACCAACCATTCAAATTGCCATTGGAGCCGGGAGTTAAACTACCATCAGCAAAACCATAGTTTATTATACCAGATGGTTTTGCCGGTTGAGTGGCCTTTATTTGAAATAAATAACCACTAACAGCTGTTTTACCATTAACAGCTACACCATCTCTAACTATTGGAGCAGTTATACTTGTAGTAAATGTATAACCTTGAACATCTTTAGCTGCAAATGTTAATAATACACTAGTTGTTGAAGTTGTTGCAGGTCTTATATAAACAGTAGTTTCAGTACTATACTCACTGTACGTATTCCCAGCACCCCAAATTGTTCCATCAAGGCTTATTTGACCATTGACTACTGTCCAAGAATATTCAGCTCCTACAAGATTTTGCGGTCTTGCTATTACCTTAATAAATGCAGGATCCAGAATATTATTAGCAGCTCTATACCAACTAGTAGCGTTTGCTTCAAAATATACAGCTTTTATTGAACCATCGATGCCCCTATCACCTTTTACTTCTTGGCTAACTGTTACCCTTTCTTCGTCTACTAGAGTTGTGCCTACATATGCTTGAACACGTATTACTTTTACAGTTTCACTAATTGTATAGGTCATAGTGCCTATAGTACTAAAATTATTGTAATCTGTACTTGCATTAAAAGTTGTGCCATCACTACTAGTTGCTACATTAATTTTAGTTGGGTTAAATAGTGCTGCAGTGTCTTTACCTATAGTTCTATAAAATTTAATATCTAGGCTACTAGGCGTATAAGTGTTACTATTCCATGCCTTACTAACAATACCTGGATTAACATCTAGCCTATATATAGTATTTTCATTTGTAGGTACAATTGTTGCATCAGTACTTACTACTGTAGTTTTATTTGCACTAGTTCGTATATATGCAGTAATTCTATATACTGTTGGCTCTGTTAGAGTGCCAGCCCATTGAGCCAATGTTACTTCAGTTGTATTATTTGTCAATGCTCCAATAGTTAGTGTGTCTCCGCTAACTTTAGTAATACTTAATCTATATGTTCCTGTATTTGCTTCTGGTGGATAACTAGCGTTCAAAGTAGTAGAATAAACATTGAGCAGATTAGGACCATCGTAAACTCTAATTAGTCCACCACTGCCAGACCAATTAGTAGTTCCAGTTACTGGTACTAAATGAACATCATTTGAGTAGCTTATTGATACGCCTGGTAATCCGTCAATACCATCAGTTATTACTTTTATTTCTGCCTTATCTAATACGCTGCCACCACTAGAGTCTTCATATAATCTAACTGCTACTACTTTTGTAGTAGCAGTTGCTGTAGTATCTATACCAGCAGCAGTAACTGCTGTTCTGGTAGCACTTTCTGGGTCACTATCGCGTGTTTGAGTTATATAACCGAAAGGAGTGGTAACTGTTATACCATCTATTTTTTGCGAACTAATTTTTGACTGTTTAATAGTGCCATCTTTAGCTACAACAATAGGATCTATGTTTACTAGTCTATAGATAGCTGTTCTATTAACTTTGGCAAATGTTTGTACACCTTGTAAACCAGTTACCAAACTTTGACCAGTAGGTTTTGCCTCAATATTATAAGTTATTTTTGCAGTAGCAGTAGTCATAGCGCTATGATTACCAACTTCTGCAAATAATTGACCAGAAACAACCCCTGGTATAACAGCAGGATTGATTCCATTACCGGTCCTACTTCTAATCCACCATGAGCCTTCGGCTAGAGTTGCTCCACTTGTCCATTCTTGATACTGTAATTCAGTAGTAACAGCATTATAATTACTAAATACTTTAATAGCTGTGCCGCTATAGTCATAAGTAACAGGAGTCCCACCAGAGTCACTAGGTATATCGTGTGTATCATTTATAACATCAACTACAATACTTGCTGAATCTAGTCCGTCTTGTGTTACAGCTATATCTGTTTCGTCTAATACTATATTATTAATAGGATGATATAGTTTTACTTTTACATTAGTTACATTACTACCACTAGTAGGAGTAATAGTTAGTGAGCTACCTGTTGATTTAGAGCTTTCTGAACCGCCAGGTAGTAATTGACTAGTTAATACACCATAATCACTAGTTGTTGTATCCTCAATCTTTTGGCCCTTTACAGTTATACTGTTATAAACATTAGCCCTAGTTCTTTTAATAGAGGTTGCACCAATTATCCTAAATATGGCTGTTCTAAGAACTTTTGTAAAAGTTTGACTACCTGTTAATCCTGTTACTTCTATACCTTTTATACTCAGTGCTTTTATAGTATAAACAATTTTAGCAGCGTCTGAAGTCATAGCACTATGATTAGCTACAGTACAGGCTTTCTGACCTAACACTACGCTAGGTTTACTAGATATTATAAAACTAGGAGTTATATTTGTTCCGGTTACAGCTGTAAAAGTCCAAGTACCTGCTTGAGTTAAATTAGTACTAGTAGTGTATGTTAATTCTATATTATTATCAAATACTTGTATATCAGTACCACTAAAATCATAACTAACCGCCGTGCCATCAGCTGAAAATGGTATTTGATGTGTATCGTTTTCTACATCAACTACAATAGTACTACTATTTCTTCCATCTGTGCCAATAACATCTATTTCGGTATCTAATATTGTTTCTGGTGTAGTTGCGGTATTAATTAATGAATATCGTAAAAATTTTGGTACTTGTGCTAGTGGTGATTTAGTTAATGAAGTATTTGTACTTAAAGTTCTAGAATTAGCTTGCAAATCTGAACCAATTGTAGTCCAGGTAGTTTTATCTAAGCTACTTTCTAATCTTATTTTAATACCATTAGCTGTATAAAGTTCTTTTAAACCAGTACCAACTATTTTATATGCACTAAATATAATCGAACTAGGTGCAAATTGCTCTTGATTAGGGTCGTAAACTAACTCACTATCTGCTTCTAAGCTAAATACTTGTGCTGGTTCTCCATTAGGACCTTCTTTATTTTTACTTACAGTAAATTCTTGTGTATAATCTACTAATAGATAAGTTGCTCTAACAGTTAGTTTGCCATTATTATTAGCATTATCTATATTAGTTATAGCTAAACTTAATGTACTTATTTGTGGTAATATTGGTATACTTGTCTGTGTTGTTAATCCAGTAATAGTCATACCATTCTTAGTATAGCTAAAAGTAACACCAGCACTAGGAGTAATAGTTATTGCGCTTACTATAGGTAATACATTGATATCTCCTACATAAACAGTTACATTAGTAGTAGCTAAAGTATAATCTCCTCCGGAACCATCATTTTTTGTTGATATATTAACATTATCATTACTTAAATCAAGTATTACAAATACACTGCCATCCTTAGATTTAGCTACAGAAAAAACTTTATCTAGACTTTTATTATTCTTTGTAGCAGTAACCGTACTAGTAGCTGTATCTGTATCATTAGCTAAACTGGTGGTCGTTAATAAATATCTGTTTAAGCCTTTTGCTATACCACCTATAGGACCGGCTATAGGTATTGTTGCACCAAATACTCTATAAACTATACTATTGGTAGTTAGACTATAAATAGTAACACTAGTAGCTGTTCCACCATATAATCTACCAGTATTATTTTCTAGTGCACTTATAGTATCCCCTATATTTAGACCAGTTGTAGATATTTCTGTAATAGTTGCTTGCCATACATCTGTTGATGCTCCACTTCCAGTAATATTACCAATAACACCTCCAGTTCTAAATGCAGTAGGTTGTGTTAAAGTAGTAACTAAACCAGTACTATCAACTTTACTAATAGTCCACAACATAGTTTCGTTTACAGCTCCTCGATAAATATAGCCAGGTGTAATGGCACCACTATAACTACCAACTACACCAAGTGTAGTAGCAGCTAAAATATGACTTTCATTGTCCATTCTATGAATTATTGCATCACTACCATTATCTAGTCTTAGAATCGTAATAGTTTCTTCAAATAATTCATTTAAATTTTCAGCAGTCATTGATGCTGTAACTTTTACAGATCTAATACTTAATCTATCTGTGACTCCAGTTACAGTATTAAAATTAGTAGGAGTAAGTACAGCGGTATTTGCTGTTACATTAGTTAAAGTTACATTACCTAAATTTACACCTTGTTCATCATATGCTTTTGCTGTCCAAGTAATTGTGCCAACTATATTTTGTTTTGTAGCCTCAAATGTTATATTTATATCTGGTTTTAATGGTTGTACAGCTATATTACTTTCATATGTAAAAATTTGATCGCTAGATTTTAATACTAGTAAATTAGCATCTGTACCCCTATCTCCTTTAGGACCAGCAGTAGCAGTAAAATCCCAGCCGCGAACACTACCAGTATAAATAAATTCATAGGTAGTATTCATTACATCTAAATTAATATTAGCTGCTTCGCCTTGTTGTAGTTCGTTAACAATTAATGAGCCATTTCTACCAATTATTAAATTATTTTGTGAAAAATCCCAACCATCTGTAATAGTAACACTCGCACCAATAGTTGGATTTGCCGGAAGATTTATAGTAAATGAACGATTTTCAGTATTGGCAATAATTCTATCACCAGGGGCTGCATTATAGTTTTCCGTCTTTACAATCCATGGTTGTAAATTAGCATCTTGACCATCAGCTGCTTGAGGTATAATAGGTATATCAGCAGTATCTACCGCAGTACCACCTGTGGATTCTTTGTATAATCTTATTATTATATTACTAGCACTTGTATTATCTGGTAAACTAATAGTTAAATTTGTTTGTTGTCTGCTAGTTTCTGACTGTAAGGTACCATTAGATTGTTTTATTTGATAACTTAACCAGCCATTAAAAGTTTCATTAACACCACCTTCTAATTTTTGAGCACTAACAGTTAAGGAGCTATATGTACCATTATTAAATTTAATTATAGATGTAGCATTAACTATTCTATAAATAGCAGTAGCATTTTTAACTTTAGTAAAAGTTTGTCCAGCTAATATTCCCTCTACTAAGGTATCTCTAAAAGTTTTGGCCGTAATAGTATAAGCTATGTTTGCCGTAAGAGCTGTCATATTACTATGATCGCTTACTTGTGCATACTTTTCACTAGTTTCAGCAGGTATACTTGCAGGTGTAATATCAGTTCCAGTTATATTGGCAATCTTCCACTGCCCAGTAGATAGCGTAGTTCCAGGAGATTTATACTTTAATTCTCTATTACTATCAAATGCCTGTATTTTTGTTCCACTATAGGTATAGATTCCTATTTCACTAGTATTAAACGGAATTTGATGAGAATCATTTTCTACATCGACTAGTACAGTAGATGCATCTTTTACAACGCTAATACGTTGGGTAGTTATATGTGTAGCTAGTGTACCATCTTTTTTCTTATATTCTATTTCAAATTCTATTGTACTTTGTGTAGCAATATTATTAATTGTAATATTTGTCCAATCTTCAAATATTAAGTCTGTAGTATCTCTAACAGTAAATTTGCTTGCCCATTGGCTAGTTGGTACAAAACTATTAATAGTTAAATTGCTATCAAAAGTAATCGATTTTATGTAGAATTGCTCACTAGTTAATGTTTGAGTTATACTTAATTTTTTAGTAGTAAGATTCCAAGCATAGAATGCACCATTTATATTAGCCGCAAAAATTTCTGCACCTTGTTGTACACTAAAATATGTTCCGGTTGCTAAATAGCTGCTGATTTCGCCTACAGAAGTACGTGTTAGAGTATGGTTTTGATTATCATTAAATACAATAACACCGTCACTGCCTTCTTCATATACAGGTATATCATCTTGATCTATTAGCTTTGTTTTAGCACTATCACTATATAATTCTGCTCTATAATAACTAGCAGTAGCGTCTAGCGTAGATACTGTTACAGTTCCATTTAATATTGTATAATCTGTATTAAATGTAAGTAAGCTATTTCCTTTATAAACCTTAAAATATCCTGTAGTATAAGTAGATACTGTTCCGCCTATAGATTGTTTTGCTGTCCAACTAATTGCGGTATTATTTAAGGTACCGTTTTTTTGTTTTATTAGTAATTTTGGTGAATTAACTAACCAGTATGCTGTTCCTGATTGTCCATCAAATACGGCATTAATAGTCAACTTTTTAGCTAAAACTAAAGTTGAACCATTTAAAAAAGTAATAGTAGCAGTAAATGTAATTTCTGCTCCAAGAAAACTATCTGGTGGAAATACTGCTTTAGTTCTCAGTATACTTATAGCGCCTAGATTACTAATACTAATATCGTCGGAATCTATTCCTGTAGCTGTTTTTGCGTATGCAATACTAGAAATTTTATTATAGGCTGGGTTATTTACACTAAGTGGATTTGTATCTGCTGGATTTATTAAAGTAGTACCACGTACTAAGTACAGTTGACTTGTTATTGGTGTAGCAGTATTTAATATACTATCATCACTAGTATTTCCAGTAAATGATACACTTTGATTTTCATTTTGCAAACCTAGTGCATAAGCATCACTACCTTCTTGTAGGTAGTATAGTGTAAATGTATCACTAACTTCAAAATCTGGTTGAGCTGTACTAGTTACTTTTACACGAATAATTTTTGAACTAGGTGTTGTTTCTCCTGCAAAGAAACTATTACTTACCGTTAATTCGTTTAATTTAGTTAGATCTCTTGTAAATGCTCCACTATAATTAGTACTAGTAGTACTAGCAAAGGTTATCTCTATATCTGTGACTCCTGCTACATACCATTTATATATAGGAGATAGTACATTTGTAGGCGTTGCAGTTAGAGTTAAACTTGATGGAAAAATTGTACCACCATTAGCAGTTTTAACAAACGCTAGGCCAGTACCTGTTACTTCAACAATAGAAGCGCTTGCTCCAGGTCTGCGCTTACTAACGTTTAATATTTTTTCTATAACTAATTGTCTAGCAGTATTATTAGGATCTGTATATGTTGCTTTAAGCGTAATAGTACCTACCAGGTCTGTTATGCCAGTAATTTTATACTGCCCTTTGTTTGTATTACCATTAGTGGTTACTATAGTTCCACTAACTCCACCAGTACTACTACCACTAACTACCTCATACTGTACATCGTTGCTAGTAGTAATATTTTGGCTATACCTATATACAGTAAAAGTACCAAAATAAGTTGTTGGAAATGGGTCTGGAACATCACCATCAGCATCAGCCTCAACTTCTATAGGATCTCTGGTTAACCAACCTTGAATTTCTAAAGCAATATCTAAGGTTATTCCTGTAAATTGATCACTTATTACAATTTCTGCAGGGTCTATTTTGCTGGTAATAGCGTAACAAATATAGTAAACTTTATTATCAGCTAAATTTTCACTAACTCCAGCAACTTTTATTGTATTTATATTTATGTTATTTTGAAAATTACCACTATAAATTAAATTTTGAGAATTTAATGGATCAGTATTTAAACTTGTTTTTAATGTATTACTAGAACTTATCCATACATATAATTTTTCTATATCTGTACGTAAGGAATTATCTTCTAATTGTTGAGTACCAGTAGTACTAATATCATCAATATAGTATTGATTTATAGGAGATGTAAAATATAAATTTAGTGATTTATAACCACTATTAACAACTAATGACATATTGTATCCTCATGCACTTATAGTCTTAATTTTTATGCTGCCAAGTAGAGTTTTAGTACTTATAGTTCCCATTGAATCTACTGCTTTACATGCTATTTGATAGTTTATTCCATCTGCACTTATGCGCTTTGTTGGACTATTAGGCAAATCTAGTAAATTAAAAGAAGCCATACCTAATGTAGTAACTTCTAACATATTTCCAGAGTCCCATCCATTTGTCCACCAATCACTAGCATATGTTCCAGATGTTTCACCTTGTCGCCAAAGTTTTACTCTATAACTAGCTATATATTTTGGTATATCTGCTTCGGAACCAGGATGTACTAATTTTACTACAATATTTGTTCCTTGTAAACTAATATCCAAGTCTAATGGGCTATATGTTTGAGAGAGTAATCTGGGATATATTCCTTGTATAAATAAGTCTCTAGAATTTAGTGCAGCCATTATACTAATACTCCTATCTCTACAAAGCCTGTTAACCAATCTCTGTTAATAGAGTATACTATACCAGGTTTTCCTGCACTTAATCCAAATCTGTTAGATTTAATAGTAACAGGCTGGCCTAATTGCACAAATAATAAAATAGGTAAATAAGTTGCGGTTATTAATTGTCTGGGAGTTTTCCATAAATCCAATCTTTTCAATGCTTCAGCCTCCGCTTCTGCGGTAATTAATAAATGAGTCAATTCTTCTTGTACTTCGCCAGTATCATTATATAAGCCAGATATAGTACTATCAGATTTTTGTACAAACCAATACTCATCCTTAAAAACATCACCATGCTGTGGATTTAATGCTAGTGCAAGATCTTGTGGTTGTTGGGTATAGTTTTTACAATAACCTAGTTTAATAGTAGGTTTTACTTGAAAAGCCTCAGAAATTTGAAGTGTACCTTCTAGCATTAAACTATCGTTTAATTCTGTACTTCCCACAACAGTTATAGGAGCTGTTAATTCTACTAATTTTAATTTGCCAGATGTTGTTGTGCCAGCACTAATAGTTGTAGGAGCATAATATAATATACAACCAATACTTTTAGCTAATTGAGTACATACTTCTAATATATTTGTTCTTTCTGTAACATATATACCTGCTTTATAACTAGCTCTAGCTGTACTTATACCAGTAAAATCTATATCACTATCTGTTAATTTATTTTTGCCATAGTTTTTAACTATATATTTAATTAAATTTGGTACTGTACATTGTGCAGCAGGAAAACTTCTAGCACTGCAAGTTACAGTACCAAATACAGAGTTTTTTTGCATAAATTCGCCAAAAGGACTTCTAGCATCTAATATTTCTATTGGCGCAGCTTTATCTCTAACTTCAATTATTTCGTCCAAGTAGGGTGTATTAATTCCATCAGTTATTTTATATACAGCCCCGCCAGTACCTTTTACCCAAGTAATTTCTATAGATTTGCCAGTTTTGGGTGGATATAATACACCATTAATTGTTAAATTAGTTATAATTCCTGGTCGAGGTCTACCAGTTGCATAAACAGTATATAGTATAGTATTATTATCTACTATACTATTAACTACACAAGATGTTAGTGTGCCTTGGTATAGTTTACCAACTGTAGTTGTATCAGCACTTACTGTTCGTCCTACTTGTATCCCAGTAGTACTATTTAAATATGCTATAGTTCCTGTCCAGGGTCCTGTATCATAATTTATACCAGTATCTACAATTATTGGACTTAAATTAAATACTTCACCAAATAACACTGGTAATAGTTTTTCTTCTTGAGTATTCTTTGCAGTATAGTCATTGCTTAAGTCTTTTAGTGTTCTAGTGGTAATTGCTTCGTTTAATTGTTCCGACTTATCTACAATAGTTAATTGTAGGCTAGACTCTCCACTAGAAACAACAGTATCTACTAATCCGCTAAATATAAGTATAAAATCTGTTTTGGGCCAACTAGGGTCTCCAAGATATAAATTAATATTTCTGCGTTTCCATATATAGTCTAAAAAGTGGTCGTAAGGTCCACCAGTATTTTGTAATTCAAGTGTTCCATAACTAATAGAAATATTATAGTCGGCAGATAAAGATTCAGAAAATGAAATACCTCCCATTATAATAGGTATATATTCATTTACACCATCATAGTATGCAGTAGTAGACAGTCTCATAGTTTGCTCGCTACCACTGTAGTAGCCAATATCTGCTAATACGCATTTTCTATGACTTGGTGTATCTAGCCAAGCTATTATCTGATCTATTGTTTTTGCCACCAATTACTCCTTACCAACTTTCTATATTTAATGAACTACTATAAATTTTATCTACATCATAAGTTAAGCTAATATCACTCGACCTACCATAAATACTATAACTTCTTGTCATTTCTGTATTAGTGTTATCTGGAAATACGCTTATATAAACATACTGATTAGTACCCCAAGTACGAAATATATCTAATAGTTGTTTTCTGTCGTCATCAAGAAAATACTTTAATTCAAAATTCATAGATTCTGTAATGTAAGTAGTGTTAATATAAGTATCGCCAGTACGAGTTCTACTAGTTTCACTAGTATCTTGTATGCCTAATGTAATTCCACGACTAACATCACGTTTTGGTTCCCAATACTTACCACAAACTATTCTGCTGCAATCTATAGAGCTACCATTTGTTAGTATAATTTCTACTTTTTGAGTAGTTTGAGTGGTTATTGTAGGAAACCATATGCTAGTTTTTGTAGCACCACCAATAGAAAAATGTGTATAGTCTAGTGTTGTTACGTTTCCTGGCATTATAGGATTTCTATCCAAGGCAGCACTAATTGCAGCTTGTTGTGTATGTGCAGTACCACTACTAGTAGTAGCATATAATTTTACTGCAATAGTACTACCAGCTACTAAATTAGTAGCTGGTAGTGCAACACTATTAATAATATGTGTAGTAGGCCAAGTTAATGTATAGGTTACATTATTACCTGCTCTATGAACGCTACTTTTGCGATTATTTTGTAAATTGCTAGTACTACCACTGCTAGTAATACTAGGAGTGATAGTTGCAATGTCAGCAAGATTATTGTAGATTAAACGCATATTAACCTCTATTTAATGCCTACTCTATTTTGTGCTCTAATTACGTTAGTATTATTGCTAATAACTTGTGCAATTTCTTCAGTATTTTCACGAGTAGCACGTACATTAATTACAGCACCTTCGGCTACAGCTTGAATTAGCTGATCAATCTTAGCTAATAACTGTTGATTGTTAGATTCTTGGAACTGTCTTACCTGAGTGTTACTAATAATGGTTCCGTTACTCTTAGGCACAAATAATTCAGGACCATTTTCGCCTACAATATATGGGCTACTACGCATTACTGGGCCGCCATCTGCGTTTGCACTAACAAAAAAGTCACCAGCAATTCCATTCCTTCCACCAGCAGTAGGACTTAGTCCTAGATTAAGACTTGTAAAATCATTAATAAAAGCATCTATACCAGTAGTAACAGAGTCATATATAGCTCCTGCTATAAGCCTTGCATCACCTATAAATGTATCAACTGCATTAATTATTCCGCCGGTAAGATCAGGGGCCATACTGATTAAAGCATTATTTCTAGCTTCTGTAATATCTCCCATAGCATAGGCTGTTAATAATGCTGCATCAGCAGGGTTACTAGCATTGACAATAGTTGATACTAATTCTGTAGCAGATTGTAGTATACTGGCATCACTAAGACTGCCGTCACCAGTTTGTATGACTCTAGTACCATTATCCATACCTCGAGTGAGCTCTACAAAACTTCCTTGTGCGTCTGTAATTATACTACCTATTTTTGCTCCATCTCCTAATGCCTGATCTAAACTATTAACATCAAAATTTAGGTCAGCTATTGAAGTACCTAAATTATTTAATGCCTGATCAGCACCCGTTAGTGACGATGTTAAATTTGTGGCACTTAAACCAGCAGAATCAAAACCAGCACTAGCATTGCTAATAATTTCTTCTACAGCTTGTGTTAAAACAGGGTTTGTACCATCCCCATACTGATACGCAAATTCATCACTTGCTACTATTGCTGCTATTTGATCATCAGTTAAATTTACTCCAAATTTACTATAAGCATCATCAATATCAAAACTTCTATTAAGTGCATCTAGTTGCTCACTAGTCATAGTACTACTATCAGTTTGACTGGTACTAGTACTATCCGCAGTTGTTAAAATAATAGTTGGCTTAAGCTTATCACCAATTTTATCTCCTCCAGCCCCATACTCATCCACTACAAAGGCAGGGTCTATAGATCCTTCTTTTATAATATCAGTAGAAATATAATCAAAATCTCTAGAACTTGAGTTTCCACTATTAAGCATGCCGCCACCAACTATAGTAGCACCACTAGTATTACCGCTTTTAATAATTTCAGTATCTAATTTAGGTTTAAGTTTATTTGGTAGTTCAGCTAAAGCATCATTAAATGTTTTTATGCCTTTTTGTGAATAAGCATCTGCTGCAGTAAGTAATTGATAAGCATTACTAGCAGCTGCTTCTACTGCAGCTTTTTGTGTTTCTGCTTGTAATTTCAAAGCATTGGCTTGTTCTATAGTAGTAGCTGATTTTGCTGCAACCAAGGTTGCTGCTAAATCTGTTTTACCTTTTTCTAAAAGCTTAATTTCTGCAAGAGCTCTACTATAAAAATCATCGGCCTTGACTTTATCAGCACTCATAGAATTTTTAATACTTGTAACCCAGTCTATTAACTCTTGGGGGGCATTAGTATCTATAAGACTTTGTAAATATTTGCTAGTTGTAGTTATATTATCACCAAGAGTTATTAGGTTATCACTAACTCTTTGTTGAAGTTGTGGATCCTTATCACTAACTGGTTTTTGCAGAAGTGCATAGTCTAAGTATTTTTGTATGGCGTCTACAATGGCTTTTAATTGAGCTTCTAGGGCTTTTTGCTGACTTTCTAGTAGTTTTTGTGGGTATTCTGCTAATACTTTTTGATAAAATGTTATAAAGCTATTTATTTTTTCAAGTGCTGCTGCCTGAGCTGTAGTTACACTAGCTAAAAATTTATCTACATCAGTTGCTGCTGATACTGCTGCTGCTTTTGCTGTTAAAACTTCTTGTAAACTTATTGCATTGGCAGCATCAGTTTGAGCTTTAACAATAAGATCTCTGGCAGTTTTTGCATCATTGAGACTAACTTGTGCAGCATTATAAAAGGTTGTTGCTTGATCTCTGTCGGCTAGTAGTATTTTTTCTGTGGCAGTTACCAAATCCAATAAATCTTGATTTTCTGGTTTTAGAGTTTCTTTAAATTTAGCTATATTTGCTGCTATATCATCTATATTTTGTAACTTAGACTTAGTTGTTAATAAATTAGCTTCTTTTGCAGCAATATCAGTATTTGCTTTTAATTTTAAGCGGTTTATTTCTGCTTTAGCGTCTAAACTTTGTTGAGCTTTGTTAAAATACGCTACTAGATCATTACGATTAATACCTAGTTTTTCGCCCTCAAATAACTGAAGCGCTCTTGCTGCAGGATCTATTTCAGAAACAGCATTTCTTAAAGCTATTAATTGTTCTAACTTTTTAACAGTAGCTTCAGTACTAGTATCTATTTTTTCTAAAAAGCTGGTTTGACTTTCTAGTTGTGCTAGTTGTTGCTCAGCCTCAGTTAGTTGATCATCAAGAGATAAGTCTAGTGATTTTAGGTCACCCATTACACCATCAAATAAATTAGTGTAAACAGAACTACTACTGTACAATTCTCTACCTAAGCTTAATAGTGATTGAGTTACCTGTGGAAATTTATTTATTGCTGCTTGATCGCCTTGTCTAGCTTTTTCTAGTGTACTAGCATATTCGCTAGATAATTTAGAGAATTTTTCTAGTGGGGTTAAGGTAGACTCTGTACCTTGTAATAAAGCATTTTTTAACTCTACTATTCTATCTTTAGCAGCTTTTAAGCTTTCAATAGTTTTATTTATTTCATTTCTGCGTGTTTCGTATAGTGTTTTTATATCTTGATCAATTTTTTGTAGTGCTTGTAATTTGTTTAGTTTCATTACTTTTGTAATATTTTCTTGAGTAGCTTGCCCATTTTTCTTTAATACGTCATAGTACTCAAACCCGCTTTTTATAATTTCTCTAAGGGCTTTTGTAAGTTCACTAGTATTATTTTCTAGATCATATAATGCCTGATCTAAATCTTCAAGAGTTTTTTCTAGCTGTATTCTATCTTCTAAGATTGCATTATAGGTTTCTGAGTAGAGTATTAGAGTGGCTAATTTCTTTCTAGCATCTTCATTAGTTTCGGCCTGTATTTTTATACTATTTACTAGTTCTGCATATTTGTCTTTAGTATTTGGTACTTGCAAACCACTTTCTGCAAAAACCTTATTAAGTTTTCCAAATTGATCATTAAATTTAGTGGTTAAATCTTGAAAATTATCCACATAGTAATTAATACTATCACCAAACTGCTCTAATCCACCAAATTCTTTAATAAAGTCTTGTTCTGCTAAGGTTCTTAAGTATAGGTCTGTTTCTTTAAATTGTATTCCTAATAAACTTAAACCATATTTAAGATTAGAGCTATCTCTTTGCAGTCTAGAAAAAGCTTCGCCAGCTTCTTCTCCTGATTGTATGAACTCTTCTAACCAAGGGTATATTGATAAAGCTATTTTATTTAACATAATGCTAAATTCGCCGCTAAATTTATCTAAGGCTTCTGTAGCTGTTAAATCTTTGAAGTTTACTTCTAAATTAACAGGAAATTTCTTAAGTTTTTCGGTAGCGTCCTCTAAATTGCCTCCAAAAGCGTCTACAGTTTCTAAAATGGCTTCTTTGAAGTATTTTAAACTCTGATTAAAACTTTGTTTAAAACTTTCTTCTAAGGGACTAGTTACAGTATTTATGGTCTTTTTTGGATCGGTGCTTATAAATCCTAGATAAGTCTTTTTAGTTTCTACAAGCGATTTTTCAAAAGTTTGTTGAACAGTATTTCCTGTATTATTAATTAAATCTTCTAGCATACCCTGTATCTTTACCCCACTAGCTAAAACTGTAGTAGTGGTGGTTTTACTGGCTAATGGTCCCAGTCTCCACCAAGGATCCATTTCTTTTTTTGTACCTTCTATAGTACCAAACGGACTAGTTAGTCCACCAGCATATCCAGTAATTTGACCTAGTAGTGCTTTAACTGTTGCATCAGTATTTTCACGTACACCCTCTAGCTTTTTAATTATACGACTATTATCACTGTTAAAAATATCAAATAAATTTTTAGATAGTATATCTATACTACTAGTAATACTGTCTGCTAAGGCTTTAGGGTCTCCTAGTACTCCGCCTTCTCTGTTAGTTAATTGTCCATTTACATATTGTTGACCAGTACCAGCAACACTGTTCATATCTTCAGCAGTTAAACCTTTTGTAGACACACTGCCACTGCCACTGCCACCAAGTTTACCGTATGCTAAGGCTACTAGGGCTGCTGCAACTGGGGGTCCAAATACGCCTAGTTGGCCTATAGTTTTACCATAGATTTCACCGATCATAAAAGGCATACGCATTAATACGCCATTTAAACCAGCAGCTGTTTGAGCAGTTTCACTACCAATTTTAGAACTAACTTCTAAAGCTGCTTTCTTTATTGTGGTTGCCATATCTATAGCCATGTTAACCATACGGGTTATATGATAGGCTTTTTCTAAAGTATTTAATACTTTATATGCAGCTGTTTTTTCTTTAAATGACTTCTTAGCACTAGCAACTAATTTTTCTTCCGTTGCTAAGGTTCTTTGTCCTGCTTTTGCTTCTTCAGCAGATAGATCTTTTAGTCTATTTTTTGCTGCTTCATATCCTTCGCCATAGTCATCTCTACTTTCTGCTTCTCTTATTTGAGCTTCTGTCTGAAGTCTTTGTTTGGCAATATTTGCTAGTGTTGCTTGATTTTTTTCCTGTGTTTGACTATATTCTGCAAATGCTACGGCTAATTGACCAATACGATCACCTACTTGGCCAAACGAATCTTTTAATCTGTCGGCCAGTAGTACGCTACGTTGCATTTCATCATTGAATCTTGCCTGTTGTGAAGCTGTATCATTTGCTAATCTTTGTACTTCACGATCTTTTTCCAATTTAGCGTCTAACTCTTGTGTTGCTGTAGCTAAAGCACTTTGTGTAGTTTCGCGTCTTCGTAAGGTTTCTGGTGATAATATGTCTCCAC
>Ga0214917_10001810_pt1 | contig 27095 bp, 39 predicted proteins | sample LL_1208_BB_MetaG_FD_177983 | JGI IMG/M metagenome (GOLD analysis project Ga0214917, IMG submission 177983) | Freshwater microbial communities from Lake Lanier, Atlanta, Georgia, United States - LL_1208_BB | ecosystem: Environmental > Aquatic > Freshwater > Lake | place: USA: Georgia | collected... | reverse complement strand
TGCCTGGCGACAACATCTCGTTGGACGTCGAATTGATCGTACCAGTTGCTTGTGAAGAACGGCTACGATTCGCTATCCGCGAAGGTGGTCGGACCGTTGGTGCTGGGGTTGTTACCCAGATTATCGAGTAGTTGGGAGTTTGATAAAAGTGAAGACGAAGTCAAAAACTCAACAAAAAATTCGCATTCGATTAAAAGCATTCGATAGCGGAGTTTTGGATCAAAGTTCAGAGCGTATCGTATTAGCAGCGGAGCGGTCAGGAGCCAAGGTTATTGGCCCTGTTCCGCTTCCGACGCAAAAAAAGATTTGGTGTATTTTGAAGTCGCCTCACATTGACAAGCGAGGCGGAGAACATTACGAAATTCGTATTCATAAGCGGTTGATTGATATTGTTGATCCACCTGCTTCGACGGTGGATGCCCTCATGCAGTTGGACCTTCCATCCGGGGTGAATATCGAAATTAAGCTGAATTAAGTCGGCTAATTGGCACTAAGGATAGGATTTATGAAAAAGTTTTTTATAGGTAAAAAAATCGGGATGACTCAGTTAGTTAGCGAAGAAGGTAAAGTCACCCCAGTCACGGTATTAAAAGCAGACCCTTGTGTAGTGGTTGAATTGCAGGAAGTTGACGGAGATGTTGGAACCGTCGTTATTGGTACCGGCGAAGTTAACTTAAAGCGTCAAAACAAGCCCCGTCGCGGTTTTTTTGAAAAGAAGGAAATCCCTTCCAAGAAATATCTTAAGGGATTTCGAGTAAATAATGCAGCTGACTATGCACCTGGTGCGGAAATTACTGCAGATATTTTTAATGTTGATGAATTAATCACCGTTCGCGCGAAAACGATTGGGCGTGGGTTCACCGGTACGATTAAACGACACAATTTTAGTCGCGGTCCAATGGCTCATGGATCCAAGAGTCATCGTATTCCGGGATCTATTGGTGCAGGGACGACTCCTGGTCGTGTTTTTAAGGGTGTTCGGATGGCAGGTCATTATGGGGACGCTTTCGTTACCATTAAGAATTTGTCGGTGGTTAAAGTTGATGCCGAAAATAAGTTGTTATTTGTTGCAGGTGCCGTTCCGGGAAAAACGGGATTTGTTGAAATATTCAACTAGGTAATTTGGAGAATTAGTAATGAAAGTGCCAGTGTTAAGTATTGATGGATCAAAAAAGGACGAAAAAGAAATTGTCCTTTCTTTTGCGAAGGGCGAGTATAATGTCGGGAATATTGCGTATTTGATTAAAAAGCACCAAGACGCGGCATTGCGTCAAGGAACGCATTCCACAAAAACACGCGGTGAAGTTTCTGGTGGTGGGTCTAAGCCATACAAACAAAAAGGTACAGGTAAAGCACGTCGGGGATCTAGTCGGACTCCTTTGCGTGTTGGCGGCGGTGTTTCATTTGGGCCGAAACCTAGATCTTATAATACGGATTTGAACCGAAAAGTTGTTAAGTTGGGTTATAAGTTGGTGACTCGGTCGTTGGAATCTAAAATTTGTATTCTTGAAGATATTAAAGGAGCACCGAAGGCAAAGCAATTTGTGAATTTTGTTAAGTCTACCGGTGGGGCAAATGCCCGCAAGGTGTTGGTTGTTGTTTCTGATAATATCGCAGATGATAATCTGGTTCTGTCGTCCCGTAATGTTCAAGGCGTCACATGTACCTATTCGACATGGATTCCAATTGAATCATATGCAAAATCAGATTTGGTTGTATTTTCGAGCACGGCGTTTGGTGATCTTGAAGAGAGGTTTTTGAAATGAAAAATAAGACCGCATTTCGCTCGCCGGTAGTCACTGAAAAGGCTGCTGTTGCGTTAGAAAATGGAAAGTATACATTTTATGTAGATCCGAATGTCAATAAAATTGAAGTTGCAAACGCGGTTCGGAAAAAGTATGGGGTACAAGTAGCAGATGTTAATATTCTTGTACTTAAAGGTAAGCAAAAAAGCCGTGGACGTATTGTAGGTAAGCGACCCGACCGAAAAAAGGCCATTGTAACGTTGGTAAAAGGTCAAGAGATCGCTGAAATTAAAGAATTATTTTAGGTGTTTGGGATATAGATTATGGCTACAAAAAATTATAAACCGACGTCCGCAGGGCGCCGGTCTCGGCAGGTAATGGATTATTCTGGTTTAAGTAAAGTGCGTCCCGAGAAGTCGTTGACGACCACATTGACCCGGAATTCTGGGCGTAACAATAGCGGGCAGATTACAGTCCGACATCGTGCGGGTGGAGTAAAGCGATTATATAGAATCGTTGATTATCGGCGTCATAAAGACGGAATTTTAGGGACGGTTGTTACCATTGAGTACGATCCATACCGGACGTCTAATCTTGCGCTTATTTCATATTTGGATGGTTCAAAAGCGTATATTATCGCGCCTGATAAATTGGCAATCGGTGATAAGATTTCGTCCGGACCTGATGCCGATATTCGGATTGGGAACGCATTGCCGCTTGAAAAAATTCCAGTAGGTACGATCATTCATAATGTTGAATTGGTTGCTGGAAAAGGGGGGCAGTTGGCGAGGGCTGCTGGCTCTTATGTCACGTTAGTTGCTAAGTCTGGGGATTATGCTGTTTTGAAGTTGCCTTCAGGGGAAGTAAGACAAATTAATTTGCAATGTAGGGCGACTGTTGGTCAGGTTGGTAATCATGAGCGACGAAATCGTAGCTTGGGCAAGGCTGGGGCTTCTCGTTGGTTGGGTCGTCGCCCGCAGGTACGAGGGGCTGTAATGAATCCTTGTGATCACCCCCATGGTGGTGGTGAGGGCAAGGCACCTGTTGGACGTTACGCGCCGATGACACCTTGGGGTAAACCAGCCCTTGGCTTAAAAACTCGAAAAGAGCGTAAGGCGTCCGGTCGGTTTATTGTAACGCATCGGAAAAAAGGTTAGTGGAGGTGAAATGAAGTGACACGATCGATTAAAAAAGGTCCATTCGTGGACGACAGTTTGTTAGAGAAGGTTGAAAAGCTTAACGTGGCTAACGAAAAAAAGATGATTAAGACTTGGTCACGTCGATCGACGATTATTCCATCAATGATTGGGCATACGTTTGCTGTATATAATGGAAAAAAACATATTACTGTTTACGTTCAAGAAAGCATGATAGGACATAAGCTTGGCGAGTTTGCGTTGACTCGCACCTTTAAAGGCCACGGTGGGGGTAAGAAGTAAATATGACTACTGCAGAAACCTTACGACGGGTAAATGTCGAGCAAAAAAATATTCGTATATCTCCTTACAAATTGCGACGGGTTGCTGATGTTATTCGCGGTAAAGAGACGTCAGTTGCATTGTCGTTATTGACCACGCTACCCCATTCAGGTAGCCATGAGTTAAAGAAGTTATTGAGTAGTGCAATCGCGAATGCGCGACATAACTTGGGTGCAAATGAGTCTACCCGGTTTGTTGTTGATACTTTATTTGTAAACGCTGGACCCATGGGAAAGCGGTTTCAACCTAAGGGTCGTGGACGTATTTATCAAATTTTGAAACGGACAAGTCATATCGTCCTTTCTATTAAGGAAGTGTAGGGAAGTAACATGGGTCAAAAGGCTAATCCGAACGGGCTTAGACTTGGAATCGTTAAAGATTGGGACGCTAGCTGGTTTTCTGATCGCGCCTATGGGGCGTTGCTACTAGAAGATTTCAAGATTCGCAATTATTTGAAAAAAGAACTTTTTAAAGGTGGGGTTGCGCGCATCGTAATGAAGCGCAAGGCAGAGCATACCGAAGCGAACGTGTTTATTGCACGACCAGGCGTTGTATTTGGTCGCAACAGCGTAGATACGTCTTATTTGACTGCTGAGTTAAAGAAGATGATCGGCAAGACGGTTCGCGTGAATATTGTTGAAGAAAAGAACGTCGAAATGTCCGCACGGCTTGTTGGGGAGTGGGTCGCGTTTCAGTTAGAAAAGCGAGTTCCGTTTCGACGGGCGATGAAAATGGCAGTTCAGAAGTCCCTAAAAGCGGGCGCTCTAGGCGTTAAGGTTACTTGTTCTGGTCGTTTGGGTGGTGCTGAAATCGCCCGGTCTGAGTGGTATCGAGAAGGCAAAGTTCCTCTCCATACATTGCGTGCTGATATTGAATATGCCTTCTCTGAAGCATTGACTACGTACGGGAAAATTGGCGTGAAGGTATGGATTTACAAAGGCGAAGTTTTGGCCAAGAAGAAGGCTGTTGTCCCAGAGTATTCTGGTGCGGAACAGTAGGAGTATAGTTATATGTTAATGCCAAAAAAGACGAAATTTAGAAAATATCAACGCGGACGCAATAGAGGGCGAGCATTATCTGGGTGTTTTATTTCCTTTGGAGATTACGCGCTTCAGACTACTGATTTAGGTTGGATCACGGACCGTCAGATCGAATCAGCCCGACGGGCAATGACACGTTATATTAAGCGAGGGGGGAAAGTTTGGATTCGTATTTTCCCAGATAAAAGCGTCACTAAATTGCCTGCGGAGACACGGATGGGTAAAGGGAAGGGCGCCCCAGAATTTTGGGTTGCCGTGGTGAAACCTGGGCATATTCTGTTTGAACTTAGTGGCGTAACAGAGGAAGTGGCACGTGAAGCATTTCGTCTTGCCGCTCATAAGTTGGCTGTTGGTACAAAGTTTGTCAGTAAAGAACTAGCAAGTTCGTTCTAGAAAGGAGTTGAAATGACAGAAGAACGTAATCGACGTCGAAAATTGACTGGTGAGGTAGCTAAGCTATCTGGAAATCAGACCGTTTCTGTGGAAGTTGCCTCAGTAGGTGTTCATGGTAAATACGGTAAAGTTGTTCGAAGTAGCAAAAAATATTTGGTTCACGATGAAGCTAGTGTTTCGAAGGTTGGAGATGTGGTTGAGATTTCTGAAATCCGCCCGATATCTAAGCGGAAAACATGGCGGCTAGTGTCCGTGGTAAAGAAGGCATAGTTCGATGATTCAACAAGAGAGTAGGCTTAACGTAGCGGATAACTCAGGTGCAAAAGAGTTGTTGTGTATTCAGGTCGGCGGTAGTTCAAAGCGACGATATGCCCGAGTTGGCGACACGATTGTCGCGACAGTAAAAAAGGCCATATCACAAGGTCAAATTAAAAAAAGTGAAGTGGTAACTGCCGTTGTTGTTCGGACGGTTCGTAAGTTTCGTCGTGATGATGGTACTGTTGTTCGTTTTGACGAAAATGCGGCTGTAATTGTGAACAAAGATGGTAACCCAAAAGGTTCACGGATTTTTGGACCGATTCCTAGGGAATTGCGGGATCGTAATTATATGAAAATTATATCCCTAGCCTCGGAAGTGATATAGGAGAGTGGCGTGGCTATTTTAAAAGATGATGTAGTTGTTGTTATTGCAGGTGATGACCGCGGAAAGTCTGGTAAAGTTCTAGAGGTTTTTCGTAAAGAAAATAAGGTTATCGTCGAAGGTATTAATGTTAAGAAGAAACATAAAAAAGCGGATCGAGAAGGTAAGAATGGTGGAATTCTTGATTTGCCCGTAGCCGTTCATATATCTAATGTGAAATTGGAAGGTAAAGCAAAAGCTGCGCCTACCAAAAAAACGGCGGCGAAAAAGAAAAAATAATATTGGTTTAGGTTTGGTTGAGGAGTGTTTATGAAGGATTTAAAACGTCATTACGAAGAGTCAGTTCGTAAAAAATTAACTGAAAAATTTGGGTATGAAAATGTTATGGAAGTACCCAGGATTTCAAAAGTTGTTATCAATCGTGGGATTGGCGAAGCTGTAACAAACTCAAAAAGTGTAGAGCTTAGTTTTGAGCAGTTGTACGCTATCGCTGGGCAAAAACCGATGATTACAACCGCAAAAAAATCAATTTCGAATTTTAAGTTGCGTGAAGGTCAAGCAATTGGATGTAAGGTCACGTTGCGATCCGCAAAGATGTATCATTTTTTGAATAAGTTATTAAATGTTTCCTTGCCGAAGATTCGGGATTTCCGTGGAGTGCCGGTAAACAGTTTCGATGGACGTGGCAATTATACGCTGGGCGTTAAAGAGGATACAATTTTTCCTGAAATTTCTTACGAGAAAATTGATCGGCTTCGTGGGTTTGATGTTACGATCGTTACAACTGCGAAAACAAATGAAGAAGCGTTTGAACTTTTAGCGGCCTTAGGTATGCCGTTTAGAAAGAGATAGGAAATAGCATGGCAAGAACAGGGATGATTATTAAGAACAAATTAAAAGAACGGACGGTACAGCATCGTAACCGTTGTAGTATTTGTTCGCGGCCCCGCGGCTTTATGCGTTTTTTTGGGGTTTGTCGGATATGTTTTAGAACACTAGCGGGCGAGGGCAAGTTGCCTGGTGTTCGCAAGGCATCTTGGTAGGGAGTATCGATTTATGGGTGATATGATCGCAGATTTATTTACTAGAATTCGGAATGGTGGTGCAGTAAAGCATTCCGATGTAGAGGTCCCGTTTTCAAAAATGAAGCTTTCAGTCGTAAAAATTCTGAAGGACGAAGGGTTTATTAAATTTTTTGATGTTGTGAATGAGGACAAAAATAAAAAGGCAATTAAAATTGGCTTAAAATATGGCCCTGACGGACGACATGTTGTCAGTGAGATTCGGAAAATTAGCCGGTCTGGTAAACGTATATATGTTAAGAAGGCCAATGTGCCTAAAGTTCGTAATGGGTTCGGTGTTTCCATTTTATCGACCTCTCAAGGCGTGATGACTGGACGTTCAGCTCGGCTATCGAATGTCGGTGGTGAACTTATCGGAATTATTTATTAAGGAAGGTAGATTATCGTGACACGCGTTGGCCGTAAGGTAATTAATGTCCCCTCGGGGACGACCGTTGAATTGGAAAGTAACACTGTGACCGTTAAGGGACCGAAGGGCGTTTTGCATTTGCTCGTAGATCCAGCGATATCATTTGATATCGAGTCTGGTGTTGTCTTTGTTAAAAATGTAAATTCCGACCCTGCCGCAGCTGCCAAACATGGGCTTTATCGTGCCTTGTTGGCCAATATGGTTAGGGGTGTTAGCGAAGGGTTTTCTAAAGATCTCGAACTTGTTGGTGTTGGTTATCGGGTAGCACTTCAGGGTGACACACTTAATTTTTCGTTGGGGTATTCCCACCCCGTGGCGTTCCCTTCCCCCGACGGCATTCAGTTTGTTGTAGAAGGTCAAACAAAAATCAAAGTTGTTGGTATCGATAAACAGGTGGTTGGACAAACAGTTGCCAAAATTATCGGGTTGCGCGCACGTGATTCGTATAAGGGCAAAGGTATTCGCTTGGCGGGCACGGTTATTAAAACTAAGCCTGGTAAGAGTGTGAAAAAGTAGGAGCTTATAATCATGTCTACAGCTAAGGGTCGAAAAAGAAAAGTTCGGGCTGCTTATCAAAATAATGGCCGCCTTCGGTTGTCTGTTTATAAAAGCAACACCAATATTTATGCTCAAATTATTGATGATACAAAGGGACATACACTTGTTGCTTCTTCTTCAATTAAATTGGAAGCGTCTGGAACACAAACACAGCGCGCTCAAAAGGTTGGCGCGTTGTTAGCTGAGAAAGCAGCAGCGGCTAGTGTAAAAAATGTGTGGTTTGATCGTGGTAAATATAAATTTACTGGTCGTATTAAAGCATTGGCCGAGGCGGCACGCGCTGGCGGCTTGGAATTCTAAAGGCTGGAGTTAACGATATTATGGAACAACGACGTTCATCAGATAGAAATAAAGCAGACGATCCAATAGTTGAAAAAGTGATCAAAATTGATCGTATTAATAAAGTAGTAAAAGGCGGAAAGCGGTTAGCTTTTCGGGCCTTTGTTATTGCGGGAGATCAAAATGGAAGCGTAGGGCTTGGGCTTGGGAAGTCTAAAGAGGTACCCTCTGCCATTCGTAAAGGTGTTGAAAAGGCCAGAAAGCATCTTGTAAGTATCAATATTGTTAATGGAACATTGCCGCATGAGGTCATTGGTGAATATGGCGCTGCTCGCGTTATTTTAAAGCCGGCACGACCAGGAACCGGCGTTATTGCTGGTGGGTCAGTTCGTATTTTGTTAGAAAGTCTTGGACTTAAGAATGTTGTGGCGAAAGCGTTGGCAAGCCGTAATCCAATTAATTGCGCTCGCGCAGCTTTGGTTGGTTTGCAGCAGTGTAAGAACGTAGAGCAAGAGTCAGCCATTCGCGGTAAAGCGTTACCTGTATTTGTTGGGTCACGGTAGGAGTTAATAATGTCAATTGAGTTTAAACCTGCAGAAGGTTCTGTAAAAAAACGAGTTCGCAAGGGACGCGGAAACGCGTCTGGGCACGGTGGGGAATCTGGGCGAGGGCACAAGGGTCAAAAAAGTCGGACCGGATATTCTAAACGCGCAGGCTTCGAAGGGGGGCAAACCCCTTTGTACCGGCGTATTCCTAAAAAACGTGGGTTCACGGCGTTCAATAAAACCGTGTATTTTGCGGTCAATTTGGATTCAGTTTCCGAGATTGCGACAGAGACTGGGTTAACGCAAATTACGGTAGACGACCTTGTAAATGCGGGCGTTTGCCGTAATGGTGTAGCCGTTAAAATATTGGGACGGGGCAGTATTGCCTCAGCGGTTACGGTATCAGCAAACGCATTTTCAAAGTCTGCGATTGAGAAGCTTGAAGCGAACGGCGGAAAAGCGTTTATTGTTTAGTCATGCAATTTATTCGGCAGATTTTTGAGTCAAAAGAATTAAAAAATCGACTTTTGTTTACGGCGTTGGTCGTACTCGTTTATCGTATCGGGAGCCATATTCCGGTTCCCGGAGTCGATATTGATCGGCTCAATAGTTTGTTTAATGGCAACGGGGTGCTCGGTTTTTTTAACTTGTTTTCTGGCGGTAGTTTTCGGCGGTTTTCGATATTTGCGTTGGGGATTTTGCCGTACATCAACGCGTCGATTATTACCCAGTTAATGGTAGTCGCGATCCCGAAGTTAAAAGAACTTCAGGAAGACGGGGAGTCTGGACGTAAACAAATTGCGCAGTATACTCGGTATCTAGCCGTTGGGTTATCATTTATTCAGGCCCTTGTGATGACCTTGGGATTTCGGCAGTTTATTTCACCTGAAACTTCGGCGCCATTTTTTTTGTTTTATAGTGTTTTAATACTAGTTGGCGGGTCTTCGTTTGTGATGTGGTTGGGTGAAATTTGTACTGAGAAAGGGATTGGAAACGGCGCATCGTTGTTGATCTTTGTTGGAATTATTTCTCAGATGCCGGAGTACGTTCAGAACACATATGTTTTGGTTTCTTCGGGTACAAGTATCGTGAATGTGGCGGTTTTGCTTGCGGTTTTTGTCTTTCTGATTGTTGCGGTTGTTATTGCACAAGAAGCTCAACGTAGGATTCCAATTCAGTATGCAAAGAAAGTAGGGGCTCGTACCACAAGCACGAAGACTTTTTTGCCTTTTCGACTCATTCAAGGTGGGGTTATGCCTGTGATTTTTGCATCGGCGTTGCTTCAATTTCCATTGTTATTAGGTCAAATGTCGCCTAAAATAAGCGCGTTCTTGGCCGGCCATTATCATTATGATGGTGTTTTTTATAACGCCTTATTTTGTTTTTTGATTTTTTTCTTCAGCTATTTTTATGCGGCTATTACATTTAATCCAGAAGATATCGCGGAGAATTTGAATAAACATGGCGGCTTTGTATCGGGTATTAGGCCGGGTGTAGAGACATCGAGGTATCTGGATTCAATATTGTCTAAGCTTACCTTGGTTGGCGCGTTGCTGTTAGCCGGGATTGCAATTTTGCCTGTCTTAGGGGCCAATCTCACCAAAGTTACCAGTTTTATGGGGCTAGGTGGTACGGCAATATTGATTATCGTTGGTGTCGCAATGGACTTGGTAAAGCAATTTGAAACGTTTCTTGTAAATAGACGGTACGAGGAAGGTATCTGATGGACGCAGTTGTATTACTGGGTGCGCCTGGGTCTGGTAAGGGGACTCAGTCGGCAAAGTTGTGTGCGGATTTGGGGTATACCCGAGTTTCCACGGGTGACATTATTAGGGGCGAGATACGCCAAGGTACCTTGTTGGGAAAGTCGGTTGCCCAATACCAAGCTAAAGGTTTGTTGGTTCCTGATGACATAGTGTGTGAAATGGTATTTGTAAATCTAGCTCATCTAGATGAGAGGGGGCTTATTTTTGACGGATTTCCGAGGACCCTCCTCCAAGCCCAACGGTTAGATCGTTTTTTTGTCGAGCATGATATTCGCGCCCATATTATTTTAGTGGATGTGGCGTTTGATGCGATTGAAAGCCGCATTGTAAATCGGGTGTCGTGTCCGAGCTGCAACTCTGTTTACAATCGAAATGTTGATTCTGTATTACCCGGGACACCTTGCCCCAGATGTGGGACGACGGTTGTGGTTCGGCAAGATGATACTGTAGAAGTCCTCAAAAATCGGTACGATATATATTGTAGAGAGATTGCACCGATATTGGCATTTTATTCCGATCGGGTTCAGACAATATCCGGAACCCAGACTCCGGAAGTGGTTTATAGACAAATTAGAGAACTTATGAACCGGGTTACAACCGGGGATAAAATTCATAAGACTTAACATTAGATAAGAGTTCGTATATAATTCGTGCCCTTGTTTTTTTGAAAAGAGAGGTTGGAAGGCATTTTGGGAAAAAAAGATGATGTGATTGAGGTTTCAGGTGTAATCTTGGAATCGTTACCCAATGCACAATTTAAGGTTAAGCTGGAGACTGGACAAGTTATTTTGGCTCATATTTCTGGCAAAATCCGGAAAAATTATATCCGTGTACTTCTCGGTGATGTTGTGAAGGTAGAGCTTTCCGCTTATGACCTGTCTAGGGGGCGGATTACGTATCGGGTTAAATAATATAAGGAGTGTGGATTCAGAATGAAGGTTAGAGCGTCCGTAAAGCGGATTTGTAAGGATTGTAAAGTAATACGTAGGGCAGGAGTTGTCCGGGTGATTTGTAAAATCGCGAAACATAAGCAGCGGCAAGGGTAAGGAGTTAGAAACGAATGGCTCGAATTAGTGGTGTGGATCTTCCTAGAAATAAGCGTGTTGAAATCGGTTTGACCTACGTCTTTGGGATTGGGCTTAAGACGTCTCAAGGGATTTTGAAGAAACTTGGGATTTGTGTTGATACCCGCGTTAAAGATTTATCAGAGGATGAAATTGTAAAGTTGCGTGCTGCGATCGCCGAATTTCCGATTGAAGGTGATTTGCGTCGGCAGGTTAACCAAAATATTCGACGACTTACCGATATCGGCTGCTACCGTGGGATTCGTCATCGTCGCAAGTTGCCCGTTCGTGGGCAACGGACGCATACGAATGCGCGTACCAAGAAGGGTAAGCGTGTTGCGATTGCCGGTAAGAAAAAAGTAACCAAGTAGACTAAGCGTGTCTGAAAGAGAGGTATAAATTGGCTTTAAAGAAAAAGAAGAAAGTTAAAAAAAATGTTGTTGCTGGTGTTGTAACCATTAAATCAACATTCAACAACACGATAGTAACGATCGCGGACCTTGAGGGTAATGTTGTCGCTACTGCGTCGACTGGTATGGCTGGGTTTAAGGGGACAAAAAAGGGAACCCCATTTGCCGCGCAACAAGCTGGAGAGATTGCCGCTAAACGTGCAGTTGAAACTGCGAGTATGGCGCGTGTTAATGTTCTTGTTAAGGGCCCTGGATCGGGTCGGGAGACTGCAATTCGCGCACTTCAGGCGGCCGGACTTGAAGTGGAATCGATTAAGGATATTACCCCTATTCCACATAACGGTTGTCGTCCACGTAAACGGCGACGGGTGTAGAGGAGAAATATAATGGGTGTATATCAAGGTCCTAGTTGTAAAATTTGCCGGCGGAATCGCGAGAAATTGTTTCTAAAAGGTTCTCGTTGCGAAACTGCGAAGTGTGCGATTGAAAAACGTAATTATCCCCCTGGGATTCGTTCTGTAGTTCCTAGAAAGATTTCTGAATTTGGACGACGACTTCGCGAAAAACAGAAACTTCGGTTTTTCTACGGTGTTTCAGAGCGTCAGATTCGAATTTATTTCGAAAATGCGCGACGTGCTAAGGGCGTCACTGGTGATAATTTGTTGGCGCAATTTGAACGTCGTTTGGATAACGTTGTTTATCGGTCAGGGGTGGCGTCTTCTCGACGCGAAGCCCGTCAGATGGTCAATCATGGCCATTTTTTAGTGAACGGAAGTGTGGTTGACGTCGCGTCTTTCACCGTTCGAGAAGGCGACGTCGTTGGGTTGAAGAAGAGTGATAATGAACTGATGAAAGCTCGGTTCGATAATAAAAAGACAGCCCCGGTTTGGTTGTTGATGGATTCGGCTGCGAAATCGATTCGTGTTTCACACGTTCCAAAACGTGAAGAGATTGATGTTCCTGTTGAAGAACAATTGGTTGTTGAGTTTTATTCTCGATAGTTATAGACAAGTTTTAGGAGGATTAGTGTGAGTGTAGCGCCGAAGCCTTGGGTAAAATATGAACCACTACCAGATAATGGTGGTCGGTTTATCATTTCTCCGTTAAGTCGGGGAATGGGAACCACAATTGGAAATTCATTGAGACGCGTCTTGCTGTCGTCTTTGTCTGGATATGCAATTTGTGCGGTGAAAATTGATGGTGTTAAGCATGAGTTTTCTGCGATTCCTGGTGTTGTTGAAGATGTATTCGACGTTCTTAGCAATTTAAAGGGGATTGTCTTTAAGTCGGATCTTACAGAGGATATCAAGGCGTCAATTTCAGTATCAAAAAAGGGCAAAGTTACTGCTGCTGATTTGAAATTGCCGGCTGATATTTCGATTGTTAATCCGGATGTGTATATTGCCGAGGTAACATCCGGCTCGTTGAAGATTGAATTGGTTTTACGTCGTGGTGTTGGCTATGAATCTGCTGAGAATAACAGAGATGAAGATCACACGATCGATACCATTTGTTTGGATTCGTCGTATTCTCCGGTTTTGAAGGTCAATCATCAAGTTGAAAACATACGAGTTGGTAAAGAACTTGACTATGATAGTTTGACATTGGATGTGTGGTGCAATGGCAGCGTCTCAGTTGAAGATTCGGTACGTGAAGCGGCCGCGATCTTGGTTGATCACTTCCAATTGTTTGGTAAATTGAACGAGCGTCCTTTGCAAGAAGCGAGCCGTCAAAAAGAGACATCCTCTGAAAAAGGTAAAGAATCAGCATTAACGTTGTCCGTTGACGATCTTGAGTTGTCGGCTCGGTCATCGAATTGTTTGAAACGTGCCGGAATTGAATCTGTTGCTGAGTTAATTGAAAAAGACATTAACGAGCTCATTCAAATTAAAAACTTTGGAAAGAAAAGTGCTGACGAAATTAATGACAAATTGAAGCAATTTGGGTTGTCCTTAAAAGGCACGATTGCGTAGAAGGAACTGAGCTATGAGACATCGTTACGGAAATAAGAAACTTGGAAGGCCAACCGATCAACGAATCGCGTTGTTGCGGTCGTTGGTACGAAGTTTGGTGATTCATGGAAAAATTAAGACGACGGATACCCGTGCTAAAGAAGCCAAGAAGTTAGCCGAGTCATTGGTAACACTTGGAAAAGATGGGAGTCTTCATTCACGTCGGTTAGCGTTGCAATTGTTAAACGATCGCGATGTTATCAAACACGTGTTTGATAGTATCGCACCGGGTTTTGGGGATCGAAATGGTGGCTATACTCGGATTACCAAAGTAGGTATCCGAAGAGGTGACGCTGCGGTTGTTTCCCAGCTTGAATGGGTTGGCTAGGTACCGATTTACATTAGAGTATCTTGGGGGCGCATATAAGGGAGTTCAGTTTCAGCCTGGACTCCCGACAATAGAGGGGGTATTGCGACGGGCCATCAAGAAAATGGATGTCGGCGCAGAGCAGCTCATCTTGGGCGCGCGAACCGATGCTGGTGTTGGGGCTGTCGGGCAAGTCGGGTCGATTGATGTCGGAGGGGCGATTCCGTCGCGATCGATTTTGAGGGGGCTGAACGCGTGTTTGCCTCGTGATATCCGTGTTAAGGAAGTCGTTCTTGAAAGCCAGCCATTTCACCCGCGAGGCACGGCGAGGTATAGAGAATATCATTATTGGATGTCCAACGATCCAATTCCATTAGGGTTACGACATGTGATTTCAGAAATGAGACATCCGTTGGATGTTTATAAATTAAATAGATTGGCGTCTATGGTACTTGGAACCCATGATTTTAGTGGGTTTCAAAACGAGGGCTCTAAGTTCAAATCAAGTATTAAAACGGTCGTGCGATCTGAGTTTATGGTCGTCAACGAAGAAAGTAGGCGATTTTCGAGTAGTTTAAATTTGGTATGTTATGTTATAGTCGCAAATAGTTTTCTATACCGGATGGTAAGAAATCTGGTGGGTGCTTTGGTAAACACGGCCGGTGGTCGCCTGTCTGAGTCGCAGTTTACCTTCACGCTTGAACATGGGAAGCGCCAATGGCCGTATAAAGCTGCCCCTGCGGAAGGCCTCGAGCTTTTCAAAATTTATTATTAGTGAGTGAAGGATATAGGGTATGAAAAGTCAAAAATCGTTTTATCCAAAACAAGAAGATTTGGGTCTCAATAAATGGGTAATTGTCGACGCAGAAGGACTCGTATTGGGTCGGATTGCGTCGTTTGTTGCGAGCGTTGTTCGTGGCAAGCATAAGCCAACCTACACCCCGTCTGCTGACATGGGTGATAATGTTATCGTCATTAATGCAGATAAAGTTGCGGTTACCGGAAACAAACCGGCGAGCAAGATGTATCATCGCCATAGTGGATACCCAGGCGGGTTGAAATCGACTGTGTATAAAGATATGGCGCCTGTTCGTATTTTAGAAATTGCGATTAACGGGATGTTGCCAAAAACAAAACTGGGTGCGAAGTTGCAAAAAAAAGTCAAGATTTATGCAGGAGCTGAGCATCCTCATGCGGCACAAGAGCCCGAAGTATTGACGGTCGGTAAGAAGGAGATTTAGGACCATGGAGAAAGAGAAAAAAGCACCTGTTAAAAAGGAATCAAAGGCAAAGGTAGAAAAGTCAGCGAAATCGGTTGCAGCGGTTCCCGCAAAGTCGGCGACTCGTACTGCAAAAGCGACAGGGCTTAAAGTGCCAGCCACGTCGTTCTATGGAACCGGAAAACGGAAAACGTCGATTGCAAAGGTATGGTTGTTTCCAGGAACGGGCGTTATCGAAATTAATGGCCAATCAGCAGCCGATTATTTGCCGACTCAAATTGAAGTTAAACAAATTATGCGGCCATTCGAGGTTTTGGGAATCGTTGGTAAATACGATGCGAAAATCTCTGTAGTTGGTGGTGGGTTGATGGGTCAGGCTGGAGCCGCGCAACATGGTGTTTCTCGTGCGCTGTTGTTAGTTGCGACTGACAACCGGAAACCTCTAAAAGACGAGGGGTTTCTAACTCGGGACCCACGGGTTAAAGAGCGGAAAAAATACGGGCGCAAGCGGGCACGTAAAGGATTCCAGTTCAGAAAGCGTTAGACGCTATTGGGTTTCTAGGTATAATAAACGCCGGGTTTTTGGACTCGGCGTTTTTATTTCAGATGGAGATTAGGTGACCCTGATGTTTCGGATTCAGACCTTCAATAAGATTTCTAAAGATGGATTAAAATTATTTGATAAATCACGGTACGACGTCGGTGAAGTGGTTACCGACCCGGATGGTATCGTTGTCCGTAGTGCCAATTTGCATGAAATGCCAATTGGGGATCGGTTGTTAACGATCGGACGAGCTGGTGCTGGCACCAACAATATTCCAGTTGCTGAATGCACCCGAAAAGGAATTGTTGTATTTAATGCGCCCGGCGCAAATGCCAATGCGGTAAAAGAATTGGTTTTGTCAGGGATGCTTTTGGCGGCTCGAAATTTGATCGCAGGAATTGAGCATACTCGCGGGTATTTTGGGCAAGGCGATCGGGTTCCTGAGCTTGTTGAAAAAGATAAAGCAAAATTTGCTGGCTACGAGATTCGCGGAAAGCGGTTGGGTGTCGTTGGCTTAGGTGCAATCGGGATGATGGTTGCTAACGATGCTGTGCATCTTGGGTTGGAAGTTGAGGGATACGATCCGTTTATTTCGGTGCATAGTGCATGGTCACTATCTCATCAGGTCAAACCCGCGACCTCGTTGTTGCGGCTTTTTTCGAATTGTGACTTTATCACATTGCATATGCCATTGACCCCAGAGACCGTCGAGTTGGTCAGTGCGAAAACCTTGCCTCAATTTAAGAGGGGGGCCGTATTGTTAAATTTCGCCCGTGCTGAAATTGTAAATGAAGCGGATGTTGTTGATGCGTTAAATTCGGGACAATTGAGCGCATATGTGACTGACTTCCCAAGTCAATTGTTGTTGGGACACCCCAAGGCGATTTGTATTCCCCATTTGGGTGCGTCGACAGCTGAAGCCGAGAATAACAGCGCCATCATGGTGGTTAAGCAGATGATGGATTTCCTTGAAAATGGCAATATCAGCAATTCTGTGAATTATCCGAATTGTGGGATCGATCGATGTGGGGATTTCCGATTAACTGTTACGAACGAGAACGTCCCAAATATGGTGGGACAAATTTCATCGTTGTTGGCTTCTGATGGCCTTAATATTGCGGAAATGGTTAATAAGAGTAAAGGCGATTTGGCCTACAATATTGTGGATATCAATGGTACCCCAAGCCCGACACTAGTAGATCGGTTAAAGTCGATTAATGGGGTTTTGAGCGTAAGAAAGTTGTAGAGGACAGAAAGGGAAAAACCAATGGCAATAACCACAGTTTCAGATTTTAAAGTAAAAGACATTTCTTTGGCCTCTTGGGGACGTAAAGAAATTCGGATTGCCGAACAAGAAATGCCTGGATTGATGGCATTGCGTGACAAGCATGGCACGACAAAGCCGTTGGCAGGTGTGCGCATCGCGGGGTCATTGCATATGACCGTACAGACTGCGGTGTTAATCGAAACGTTAACGACACTTGGTGCCACTGTACGATGGGCCTCTTGTAATATTTTTTCGACGCAAGACCATGCTGCGGCTGCGATTGCCGAAGCGGGCGTTCCTGTATTTGCATGGAAAGGCGAGTCACTAGAAGAGTACTGGTGGTGTACCGATCAAATATTGAACTTTGGTTCGGAAGGTCCTCAATTGATCGTTGACGACGGTGGGGATGCCACGTTGTTAATTCATCGAGGCGTTCAAGCCGAAGCGGATTTGACGATTTTAGATGCTCCTGCGGCAAACCGTGAAGCAGAGATTATCGATGAACTGATTCGGAGTAGCATTAAGCGTGATCCCCAACGGTTTACTCGTATGTCAAAAGCGATCAAAGGGGTTTCCGAAGAAACGACTACAGGCGTCAATCGTTTGTATCAGATGGCGCAGGCGAAGACGTTGTTGTTCCCCGCAATTAATGTGAACGATTCGGTTACAAAGACAAAATTTGATAACTTATACGGATGTCGTGAAAGCCTTGCCGATGGTATCAAGCGGGCGACTGATGTCATGGTTGCCGGGAAAGTTGCTGTTGTATGTGGGTATGGGGATGTGGGGAAAGGGTGTGCTCAGTCAATGAAAGGGTTTGGAGCCCGTGTCATCGTGACTGAAATTGATCCGATTTGTGCGCTTCAGGCGGCAATGGAAGGCTTTGAGGTGACGACTGTCGAAGCGGCGTTATCTCGTGGAGATATTTATATTACGACGACTGGGAATAAAGATATTATTACGGTTGACCATTTGACCCAAATGAAAGATCAAGCAATTGTTTGCAACATCGGACATTTTGATAACGAAATCCAAGTTGATGCGTTAAATGCCTTGCCTGGTGTTATTAAAGAAAATATTAAGCCTCAGGTGGATGCATATCGGTTTCCATCAGGGAACACAATCTATTTGCTGGCTGAAGGGCGATTGGTGAATTTAGGATGTGCATCAGGCCACCCGTCATTCGTAATGAGTACGTCTTTTAGCAATCAGGTATTGGCTCAAATTGAACTTTGGCAAAAATCATATGCCATCGGTGTTTATACATTGCCGAAACACCTGGATGAGGAAGTTGCACGACTGCACTTAGCCAAATTAGGGGTGAACTTGACCACTCTGACCAAGGCACAAGCTGACTACATTGGGGTGGATCCATCCGGACCGTATAAGCCAGAGCATTATCGCTACTAGTAATGAAGGAGTGACCCATGAATATCTCGTCAGGTGATGCAGTTTCGGCCAGAGCGCCTACCCAGGTCCAACCAACCGTAAGTCCAGGTGTGTCTGAAAATGAGTTTAAGACGATGCTTGCCGAAGCGAAAGGGAGACTAGAGAATCCACTAGGTACCGCAGGGCGAAGTGCAACCTTGGCGGGATCTGCTGGGGGAATTTCATCGATTACCGCAGAAGACCCGGCAGATGTCGCGACGGGTGGAATTAACATCGGTGATTCTGGACTGGGTGAGACAGATGCATTCGCCGGAGTTGACGCGTTGAATCAACGGATTTTCTCGGAAATTTATTCAACGATCCAAGTCAAACTCGATCAGCTCAAACAAGGGCAATTGATAAAAGAGAACAGTGCCCAAGTCGCCGCAAAAGGGGCGTTGCCCAAGTCCGACATTGAAACCTTGTATTTAATGGCTTCAAAAGTTGCTGAAATTTACGGAACTTCGACTTCCGTGGAGTATAAAAAGAAAGCTGAAAAAACCTTGGTGAAATTGATTACCAAGTTATCGACTCAGGCTGAGTTGGGGAACAGCCATGCGGCACAGCGCCTGAACGAGCTGGTGGGTAAATTGCCCCCTGAGTCGGTGCCTGGTACTGTCTTAGCCGCCCTGCACGATGAGAAACCCAGCGATTTTGCAAATTTGGAATTGCCTGCGTAGTGAAGATTATCGCATGCCTGGGTAATCCTGGTACGCAATACACTCAAACACGGCATAACGCAGGGTTCATTCTAGGTCATACGGTGGTCAGTGGTTGGAGCGATCCCGCCGTCAAACATCAGGCGATCGTGTACGATGGACGCCTTGCGGGCCAAAAGGTACTCGTTGTCTTTCCGCAAACTTATATGAATTTGTCGGGCCGCGCGATCCGGTCAATTGCCACTTTTTATAAAATACCGCCGTCAGATTGTCTTGTTTTGTACGACGATTTTGATCTCCCTTTGGGTGTTTTGCGATTTCGGGTAAAGGGTAGTGCGGGCACCCATAACGGGATGAAGTCTATCGTAGTCGAGCTTGGAACAACCGAATTTCCAAGACTTCGGATTGGCATTGGGCCCAAAGCAACGGATCGATCGGTTTCGGATTTTGTCCTGTCCTCATTTTCGCAATCAGAATTGCTAACGATACAGCGTTTGGCTCAGCCCACTTTGGAGATTCTGTCCTTGTGGGTGGCTGGTGACATCGATGGCGCTACGCGTCGGGCTGCAAGTGAGCAGGAGGTGCAACAATGATGGAAAATTCGAGTCGTTGGGCGAAAATTCTTGCCTACATCGTTTTGGGAGCGTCTTTCGTGGCGATGCTTGGGATTAGCTATCGCTATCGGAGCATATTATTGATGCCGGAAATAACGTCCGATGAATTCTTGTTTATTCGAACCATATTTAAACTTTCCAATTCGGTCGCAACGGCAAATTGGGTGGAAGTGTTCAATTACACTTGGTTTAACTATGGATTTGGCTATTTTGCTGCGGTCTTACTGACCACCCTCCCGGGGATGCTGTGTGATCAATGGACGTGGATTGTTATGGTGCCTCGGCTTTGGTCCATTGTTCCGATGATCATTGCCTTAGGGGCGATTTTTTCGACGTTTTCAATATGGCGACGACCGTGGGCGGGCCTTGCTGCAGTTATTGGTATTTTGTCGATGCCCTATATGTGGCAGGTCGGAACGTGGTTTCATCCCGATAGTTTGATGATGGCCTGGATCACGGGCGTGATTTGGGCTTTTGCTCGTGACGACGGACGACTTGGCTCCTATTTTTGGGCCGGTGTTGGGTTATTTGGCTGTGCAATAGGAACCAAATTTCAAGCGGTGTTGCTTGCGCCATTGGTGGTTATGTATTGGGGAAGCTATCGTGTGGCACCATTAAAAATGGAATTGGTGAAGTGCCTAAAAGAGGGGATTGGTATTTTGGGGATGGTGGCCGGGATTTTTTGGATTTGGAATCCATATATTGTGCACCCGATGGGATTTAAAGCGTTTAAACGGTTGCTGGAAATTAATACTGAGGCCGGATCCGCGTTAGTTCCGTACGTCGATCGACTCCAAATGGGCGCGGTAATCCCGTACGGTTGGCCGGTGGTGGTTGGCCTGGTTTTTGGCGGCACGGTTGTGGGCGGGATAGTCTCACTTATTAATTGGAAGGACCCACGGTCACGGTTGGTTGGTATTGTGGCGACCGCCGTCATATTGAACACGGGGTATTTAGTTCTTTTTGTTAATAAGGGATGGGCTCATTATTATTTGGTGCCGATTGTGTTTGCATGGATTGCTGTTGCTGATGTGACTGCGCGGCTTCGTAAAGGTCTCGCGATGCCTGTTTTGGCGAGTCTTTTTTGCTGGAATGCAGTATATGCAACGTCCGTATTGAGAACCGAATTTTATCGTCGGGATGCCATACTGGCCGCGGATCGAGATCGTCTCGTTCGCAATCAAGTGACCGAGATTCTAAAAAGCCGCTTGCGACCTGGTGATCGAATTGTAGCAACGCAGCTTGCGATCGTTGATTTTCAGGTAATTGGCGTATCCTATCTCGATGTTAATGCGGACATGAAAAGTATTCGACGACGGGCACTGGTGCGAGACGCTCACGATGACTATTTCAAAAGTCGCGGATTTTCCATCATACCGGAATTTACTCCGTATAGATGGATTGTTGTGAGTAAACGAACCCCCTATTTTTTGCCCGCAATGGCGAGGCCAGGAGAGGCTGCATTTTTTACTGATGGACGTCGTTTGATCGATGAAATGGGGGCTGGAAAGTGGGGTTACGAGGGTGTGTATGATTCGCCCGATCTCTTGATTTTAAGGCAGAAATAATACCTATTCTGACGCTGGCGCCATGAGCACTTCCAGAATCAATTTATCGGTAGGGTGCGTGAGTTTGATGTTGTGGGGTGATCCGGCGACAATCCAGATTGGAATTCCCTGTAATTCCAATGCCATTGCCTCATCGGTAATCTCGGCTGTGGGTGGGATTTGAAGGAGTATCGGGAGTAAGTCTCGGGAGTAGAGCTGGGGCGTTTGTACAGCCATCAGGGACTGACGTGGAACCGTTCGCTGAACCCAATGGTCCTTAACCTCCTTAATGGTGTCGGTGACGCTAATAGCAGGGATAACCGCGCTGTGCGTGACACCTGCATCGACAAGTCGATGAATTAATTGTGGAGTTGGGTTGGGACGCGCTGCGTCATGGATGAGTACCCCGTCTGATTCGGGTGAGACAATCCGAAGGGCGGCCTGAACGGATTCCAATCGGGTTGATCCCCCTAAGACAATTCGGGCTTGGATCGAATGGTCATTCAACAGCGTTGTAAGTGCGTCCAAATCCCTGGATGAGCAGGTAACGATAACATCGTGGGTGTCAGCGGCCATTGCATTATTAATGGCGTGGATAACGGTTGGGAGGCCGGCGATACGCTCAAAAATTTTGTTTTCTGAGCGACCATATCGTTGGCCTGATCCTGCGGCTGTCACGATTAGCGTATAACGACGTGGCGACATGATCCCTCATCTTGATTTTATTGAGCCGCTCAGTTTGATATCCTTCGAGTATCTCGGAAAATTGAGGGCGACGATGCATCATATTAAAAAACTAGACGGATTGACCATTGCAAAAATTGCCGCAGGCGAGGTAATTGATCGCCCGGTTTCCGTGGTTAAGGAGTTGGTCGAGAATAGCATCGATGCAGGAGCAAGTCGGATTCACGTGACCATTCAGCGAGGAGGATTGGATCTGATTCAAGTGGTTGATGATGGGGTGGGTATCCGAAGTGATGAATTAGCCCTTGCCGTCGAAGACCATGCCACCTCAAAAATTCGGTCGGTGGATGACCTGTTCGCAACTCGGTCAATGGGCTTTCGAGGCGAGGCGTTGGCGAGTATTCGGCATGTCGCACGTTTACAGGTGGTGTCGCGGACCGCTGACGACGATGTCGCATCGCAAATCGATGCATACGGCGCCGAGGTGAGCGGCGTATCTCGCGTGGCGAAATCGACGGGCACTACGGTTGTAGTCCGGGAACTATTTCGAAACATTCCCGTTCGGCAGCGGTTTTTAAAGACTCCGGGTACGGAATTTTCATATTGTTATGATTTGGTTGTTGGGTTGTCGCTTCAGTACCCCAACATTGAATTTATACTGACCCACGATCATAAAGAATTGATTAATACACGTGGCATATCCAAATTGAGTGACCGGGTCGTCGTCTTATGGGGCCAGGAGCTCCACGGAAAATTGGTGCCTGTTAACTTTGAATTTTCGGGGTATTCCGTGACCGGAGTTATTTCGGATCCGACGGTGACATTTTCTAACCGGGGCCGCCAAACCATTACAGTTAATGGGCGGTTGGTTAAAAGCCCCACGATTCAAAAAGCCATTAGTCAGGCTGCGGCTGATGCAATTCCTAATGGTCGGTTTGTCGCCTGTGTGTTGAATATTGAGGTTCCAGATGGTCAAGTTGATGTCAATATTCACCCTCAAAAGCTGGATGTTCGATTTACCAATTCGGGATTTATTTTTGATATTTTGGTCAAGGCCATTCGGTCTGCTTGGTCGGGTCAACGTGGCCAGGACCGGCTAGCGTCCGTTTCGGTTGGGAATCAAATGCCTTGGCAAACGCCGCGTCCTGAGGTTTTGACCGCGCATACTAACGTGCTCTTCCAAGCGATTGAGTGGGGAGGTCGTCAGGAACCACAAGCGGTGACTCCTGATCGGAGCATATCCTTTATCCAGATGTTCGATACATATTTAATTGTAGATGCAGGTGCCGCATTATTGGTCATGGATCAACACGCGGTGCACGAACGCATATTATATGAAAAAATTAAGGCCCATAGTGATGCTGTTGTTTACCAACAACCGTTGTTGGCGTCAGAAGTGATTTCGTTGGCGCCTGACTATTATGCACGGTTTGCCGATTTAGAGCCGACGCTGCGAACGATGGGGTTCGATGTCGATGATTTTGGTAACAATCAAATTGTCATTCGACAAGTTCCGGTGAGTTTAGCCGGTCCGTCGCCAGAGCGATTGGTGGTCACTATCCTGGACTCTTTTTTTGAAAACCCGGACATGAATTGGGATAAGATGTTGCAAGATAAGGATCGGTTACAACGGATGGCGTGTCGTGCCGCAATTAAAGCTGGCAAACGAATGACACACCAAGAAGTAACCGCGATGATATTGGATTTAATTGATACACCAGGAAATTATACTTGTCCGCATGGACGCCCTCTGTTTGTTGCGTGGGAAAAACCGGATTTTGAATCAATGTTTTTAAGGACCTAGTTGGCAGACGCCAACAACTTTGAATTGACAAGGCAGAAATGCAGTCCCCATAATGCCCGACCGTATGCCAAAACATTTGTTGATTGTTGAGTCGCCTGCCAAAGCCAAAACGATATCAAAATTCTTAGGGAAGGATTTTGATATAAAGGCCTCTTTCGGTCATGTTCGAGATTTGCCTGAATATACCTTGGGCATTGATGTCAAAAATAATTTTTTTCCGAAGTATCAAGTTATAAAAGATAAAACCAAATTTATTAAAGAATTTAAAAAAATTGGGAAATCGGCAGACACCGTTTACATCGCAACCGACCCTGATCGCGAAGGCGAGGCCATTGCATGGCATATTCAAGAGTCGATCGAATTGCCCGAATCCAAAATTAGACGGATTGTATTTCATGAAATTACAGAAGCGGCTATTCAAAATGCAATTACGAACAGTCGTGCCATCGATTCGGATTTAGTCGACGCCCAACAAGCACGGCGAGTATTGGATCGACTTATTGGGTACAAATTGAGTCCTATTTTGTCCAAAAAAATTAGAAAAGGCTTGAGTGCGGGCCGGGTGCAATCGGTAGCTCTCAAATTGGTTTGTGACCGCGAAAAGAAAATTTTGGCATTTGTGCCCGAAGAGTATTGGGTGGTCGCGACGGCATTGGATTCAAAAAATGGAAAATTTCTGGCCAAGTTGTCAGCGGAGGGGACTCCGACAACCAAGGCAGAGCCCAAGACCGAAGCGGACGCAACCCGGTATTACGACTTATTGAAAACGGCGGCGTATGAAGTCAGTGATTTAAAGAAGGCCCAACAAAATCGGTATCCACAACCACCATTTATTACCTCGACCTTACAGCAAGAAGCGTCGCGTAAATTAAACTGGAGCACCAAGAAGACCATGATGGTGGCCCAGCAATTATACGAAGGAATCGACGTAGGATCCGATACGGTTGGACTTATTTCTTATATGAGAACCGATTCGTTTCGGGTATCGGATGAGGCGCGTGCCGGTGCCCGTCAATTTATCGCGGAACGATACTCAGATAAATACCTTCCATCAAAGCCAAATCATTACAAAAACAAGGGCAACACTCAGGATGCGCACGAAGCCATTCGGCCCACTTACATGACCTGGAGCCCCGATAAATTGGAGGGCAAAATTTCTGGGGATCAATATAAATTATATCGCCTGATATGGGACCGGTTTATCTCGTCTCAAATGGTGCCTGCCCTCGTCGAAAATACCCAGGTGACGGTAAAAGCGACTGCGACAGATTCCACGGCGTTATTCTTAAAAGCGTCGGGCCAGGTGATTTTGTTTAACGGCTTTATGTCGGTGTATACAGAGGGTACCGATAACGATTCTGAGGAAGACGACGGTCGGCTACCTCTTCTGGAAAATGGCCAATCACTTAACTTAAAGTCAGTGACAAAGGATCAAAAGTTTACTCAGCCCCCCCACCGATTTACAGAAGCAACGTTGGTAAAAGAAATGGAAGAAAATGGGATTGGGCGACCATCAACCTATGCCCCAACAATCGGGATTATTATCGACCGTGGATACGTTGAAAAAGATAAACGAACGTTGTTGCCAACGGAATTGGGCATGACGGTAAACGATAAACTCCAAGAATTTTTCTCCGAAATTATTGATACTGAATTTACCGCTGATATGGAAAATCGTCTGGATGAAATTACCGAGGGGAAACACGAATGGGCCGATATTGTTCATCAGATTTATGATCCCTTTGTGACAATGTTGAAAAAAGCCGACACCGAAATGGAAAAAATTAATAATGATCGTCCGACCGAGGAGGTCTGCGAAAAGTGTGGCCATCCAATGGTGATCAAAGCCGGCCGGTTTGGTGACTTTTTGGCCTGTTCGAATTTTCCGGAATGCAAAAATACCAAGTCAATTCGGAAGCCCCTGGAAGTGAGTTGTCCCGATTGTGGTGGTGAAATTGCTGAAAAACGATCTAAGCGCGGCAAAGTGTTTTACGGCTGCGGCAATTATCCAAAATGTACCTTTGCATTGTGGGATAAACCGGTTCCTGGGCCTTGTCCATCTTGTGCCAATCCGTTGTTAGTGATGAAACAATCGCGAGGAAAAAGTGAACAAAAAACCTGTCCTAAATGCAATTCGACAGTGGATTGAGACTGCGCAACATCGCTTAGTTCGTAATTGGTTTTTAAAACTGGTTGCGTTGGCGGTGACGATAATCTTGTTTTATTTAGCCCATACATCGATGAGTTCGATGCGGTGATTGTCCTTTCTTCTATTGCCGACCTAATCGATTGGCGGTTACAGCAGTCGGGGGTCGTGGTCTTAGTCCCGACAATGGGAGCACTTCACGAGGGCCATTTGTCATTGGTTCGCGATGCGATGGCAATCCATAGGGCCACTGTTATCGTCAGTATTTTTGTAAATCCCGGCCAATTTGGGCCTAAAGAAGATTTTGGAAAGTATCCAAGGACGTTGGAAGCGGATCTCGCATTACTAACACGGGAGCATGTCCATGCCGTTGTAATGCCTTCGGAAAGAGATCTATATCCAAACGGCTACGGGGTTGCGACGAGGGTTAGGGTACCGAGGGTAGGGAAGCGGCTATGTGGCAAGTCACGGCCGCTATTTTTTGAAGGGGTTTGCAGCGTTGTGTTGAGACTATTAAATGCCGCACGTCCTGCTCAGTTGATTTTGGGAGAAAAAGATTTCCAGCAACTACAAATTGTAAAAATCATGTGTCGTGATCTGCAGTTGTCGGTCGAGGTGAAAGGGGGGGCCATTGTTCGGGAGCCAGATGGTTTGGCGATGAGTTCTCGAAATCGGTATTTGTCGACTGAAGACCGAAATACAGCGCGTCAATTGTTTCTGGCGCTATCAAAAGGGGTTCAGGCGACCCATGTGGGGGAACGAGATGCCCGCATTATCGAAGGCATCGTGCGAGGGCATCTTGCAGCCCTGAACGAGATCGTCGTGGATTATGTCGAAGTCATCAATTCGGATATCCGCCGATTGAAACGTGTGGTACCGAATAGCCGGTTGGTAGTGGCTGTCTGGTTAAATGGCGTGCGTCTGATTGATAATGTGCCACTATTACCGACGGAATAACGTCACGCAAAAATCGTTGTCGGCGTAGGTATGATTGATGTCCACATATGGCGTTAGCGATAGAGCTAATTCCATTACCTCCATGGGGGAGTAATACATGAATCGGTCCGACCGAGAATTGTGAGAACTTAGGTTTGATAGCAAGGTGATCGATGTGGCAATTTGGCACATGCCGTATAAGTTTGATAAATGGCAGTGGAGCTGCCCGATTGGGTCGGGCGTTAGGTGGTTCAATGCGCCAGAACAGACCACGTAGTCGTAATCCCCGGTGAACGTAAGTAAGTCGGATTCCATAAATAATCCGTTGGGCAATCGGTCACGTGCCGCCTGGATCATTCGGCTACTCACGTCGATTCCGACATAGCGCCAGTCGGGAAATTCGGATTGGCAGAACTTGAAAAATTCGCCATCGCCACACCCGGCATCTAAGACAACGGCATCTCGGTAGTCGAAGTGATGGGTCAACGCCCAAAACCGTCGATACTGCGAATCGGGGG
>Ga0214917_10001809_pt1 | contig 27126 bp, 20 predicted proteins | sample LL_1208_BB_MetaG_FD_177983 | JGI IMG/M metagenome (GOLD analysis project Ga0214917, IMG submission 177983) | Freshwater microbial communities from Lake Lanier, Atlanta, Georgia, United States - LL_1208_BB | ecosystem: Environmental > Aquatic > Freshwater > Lake | place: USA: Georgia | collected... | reverse complement strand
CCCATCTGGCATTTCCTGCGATGATGGGTTCGGCAAGCCGCCACCGCCGCTGAAGAACGTCGATCGCATATCGTGCCGCCGACTCCGGCTCCGTCTGGATGTACGACTCCGCTTTCTTCCACCTTCCTCCAATGACTTCCTCCGCGTACGAAACGCAGTCCCACGGGTCTGTCAGTACCGCCTCGGCTGCTTTCCATCGACGCTTCAGTACTTCTGCGACGTACGCGACGCAGTGCACCGAATCAGTCAGCAGCGTGGCTTCCCCGGGTTTCCACCGACCTTTCACGACGTCACGGGCGTAGTAGAACGCGTACTGCGGACTTTGGCTTATGGTGAGTTCAGCTCGATGCGACTTGCCCCAGCGCCCCTTGATGACGTCGCGGGCGTAGTAATGGGCTGCTTCGGCATCGGAAGCGATGATCGGTTCCAGGGCGGCAAGCCGCTTCCTCGCCTTCTTGGCCTTGAGGTAGGCGTTACGTGGCGTCATCTCATCACTCTGGGAGAAGTTGTGCGCTTTAAGCGATGGTGAGGGGGAAACCTTCCGCCTACGTGCATCGATACCTATTCATAAATACCGACGCGTGTCACGCATTCCATTCTTTCGCATCGATGATGGAACGAATCTGATCGATCAAGCCCTCGAGGGCTAACTCCGGATCGGACCCAACACTGTCCAGACAATTCGATAGAGCCACGAACACGGTACCGCAGTCTTCCGCCTTCATGCCACCGGCCTCCGCATATTCAAGTACTTTGCCGACTATAAGCTTTGCTTTTCTACTTGGCGTTAGTTCAAGTTTTGTCATGCCCGTATGGCCTTTCGTTTCTAGCGCTGGCGTTGCTGAGCAGGATTGCGATCTTGACGCACAGCAGGCCCCTCAGCCCTCAAAGCTTGTCTAGCACAATGGGCTTCATTTTGTTCGACATATGCGGAACGCGCTTGCCAGGCTTGCCCGCCACACTGCAATGGCCGATTTGAAGCTTTCGTGGTTCGTCTGACCGCCACCACACAGCCAAATACTTCTCGCCGTCTTGCTCCTCGGCTCCCTGCACGTTCTTTGACCACGGGCGGTTTGGCCATTGCCTTGGTGTTGGACAGCCCATCTTCTCATAGAGGTCGAAATACTTTTCCAACGTCATCGTACAGTCAGCTATCCAGCCGCCCTTGTTCTTGCCGCCTTTTTGGATTCCGTTGTCTCTCGGCAAGGCACCGGTTTGCCATCCAAAGAGCGCGAGCAATATGTTTTCCACATTCGTGCTGAACAATGTCTCTCGGTCTCGTCCAGGTTTCATTTCGGCTGGAACTGGAAGGAATTTCGCAAGCTTGGAATCGATTCGGATGAAGCACGACTCTGCGGAGCCAGTAAATTTGCCGAGAATATCTTCGGTGCGCACTTGATACGTGCGTACGCGTTTCTTCTTCTTTGGGTCCAGTTTCCCCTTGTTCAGTGTCGTGCCGAGGCGTTCAGGGCCTCCCTCACCGATGTAGACAACGTTTTTTGCTTCCGAAATGCAGTACACGACTCGGTGTTGCGGATACTTCTCAATTTCGAAACTCATGTGCTCCTCCACTGGAGATGAACGGATCTGCAGCTTTATTTGCTGGGCGTGCGACTACGCTTATTCGGCGATGGGGGTTGCCAGGTGCGGAGGAGGTCGGGGGTGAGGTTGCGGGATGCGGATTCGTCGCGGATAAATTGGGCGTAGAAGTCGGCTGGGGGGCCGCCGTAGTCGGGGAGCGACTCGGGGTGCCACTGACGGACCCACGGGAGGAGTTCCGAGAGGTTGGCGAGGAGCGGGACGAGCCGTGGGTCGTCGCTGCCGCCGTATTCGGTCTGCACGAGTCCGAAGAAGTCGCCGATCGCCTTCGCCAGTTGGAGATGGTCGAGGCCCGCCCAGGCGATCATGCCGGTGCCGTCTTGGCCGAGCACACCGGGGAATGAGATGAACCGCTCCTTCGGCACGTCGAGCTTGCCGCGGAGCCGCCAGTAGGAGGGCTTCAGGAAGTCGGCACTCGTGTACTTCGGGGGCACGGGGATGTCGCCCACCTGCTGCTGCTTCTGCTGCTGGGCCTGCTCCTGCGTGAGATGCTGCGGGTACTTCGGGTCGAGGGCGGTGCGGGCGTCGATCGCGTCTTCCTGCCGCTGCTTCTCCCACACGCCCTGCCACTCGGCGTGTTTCCGCAGGCCCGTGGGCTTGTAGCGGAGCGATGGCAGGAGCGGCACGCTCTCGTCGGCCACGAGCGACGTGACGAGGGCGAGCGGGTCGAAGGCAACGTCTCCGGTAAACACCTCGGCCGCCTCCATGAAGAGCGGATCGCTCCGGGCGGCCGTCGCCACCTCGCCGAGCGAGACGAGGGCCGGCGGCAGTGTGGCTGTGGGCAGGGCCGCATCGTTCATCCGGCCGTCGAAGTCGAAGAGGCGTTCAAGCCGGTCGAGGAGGAATGACTTAAGTGCGGCGGCCTGCTGGTCGGCCCACGGCTCGGTGCTCCACCGCCGCTTGTATTCGGGCTGCTCGATCAGGCGGATGTTTTGGTTTTTTTCAATCGCGTCGAGCCGCTTTTGGACGAGGGCCCGGTAGTCGGCGGGCCAGTGCGCCGGGATCGCGGTGATCGGCGTGGAGCCGTGGCGTTCGAACCACGTGGTGGTCGTGTCGCCGGCGGCGACGCGGCGGGCGAGCGCGATCTCGAACGCCCGCTCGCCGAGCCGGAGCGGCGGCACGGGTTTGCCGTAGGTCAGGTTGGCGTCGAGGAGGCAGTAGAGCGAGTAGCACTGCCAGTCGAGTTCTTCCTGAAGGGCGATCCGGTGGCGACGGATCGCGTCCGACTCGGCCGCGGCATCTTCGAGGGCTCGCTTGAGCGTGGGCCAGACCGATGGCGGTGGGTCGGCCGCCGCCCCGACGGCCCAGCGGGCAATCGCGGCGTTCGGCGTGAGCGTGGCCTGCGTGTCGGATGCGGTTTGCAGCTCGCGCGCGAGGTCGAGCGGGCGCGAGGCGGGGAGAGGCAATTTCTCAATCAAGGATCCATTGAAGTTGAAAAACACGTCCCACGTGGAGCGCCGTACTCGTGCGCCCTCGGAGCCAACGCTGTCGCCCCCCTTCTGAAAACAAGTGTGCTTCATCCAGAAGCCGGCCGTCGATGAGTTAAGAAGGCCGAGCAGGGAGAGGTGGTCGTCCTCAGTCGCAGCCGTATCAAGTTTCAGAACGGGGCCAGTTTGCTTAAACACTTTGCCACCGCGATCAAGCACGTAGTGGTTGTGCGATGCTACGTATGCGTAGGCTATGGAAAGAGAAGTTTTAAGTTTGTCTCGGTAATGCTCTAGATGTTCCCACCACGGACGCCCCATGGCGTCTAAAGTCTTTCCGAATACAACTCGTCTCTGCAGTATGGTGCGGCATGGCCACATTCTTCTGGCGAGTCCTTCAGTCGCGAGCGCGACGCATTTTCCGCCCAATGAGTCGTAGGGGTACACAACGCATGGGACATCGCTTTGCATCCAATCACGGAGCGATTCCCCAACAACGAGCGGTATAGAAAGCGATGACAGCAAAAAGCGTCGAGCTGATTGCATGTCGAGAATCCACGCATCATCCTCTCCCACCACAGTCGTTCGCCCGTTTGCGACGAGCGAATCAGAAAGGTGATCGGGTTGTTGCTCGATTAGTTGCTTAAGGTCACTTGCGCCGCCACCCACGATTGTCCACGGATGAGTATGGAATGTTTTGCGGGGCAAATCCGCCACGCTGATGAAATCGCTTTGCGATCCGGGCAGGTCAACTTGGTGGACGATAGCGAGCCACACTTCACCTTGTGCGGGGTCTTCCGGGATTTCAGTGACACCCTGAATGCCCATCACCGCGCGCACCGAGTCGCTAGCCGGCCCGCGCTGCCGTCCAAACAGGATGACGGTCGGTGTGCCATGGCCTGGGATGTAGGCACCGCTTGTGTCGATGACGTGCGTTAGGTCAATCGTGGGAACAAAGGCTTCTATAAGCCTTCTGCCGAACATGGCGTTTTTGAATGTGTTGGCCGTGATTTGCCCCGTGAACCCGCCTGGGACGCACAACTTGAAGATGTGCTCCATGAAGGGGACGGCCAGCGAGTACTGCATGTAGCAGGTGGCGAACCGGTCGCGGTAGCGGTCGCGGAGGCCAGGGTCCTTGGGCGTGATGTACGGCGGATTCGCCATCACGGCGTGGTACTGGCCGTGCCGCAGGAGTTTCTTGATCGCGGCAAGATCCTCTGACGCGTAGGCGTGGTCGCACTCGTCGTCGGCGGAGCCCTTCTCGTGCTTGTCAAACAGTTCCACGACGCCGCCGATGAGTGGCGTGTGGAGGAGCGAGTCGCCGCACTCGATGTTCAAGTGAAACGCCGGGGCGTCGGAGAGTTTCGTGACGCCGCAGGCCCGCATGGCGACGAGCAGGAGCCGGAACCGGGCGATGGCCACGGCAAAGGGGTTGATGTCCACGCCGTGGACGGCAGCAAGCGACCGGCGGACGAGTTCGCGGACGGGTGTGGCGGGCTCTTGCCGCTGCCAGCGGTCGAGGATCCGCTCAAAGCTGCCGAGTACGAGATGCCCGGAGCCGCAGGCCGGGTCGATCATCGCAAAGGCCTCGGTGAGGCCAAACTCGTCGAGGGCGGGCTCGAGCGTGCGGTCGAGGAGAAACTGTTCGACGAAGTGCGGCGTCTGGAGGAGGGCGTAGCGTTCGCGGGCGTAGGCGGAGAGATCTTGGTAGAGGTCGCCGAGGAACCGCGTGTCCCACGCCGGATCGGTGAAGTCGTGGATCAGGCGGCCGGTGTTAGCGTCGATCTTCTGGAAGAACTGGATGACGTCGCGGGCGGCGTCGCCTGAGAGCCAGGTGGGGATTTCGCGGAGCGGGTTGTGCAAACCAAAAATGTCGGCGGTGCCGGGGAGGGCGGCGAGCTCGTCGAAGATCGAAATCAAAAAATCGCGGTCGGTCTCGCGGGGGTGCGAACTGAAAAAATGCTGGTGCGAGTCGCGGGCGGTGGAAAGCCGGTCGCCGGGGCCGGCGATGCGGGGCGGACTGATGAGGTCGTTGTCTTCGAGGAACCGGACGAACACGCAGGAAAGCACCCATGCGACGGCGGCCTGCGTGATCCGGTCGGTTCGCCATTCTTCGAGCGTGGCCGCGGTGCGGCGGGCGGCGCGGGCGCGGTCGTATTCGGATTGGAGACGGGCGCCGATCTCGGGCACTTCGCGATTCCCGCTTCGCGCGAGCAGGTCGGCCTCGACCTTCGTGACGAGTTTCTTGAGGTCGTCGAGGAGACGCTTCGAGTCGAGCGGAGCGACGGTGGCGGTCATGTGGAGAGAGCCAGCGGGCGGCCGGCGCGGTGGAGGTTTTCGAGCCAGGCGTCGGGGATGACCGCCTGCTGGCCGGGCACGCCGACGGGCTGGTTGTCGAGCAGGGCGACCGTGCCGCCGGCCACGAGCAGCCACACGCCCTGCGGCCCGTGGCTCGAGCCGATCTGCTGCTGGAGTTCGGCGAGCAGCGGCCGCAGGCCGTAGCGGACGAGGATATCGGCGTAGACGAGCAGGACGGTCGCACCGGGCTGCGAGAGCCGCGCGGCAATGAGCGGCCGAGCATGGTCCGCGAGCTGGCGGAGGTTTTGCCAGTCGGGGCCGGTGGGGTCGGCGTCGGCGGCGAGGACGAGACTCCAATCGACGTCGAGCGAGTCGGCCGTTTCCCGCAGGGCGTCGAGCACCACCTCCTCGACGTCGATCCGCACGACGCCAAAGCGGGTGCAGAGTTCGGCGGCGGCCCGCTCGTATTCCCGCGGCCGGACGACCATCTGGAGGAACGAGCCGGCCTGGGCGGCGCGGCGGAGGCGGTCTTCGAATGAGCGGGCGTCGGCCACCTCGGGGCTCGCGACCGGCGGGAGGGCGGCGCCCACGGCCGTGGGCATGCGGCGGAGGAGCGTGCTGCCGGTCGTCATGCTCGGGCGTTCGAGTACCGGCGCGACGTAGGCGCCCCGACCGGCGGCGGCGGCGGGGTCGAAGGCGAGGCCGAGGCCCGCCTCGCGGAGCAGGCCGTCGAGCTCGGGCCGGGGCGGCAGCGGGCTTGAATCGGGATACCGGCTCGCCACCCGCTCGCGAACCTGGGTGTCGGTGAGTTCCCGCGCCCCGGCCACGGCACCGAGCGAGAGTTTCAGGGCACGGAGCGGGTCCATACCCCGCGGATAGAGCTCCATTCGGCTCGAGACCGCGGCCGACTGCGACGCACCGGCGGCGAGCCGGACGAGCCGCGCATCGCTCTCGATCGGCGCGCCGGCCGGGTGCTGCACCTGCCGCAGCCGCTCGACGACGCTCGCGGGCGTGGCGAGCGGTTCGGCGGTGGCGAGCCGGTCGGCTGCACGGCCGAGGCGGACGGCGTAGTCGGCGAGGTCGGATGAGGCGGCCACGATCATCGCGCGGCCGTCGCGGCGGACCATGAGCCGCGGCTCCACGAGCAGCCCCTCGGCATCGACTGCGATCCGCACGATGCCGAGCGCCGTGCGGCGGGCCTCGGCCGCGGCCGGGTCGCCCGGCTGGGCGGCAGAGGCAAGTTCGCCGGGGCGGGCGGTGGCGAGCCACTCGGCGAGTTCGCCGGCCGTGGCGGCGCCGCCCTGCACCGAAAGAAACTCCACGAGCTGGCCGCGGACGCTCGTGATCACCGGGTCTTTGATCGCCTTGGCGAGGAGTTTGCCGTAGAGCTGGCCGATGCGGGCGCGCGTGAGGTCGAGGTGCGTGGCGATCGCGGCTTGCGTGGGCCAGGCGTCGCCCGCGGTGCGCGGATCGCGGCCAAGCAGCATTTCCACCACGCGGGGGCCGGTGTCGGCGCGGGCGGTCTTGGGCTTCGCGAGCAGCCGGGCGGCGATCGCTTCGATCGAGAGCGAGTCGGCGTCGACGGGCGGCTCAGGCTCGGCGAGCGTGGTGTCGACGGGAACGGTGGTGGGCGGGGCGACGGCCGCCCCGGTGGACGACGCAGGGGCCGCGAGACGCTCGCGGAGAATGTCGACGGCGGAGGTGATCTCGCGGCGGGTCTTCGCTCCCACGCCCCGCATGCTCTCGAGCTTCCCGCGGTTGAAGCGGAGCAGGTCGAGGACGGTGAGCACGTTGGCCCGATCGAGGGCGTTGGTCGCACGGGTGCCGAGGCCGAGCGTGGCGACGGGGGTTTCGAGCGTGGCGGGGGCGAGGATGCGGCGGAGTTCGTCGTCGCCCTCGTGATCGGGCCGCAGCGGCGACGAGACGAGCCCGGCGAAGCAGGCCTTCCACTCGGCGAGCATCTGCTCGGCGTTGTCGAAGCGGAGTGCGATCTCGCGGCGGAAGGCGCGGGTGAAGAAGGCGGCGAGCTTCTCGCGGAGTTCGGTGTCGAAGAGGTCGGCGTCGATCGTGATCTCGGCGTCGATCTGGGAGGGATCGCTGCGGCCGTCGCCCCACTTGGGCAGCGTGCCGGTGGCCATCTCGTGGAGCGTGGCGGCGACGGCATAGCGCTCGGCGTAGCTGTCGAATCGCGGCGGCGAGCGACGCAACGGGAGCATCGGGTCGAGGTAGCCGACCGTGCCGGCGCGGATGTTTTCCTGGGGCACCGCGGCGAGCGAGAAGTCGAAGAGGACGAGCTGGAGCGTGTGCTCCTTCGAGACGCGTCCGACGGCGATGTTGTCGGGCTTGATGTCGCGGTGGAGCACGCCCTTGCGGTCGAGGTGGCGGACGACGTCGATCAGATCCTCGCCGAGCCGCTCGAGCAGTTCGATGTGGAGCCGGCCCTCCTTGCGGATGCGGCCACCGAGTGTCTCGATCCGGCTCTTTTCCTTGTCGGTGAAAGTCGGCCGCATGAGGAAACCCGCGTGGCCGCCGATCTCGACGGCCTCGTGGAAGCCGACGATGCGGGGGTCGCGGTCCGCGGCGAGGCCGCGGAGGACGTCGGCCTCGGCGCGGAGGCGGTCGTTGTGGTCGGGCGAGGAGGCGATCTTGAGGATGAACTGCTCCGACGCGGGGGCGGCCGCTGGTTCGCTGGGGTCGGTCGCGGCGGCGGATGCGGGGAGCGGGCGGCTGACGAGCAGCGCGGTCGAGGACGATCCCTGGCCGAGCCGCCGTTCGACCCGGAGCCCACCGGGCAGGAGATCGCCGGCGACGGCCTCGGAGGGGTTGTCGGTGTAGTCCTCGACGGGGCTCGTGAGGTGCTCCTCGGCGGTGTCGAGGAGGTCGAGGAAGTCGGTGACGGTCTCGAGCCTGAAGGAGACGTCGGGGTGGGTGGCGAACTGAATGAGCTCGCAGAGCGGGGCACTCGCGCCGTCGAGCACGGCGGCGAGCTGGAGGCCGCGGCTTGTGCGGATGCTCGCGGCCAGCTCGGTTCCGTCGGCGGCGGGCGGCTGGCCGGAAAGGATGTGGTAGGCGACGGCGCCCAAGGAAAAAACATCGAGGTGTTCGCCGAGGCTGTCGCCCGCCACAAAAATGTCGGGAGCCATGTAGGCGGTGGTGGGATCGTCCACGAGCTGGCCGACGTGCGACGTGGCCGCAACGGCCGACCCAGACACGGTACCAGTGGAAGAGCCGGCGGCGGCCCGGTAGCCGGCCTGCCAATTGAAAACCTTGAGGCGGGGCCGGGCCGAGTCGGCATCGACGACGAGGATGCTGCGCGGCGAGAGGGCCCGGTGGACGACCCGCTTCTGGTGGGCGTATTGCATGACCTCGGCCAGTTGGCGGACGAGATCGAGCCGGGTGGAGAGCGAGAGGTCGCGGTCGCGGTCGCGGAGGAAGTGGTCGAGCCGGATCGAGAGCGGGTCGTGCTCGAAGATGACGGCGGGGCCGAGTTCGTGGCCGGTGTATTGCACGGCCCGGAGGATGCCCGGGCTCTGGAGGTTTTCGATGAGCTGGAACTCGCGGATCGCAGCCCGTTCGTCGGTGCGGCGGTTTTCTTCGGAGGCGTTCAGCCGGACGGGGTAAATCCGGATTCGCCGCTTCGTGCCGTCGATCGAGACGTGTGTGCCGAGCCAGTCCTGGTAGTTGCGGCCCTCGTCGATCTGGTGGGTGAGCCGGTAGTCGCTCACCCGGCGTTCACGGTTCGACGCCTTGATGCCGGCCTGCTCCATGGCTTGGGCCACGAGCTTCGCCGTGGGCCGGTTGAGCTGGGCGCGGCCGGGCAGGCTCTCGAGGCCCTGGCACTCGCGGCCGCGGATCGCGGCCATGATGCCGGGCCTCGGGGCGACGCCGTCGGCGGCTTCGCGGTCGCGAAGGCAGACCTTCAGGCGGCCGGTGCCGGTGAGGTCGCACTGGAGGTTCGGGGCCGACAGGAAGATGAGCGGCTCGATGAAGGGCACCTTGCCGCCCCGCTTGAAGACGGCTTGCTCGCGCAGCAGCGAGGCGAGCTTCTTGGCCTTCATGTTGGCGAGCTTGAGAGGATTGTCGGTGGACGTGAGCCGGCCGTCGGTCTCCCAGGTCCAGGTGCCGGCGTCGCCCGTGACCCGCCCGGGCCGGCTCTTGATCTCGACCAGAAAAAATCCCCAGGGGGCGAAGACGAGGAGATCGACCTCGTTGACCGATCCGTCGAGCGCGATGAACTCGAACAGCGACCAGGCGCGGTAGGGCTCATGATCGGGAAACCGCTCGCGGACGAAGTCGAGGGCGTCGCGCTCCCAGGGGAACGGCGAGTTGGCGTATGCAGTCCAGTTGGATGGCATGGCTTGGTGCCGGGCGTCGCGGGGCAGGGGCCATGTCGGGGCGGGTGAAACTCGCCCCGACACGGCCCCTGTCATACCTCTTTCGGAGGAGTCGGGAAAGCGGCCGCGATCGCGGTTTATCAAACAAAATCGTCGGCCCGAAAGCGGAGCCGGCATCCGTCTCCACATGCCCCCAGAAAGGATTCTGTGAAGTACACGGGCCGGACCGCGGAACGCCCCTTGGCCATAACGGCCTGCCGCTCGATCTCCGCCCAGATGGGCTGCCACGAGCATTCCCACAGCGTCAACAGCCGACAGGCATCGTGCGAGGAAAAATGAGAGATGATGAACCCTGCCAGGCCCATGCACTTTTCCTTCGCAGTTCGCATCTCTTTTGGGGTTCGACACGGAACAAGAAGCTGGGCTCGTTTTCCAATGTGCGCCGAGACATACGAAAATTTTCGGCCCTCATCGTCGACGGCATCCACCAAGTTGTTGCCGGGGTCTCGCCGCAGCGTGTGGCCCATCTGATCAGCAACAATCACCTCCCGCTGCCGTCCCGGTCGGAAAAGATCGATCTGCTTGGCAGCGGCTGCCCGAGAGGCAAGCTTCAGTGCATCGACGATTTCCCGGTATTGTCCCTTGCCGCTTATCTGCCCGGGGGGATTCTGTGACTTCATACAACGTGAACCTTTTGTTACGGCCAGGAACACCTACTTTGCGGACCGATCGCCTTGCCATGCCGGGTCCGGGCCAAGGACCCGGACCCGGCATGCAGGCTAGAAATCGAACAGGGCGTAAATCTTCATCGGGTGCCCCTTGCGCCCCCCGGACCACGTCCCGATCACCTCGCCTTTACCGGCCGCAACCTGCTTCCGGAGAAGTCGATGGGCGTCGTCAAGGCTACTAGCCAAGCCGGCACGCCAAAGGCTCCAAGCGGAGTGAATGGTCGCGTTTCGCTTCAAATTGCTCATAGATTTAACCTCCTTTCCGGCCTGCGTGCCCCATGCACTGCTATGGCTGTGGCAATATACTGGCAGGAGACTTTCAAAGCAAGAGGAGGGGCCAAAAATTCTTGTGGCGGCTGTTTTTCCGGTCAAAAGCTGGTTCCATCGGCAGCGAGGCGCGCGGCGGCGCTGCTTCGTCCTCCTCCGCCGTGAGACCTCCTTGGCGCAGGGCCGGAGGCTCCACGGCCGCACACCGCACGCCGTCCGGTGGCCCGACTGCTCTCGCTAGACGCCGCCACTCTGATCCGGAGCTTCCTCGCTGGCCCCCTGGGCTGCCTGTGTGAGATCCCCGGCGACGACCGTGCCGATCAGGGCACCATCTTCACTCTTCAGCTTGCTCTCGATCTCGAGTTCAGACTTGGTGGCAAGCGCGAGGCTCTCCGCTGTGGCGCACAGCGCGCTCTTCAACCGCGCCCGAGCATCGGGCGGCATGTCATCCTCGTCGGCAAGCTCGTAATTAAGTGAGAAGATCGTATGGAGTATCAGCTTGATCTGGTACCGACGGACGAACTCATCTTCAAGACTCTTCTTCGACATTCGCCGTTTAAGGTCAAGCAATGGCGGGAACTCCGCGTTGTAGTACAAGTGGATCTTGCCCTTGACAGAACGAATAGAGAATCCGACCTGACTCGGATCGTGGGGCCATCCCAGAATGGCCCATGTTGAATCCTTGCGCTCCACTGGCTGAGGACGTACGACAGGAATATCTACCTCAGAGAAGTCTTTCCTGCGAATCTTGACCTTGATGATGCCCGTACCATCACCCGCGCGTTCAGCATCGCCGTTGGGCTCTTCGCCCTCCGATAGTTTTTTCTTGGCTTCAGGTTTCCGGATGATCTCCACGGGCAAATCGCTCTTTATCGATGCCCCGGCATCCAACTCCAGCTGAACCTGAAGATAGCGGCCCTTCGTACCGATACCCGCGTCAGCGGGACATTCGAAGTGACACCGTACGCGGCCACCGATCATTTCACCAGCACCCACGTACGTCACGCCATTGGCCAGCACCTTGATTTTTGACGCCCTCTGGTCCACAGCGTTCCAGAAGGCCGGTGGTGCATCGGTTTCGAAGACCGCGCTGTGTCGCTGACCAGGGTAGAGCCTCAGCACGGGACCGGCGAACTTCCAACGAACGAAGGTAGGGTGCTCTTGCCATTGAATCGGCAGCAATTCCTTCTTCGGCGCGGCGCCCTGCTGGCTCTCTGAGACATCGGCCCACTTTTCTACCTTCCGGGTGATCTGGTCGAAGCTCACGCCGGCGTTGCGCAGATATTTTTTGATCAAGGACGCGACCGCGTTGTCATCGTCGCGGTTCTGCTTCACGTCTGCCGCCGCCAACTCCACATTAAGATCCTGGAGCTTTTTGTCGTAGCCAAGTCGGCGAACCAGCTCTTCAAGAATCATTTTCTTGATCGGGGTTTCCTTGGCATGTTCGCGTGTCGACGTAAAGAGCTCATACTTCGCCTTTGGGTCGAGTCCGTTGCAATCAATCTGCACAACCATTGAGCGACCCACGGCCCAGAGGTTCGCGCCATTTTTTCCGGTGACAATAGCGCGACTCTCTTCCGCATGAGTCTGCCCGTCCAGCGTCATCACGATCGGCTTTTCCGGGTCGACCCAGCTGCGCGTCGCATCCCGCCCGTCTTTGCCTCTTGGGTCGACGACCCAGTAGGTGAATCTGACACTGCCCAACTCTCCTTCGCCGGCCCTACCGCCATAATTCCAGCGGGGAAGGGTGAAGTGCTCGGTGTTTCGATGCAGAATCGTGACGCGCTTCCCGAGTGACTCATCTTCTTGCATCACTGAAGCGTCGGGGGCTCCGTCCGCCGACTCGATTGGCGGCGTCTCGCCTGCATTCAATCGATCACCCGGTAATTCCGAGCCCTCATTGGTTGCTGCGCCCGGTGTGTTCTGCGTCGCCCTCCAAGCCCTCTCCAGGGCGTGAACCGTGCCGCGGAGAGTCCGACCATACCGCCGGTACCCTGGAAAGGTCGGATAACCTGTCGCAGTGCCGGCCTTCAACGAGTACATCTCCAGCCACACCGGGAACAATGGCTCCGCAAGGGAGCGCATCAGCAATCCATAAAGACTGTTCTCCCCCAGCGGATTAAACAGATCTGGTGCGTTGTAGCCAATGTGTCGAACTAGCGTGCCTTGGGGAAATAGCGCGATCGGCAGTTCGACGGTCGGTATCTCGCCATCGATCAGCATGTACTTGTAGGTAGGTGTTTTCTCGCCCTTCTCCCACACTGCTTCGACAAAAGTGAAGCTAACGGTCGGCCCCTCAAGGTAACGAGACGCAATCAACGTCAGATCGGAGTATTGATAGGTACTTGACGCGCCTTGGCCGTGCTTGCCGGTCAGCCAAGCCTTTGATTTTTTGTTCCCTCGATTCAACGAGAGGATCGTGCTCGGCATCTGAGCACCGGACAGGCCAATGCCGTAGTCGCGCGCATCGAAGACGGACGCCTTGTGGTCGCCGCTGCCATCACCAACAAAAGCACTGACGGTCACAGTCTTCTGCGCAATGCCCCTCAACTCTTCGGCTGTCATGGCGTCAATGAGAGCCTCGCGAGTGAGGCCGAACCACTTTGCAGCGGCTTCCATCGGCGATGCTGGCATCGGCGCGTGCATGAACTCAGGCCCAATGGCTTTCATCTCGAGATTTGCATCGCCGGCGTTCGTCACTCGCTCGATAAAAGCACGCCCTGGGTACGCGTTGAGGCTCATCGGGCCATCATTTGATGTTGAATCATTGAATGGCGCCCACTCAATCCTTCCCTGGTAGTGACGCTCGAAATAGGAGAGGCGATCCCGTGCGTCACGCCACGATGTGAAGCCCGCCCAAGGTAGCGCGTAGTCTTGATGCTTGGATTTCTTGCCGGAGGTACTGGTCTGAGCGACCTCCGCTGTCACGGTTAAGCCAAGCGAGACGAATAGCTCAACGAGCGTGGTGGGCTGGCTGGGGTCGACGACGCCGGCCGGATTGGAAAACTGCGGCTTGATCCCGTTCGTCGGAGCGACCCGTCGGGAAAGCTTGACTTTGGGCGCAGAATCAGAATGGGCCCGAGAAGGACTCTTCATCAGACATCTCCTTTTTTTGCGGCCGGCGGACTGCCGGACCGCTGTGTTGACCCACGAGGGGTTATTAACACTCTCACCGTCGGACAGACGATGAAAGGCGACGCCTCGCACACGCGAGAGTCGTAATCAGGTTTACAGTGATTTGGCTGGCAGTCAAGTACCTCGGCGGCACTGTACTCAAGCGCATCTCAGAATGATCTGGCGACAAGTGGGGCACAGTGCTGGGGTTGCGAGAGGCAATCATCTCGAGCGTGGGCTCTGCTTGAAAAGAAATCGCTGCTCAGATGTCCGGGCGTAGGCGGGGTCAGCCTCGATGCCTATCCACCGTCGCTTTTTCATGCCGGCGACATAGCCGGTTGTGTTGCTGCCGGCAAAAGGATCGAGCACTAGATCACCCGGATCCGTGAGAAAATCCACAAAAAACTCCACGAGCTTCATTGGCATGCGTGCTGGATGCTGCGGTAGTTTCCTCTGTCGGCAATAGCGCTGATACGGGTCCGTGGTGGAAGTGTTGGCGATCGACAAGACATCAGTCGACACCAGGTCCGTGATGATTTCGGCGGCAACGCTCTCAACAGTAGGCGTAAGAACATTTGGAGGTATCGCACCTCCGTGATTGGCAAGAAAGGATGTGGCACCGATTTGATGTTCTGAAGGACGAGAGCCGGGATTGTACGTGCCTCGCTCCAGTAGCTTTCGCATGGCATCGCTGTACTCGGTCAATACGCGTGTGTTGTCTGCTTTCGGGCGCGGTGTAGGAGACATCCACCAAACGCGCGTGAACGCATCCTTGACGCGGCAACGCTCCACGGTGACCCATTGCGCCGGGCTTGGAAGCCGGGCGGGGTTGAAGCAAATGAATTCCTGGCACAGATGCAGCCCAGCTCGTTTCTTGAATGCCAAAAGTGCTTCCACTGCAAGCGTGGACACTGTGGGCTGGCCGGCGTCCCATCCATTACCCACTTCGATGACGATTGAACCGTCCCGAGTCAAGTACTCAACGAGCAAGGGTGCGTAGTCCGCCAGCCATTCGCAGTAGGCCTCGCCCTGGAGATTGCCGTATTTCTTCTTGCGGCTCAGCGGAAATGGGGGAGATGTGAAAATCAATTGCACTCTGCCCCGGTATCGCGTCAGGGGTGCTCGAGCCAGCGAGCGACGTGAGTCGCCTACATAGAGCGTCCCCTGACGGCGTTTGTAGGCAACGGTTGCATCACGGCGATGGGACGTACCTGTCTTCCCGCTCATTTTTTATTGCTCACAGTGGTCGTCGCGATGGTCGGTTCCTGCGAAACGCTTGCAGTTGCGGTTGGGTGACCAGATTATGCCAAAGAAGCACAGTTGTGTTATCCGATCGGCAGGCAGTGCGTTGGCGTTGCGTTCGACACGTCGCTTTGCAAGCCGGCAACCAAGCTTAAAGCCATCGACTTCTGCCATCACAGGAACCGCATGCGGTCGCTGAAGAGCTGCAAATCTGCGTGGGTGGTAAGCGGGATCAGTGCGTCATAGCCGACACCGCTGCGTTCGATCAGCGCGCGGGTCGGGTGCTTCTCCATGAGCGGGCCTTCGAGAAACCCGGTCACGGCGTGCCTCCCGGCCGCGGGAGCAGGAGGCGGCTCTCGCGCACCACGTGGTCGAGGAAGTCCACGCCTACCGCGAACTCCTCGGCGATCTGCACGACATCGGCCCGGTTGAACGGCCGCTGGATCGTGTCCATGACCAGCACCGCGGTCGTCTTGCCATCGGCCGCCATGATGAGGTCGAGGTTGGTGGTGTCCACGTCGCCGATGCGGACGAGCCGCAGGTTGCCACCGGCGTCCGGCGGGGGATCGCTCGTCCGCCGGAGTGATTCGCGCGGGTAGACGTCGGGCGCGGTGATCGCGAGCCGGCCGTCGGTGACCGTGAGCCGCACCCGGAGTCGGTGGTGCCGCGAGGCGTTCCTGTATCGCGCGGTGGGCAGATCGAACTCGATCCAGCCGTCGCCGTCGCTGCCGTTCGGCCCGCGGTCGGTCACCGAGTAGGAGAGCCCCCGGTCGATCAGCGGCGACTCGAGCATCTCAAGCACCCAGCGGGGGGCCTGCGATGACCCGGGCGGCGTGACGCGGTCGATCCGCGCCCGCCGGGGGTGGCGGCCGGCATCGCCGGCGCCGTGGCTGCGGTCGTTGGGCGGGGGAGCTGGGGTGTCCATGGGGTTGGCCTCGTGGTGGCTGGTGGTCGGTCGGGTGGAGAGCGGGCAGACTTGGGCGGGGCGGTCAGACCGCCGCCGCGACGCGGGGGACGGGAAACTCCTTGATCTCCGCGCCGTCGAGCCGGTCGCACATGCCGCTCCGCGGCCCCGCCGACTGCTTGAAGAAGAACGCCGTCCCGCGGGCCCGGCAGTTCGCGAGCAGATCCCGGGCCCACTGATGGTCCGCTGGCCGCCAGCCCTTGCCCGATTCCCCGCCCCACAGCACCCAGTCGATGCCGTCGAGGTTGATGGCGTCATGGACCGGCCCCAGGGCGGGCTCGATAGAGAGGAACCTCACCGCGGCGCCGACCGCCCGCAGATGGCCAACGCGATCGGCATGGTCCGCGCTCTCCACGGTCGTGCCCAGCCACACGCCGGACCAGAACGCGCCCCAGGTCGCCGGCAGGCAGCCGGCGATGCGTTCGGGCCGCTTGGTGCAGAACTGCCACGTGAGCACGTCGCGGGTCTGGTCTACGAGCTCCCAGATCCGGGGCCGGACCTTGTTGACGGTGGGGTGATCCTCGAAGAGGTCGTAGAGGCTGTTGCCGAACACCCGGATCCGCTCACCCGTCTGCCGGGCCTTCCGGGCCCACCGCAGCGGCTGCTTCCACAGTTCGGCCTTGGTCTCGTACCTCGGGTTCGTGGCTCCCCACACGGCGCCGCCGAGGAACCGCTTGAACTTCGTCGCGGCCATCTGCTCCGCGTAGCAGTGCCGACAGCCCTCGCTCACGCGAGCGCAGCCGATGATGCCGTTCCACGTCCGATCCGTCCACGCGATCCCGGTCGTTGCGCCCATCGCCGGTTCTCCGGTGCCCTGCTCGATCCGCCGGTCCCGCGACCGGACTGGTGGAGAGCATGCCCTGCGGCCCTACCGGATTTGGGTAGGGCGGGAGACCGGGACGATCCGGGGTTTCATGCAGCGGGGTGCGAGTCGGCGGCGCCCCTGCCGCCTTTTTCCTGGCAGTAGTGAGTCAGTCGGGCCAACAACTGCTCTTGCGCGTGCTCCCCCCGCCCCCGCCGGGCGTTACACGACGCACGTCCTCGTCTAAGACCTCACCGCCGCGGCCGGCTTCTGGGGACTGGAGAGCGTGCCGGAGGAGATCGGCTGGACGGGGGTGCCGGGCGTCGCGGTGAAGCCCGGCATGTTCATCGCGCGGGTGACGGATACATCGATAGCCGCTCATCCCGGACGGCTCATGATGCCTGTTCCGCCAGTGTCCGACGGGCTCGCGCGTGGGCTGGATCGTGCTCGTCCAGTTCGCGGAAAAAAGGCGCGGGCGAGAACGGCGGCCAGTTCATCGTCAGGAAGTGCCATTCGGAACTATCTACAGATTTGGCCGTCACCGCCGACGGCCGGCGGCACGTCCGCATTCAGCTCTTGCCGGTGAATATCAAGATGCCGTGCGATGGCGAAGAGAAGGTAGCAGTGGCGTGGTCGAAGGTATCCGCGTTGCAGCGGTGCGACGATCAAGGCTGGATGGGCCTCAATTTGCGTGTTCCCGGCCGGAGCGGCGGCAGGCCCTCGAGCAGCCTGCCGCCGCACCCTGACCGTGGGTCGCGGCAATCTCAAGCGGTCACAAGAGCGCCGGCCCTAATCCGCTGATAGTTGGGCCGAGTGGGATCCGTAAGGGCCCGGTAAACGGCATATGCCGTCTCCTTGAGGCCCCGCCCGGCCCGCTACCGTGCCAGCGGCTTCGCCGGGACGTGGGAGCGCTCCAGCACCTCCTCCCGGAAAATCGGCAGTTTTTCTCCGGGCGTCTCGAAGCCCAACCTAACCTTGCCGTTTTCGAGGCCGACCACCGTGATGGCCACCATCGTCTCCTGGGTCACGGGATCAAGAATCACGACGGTCTCCTGAAACTTTCTCGAAAGAACCAACATCGAATCACCATTCCTTTACACGTAATGCCACGGCGGCCTCGGCTGGTGGCACCTTGCCGGCCAGCCTCCCGCCACAGAGACAAGCAACGGCCCCCGTTTTTTTCCGTCCGGGTTGTAGAAACGCAGTTTCGCGGCGGAAAAACGGGGGCCGAGGTGCCGGGCGCGTGCTGGCCCCCGGGCCGGTCGTCAGGGGGGCGGCGGGCGCCCGCCGCGCCGGCCCGCCGTCACCGCATCCCCGCCCCGGGCCGCCGGCGGGCCAACTCCTTCGCGGCGGCCGCGAACACGTCCCGGGGGATATACCCGCGGACGGCGTCGAAGAACGTCTTCAGCTCCGGGATGCCGCGGCAGTTCGGCAAGGTGGCCGACTCGAGCGTGAGAAGCGCGATCGCGGCGGTCTCGAGGGGCTTGTCGCCCATCCCCTCGAGGATCGCCTCGCCCAGAGCGCTGGCGATCGGAACGTAACGCCAGCGGCCGGTCTTGCTGCTCTTCGCTCGGGCCTTCGCCGCGACCTTGCCGACTAGCAGGCCGGCCTCGTCGCACGGTTCGAGTGGCAACTGCAGTTTCTGGATCTCGTCGATCATCCTCCGGGCGGCCGAGATGTGCCTGGTCTCGAGGATGCAGTCGTCGCCGTACATGACGGCAGCGATCGAGCGGACCGTGTAGATGACCTCCGGGCCGGCGTTCTGCAGGGATTGGATCACATGTCCGACCGCCTCCTGCCGGGCGTGGCGGATCTCGGGGGGGCGGCGACGTGCCGCGGATCGCGATGGGGGTTTGCGCATGGGTCGTCCCGCTCCGTGGAACGCGAGACGACGTGTCCCGCTGGAGGGACAAGCACGGGGGGCGCGGATTTTTCCGTCGCCACGGCAAACCTGGGGTTTCCCCCGGGAAAATGCGGATCGCCGGGCGCCTAGGCCGGCGGCACCGGGTCGAGCACGCGGTTCGTACTGCAGTCGAAGAGCTGCATCTGGCCGCGGTGCGGCAGCGGCGGAGATGACCCCATCGTCAGCTTCGCGGTGACCTTCCTGCCGGACCGGAACCAGAAGAACGCGATGCCGTTGAGGAGCATCGCCCGCCCGGCCAGAAACCTATGGTCGGGCCTGAAATCCTCTGGGTCGCCGCCGTTGCCATTGGCATGGGGGCGGGACGCAGCCGTGCCAACGGGTTCACTGACACGCAGTTCCAAAGCCGTACCCCGGCCACCGGGAGATGGCGCCAGCAGTTCGATCCGCGTGGGAGCCGCGCCCTCTCCCTCGGGGAGATTCCAGGCATACACGTCGCGCCACCGGCCGTTCACGTCGATTCGGTCGGTCGGCTCGCCGATCGTGGCCCGCGGCCCGTCGATGGCCGGCACCAGCATCCGCAGAAAATCCTCGTCCGCCGGGTCTCGCTCCAGGACCGCGTTGAGCGCCGCGCGCTTCTCGCCATCGACCGTCTGGGCGGCGGCCACGGTCTCGAGCGTGCCGTCGAGCCACCACGGCAAAAAGTCCCGGGGCCGCATGAGGGACCGCATCGCGACGAGCGTTTCCGTGCGGGCCGCACTCGACAGCGTGATCAGTTTTCGGTGCAGCCGCTCGTCTAGCGACGAAAGTTCCCGGGTGAATGCCGCGATCGCGGCATCGGGCCCCTCCGAATCCGACGAGCCCGCGCGGGAGCGGTGTCGAAGGTCGAGGGCCCACTGCAGGCCGTGCATGGCCAGATGGAGGGCCATCCGGTTCTCCACGGTGGCGACGGCTCGTGCAGGATCGCTGTCGTTGCTCGGAGGGACATGCGTCCAATCGATGAGCGCGGCGGAGGTCTTGGTGTCCGCGTCGCGAACCCTGGTGAGGGAGTCCTTGATCGCCACCACGATGTCACGATCGGTCGGCTCCCTCCACGCGCTGAGCATTCGCATGAGGCCCAGCCGGTATTCCTTCGCCGCACCCGTGGCAACCGCGGCCGCGAACCAATCTGTCTCTCGCTGCCAAAGCAACTCGTCCTTGAACCGGTCGATCGCGCGCAAAGCCGCGCTCTTGACGGTTTGCTTGACGGCGTCGGGATTGAATCGAGAGGACATCATCATTCGTTGAAGAATGGGTCGCGGTTTGGATCAAGTGGCGGGTCGAGAAGTTTTTGCAATTCCTTGCGGGCCTCCAGCATCGCATCCTGCACCTTTTGCGAAAGGTGCGGCACCGCCCGGTCGATCCTCTTGCGGGCCGAACTCTGGGAAATACCCAGGATCTCCTCCACGCGTCGCACGTACTTGTCGGGTCTATCCCTCGTCAGCCGGACCACTTCCTTCCGCTCCGCACCGGAAAGACCAGCCTGGCGGCAGAGTTCGTCAAAGTTGGCGGGCGACACGGCGTCGGCTGTCATCTGGTCGATTGCGTACAAGATCTTGGTCTTCGCGTCGGCCTTGGTAACGGAGTCCATCGCCTTCATCACGTTGTTGTCGAGGGCGTCGTGAATTTCGTCCATCGGGAGCGTGTTGGTGGGCACGCGGTCGGGCTGTGCCCGGACCTCGGGCGCTTTGTCCAGCGCGGTCCACTCGGGCTTCATCTGGCTCTTGATGTGGCGGCGGATGTGATCGCTCGCGTATGAGTCGAACTTGCCGTCGATCGGGTCGTACGTGGTTCTGCGTCGCCGACGCTGCCCGACGAGGTTCACCTCATCCGCCGCCGGTATCTCGACCAGTTGTTCGATCAGCCGGGCCAACAAGTCGCCATCATCGTACCTCTGCAGTTTGGCGCGGGCCTTGGGTGACAGCCCGACTTCGGCGCGGTTCCGTAAGGCCGGCATCCGCTGCAGAATTTCCCGCGCAATCTGGTCGTAAAGCGCGGGCTTGCCATTGGGGGGCGCCGCTCGGAACTGGCGGATTGCGCGCTCGATGTCCATGCCGTCGCCCACGCTCACCGCAAGAACAACTCGCCGGCCCCACCGCGAGGCGGGCGAAGTAAGCCGGGCATGATACCCCACCCGGGCGAAGGATGCGCCGCCCCGTCGTGGCGGCCGACAGCGTCGCGCTCATACCTCTTGGCAGTCGGCGGATCGCATGGCCGCGAAGACCAAGACGCTCGCTTCGGTGCTCGTGGCGCGGAGCAATCCGGCCGCCGTGCGGGAGCTCGCCGAGCGGATCGCCAGCTTCAGCAACGGGCTCCACTACGACGCTCGATGCGTTCCGCCACACGCCGTCGCGCCCGCGGTCACCGTGCACAAGGGGCAGGGGAGCGAGTGGGAACGGGTGCTGGTGATCGCAGGCACCGCCTCAGCCAACCGGAACCTCAGGTGCCTGCTCCACACGGCGCTCACCAGGGCGACGAAGGCTGTCGCGCTCATCTGCCCGCGGGAGGTCTTGCAGGCCTGCGGAGCCGCAGGCGGCAGTGAAAAGCCCTCCTGATCGGCACAGGCTCACATGATGCCGGTGTTAAAAGTTATTTATTAAAAAGTTTGTTGCACCGTAAAGCGTGAAAATTGCAGGCCTTTTTCGGGCCTTTTCTCGGAATTTGCCCATCGTTTCGGCGCCGCGTTCTCGCGCCCTACCCAATTTCGGCAGGGCGCCCGGGTTGAATGCCTCCCGTTGTCGCCAAGGCCGTCGTGGCCGTGGCGCGACCGAGCCGCTCGCCGGCTCGACTCGACCCGCCTCGATTCGACCTGGAACCAATCCCCGTCCCTCACCGCCCGGAGCTCATCCCATGGCATCGTCCACCGCGTTTTCCATCCTGCCCTCCTCCGCTTCGACCGTCCATTCCCCCGCAGCATCTGCTGCCGGCACGGAATTGGCCGTCGCCAAGGCCCACGATCCTTTCTCCCGAATCGTGGGCCAGCAGCGGGTCGTCGACTTCCTCGCGGAGATTCGCGACGGCATCACGCTCGGCGCCCACCCGCACCCGCTCCTGTTCCTCGGACGCTCCGGCCATGGCAAGACGTCGCTCTCGAAAGCGTTCGCCGAGTCGATCGGCGCGGAGTTCGTGAAGATCGACTGCGGGCCGGAACTCAAGTCGGAGAACCTCGTCGAACGGCTCACCGCGATCAAGTCACTCGCCGTGGTGTTCTGCGACGAGATGCAGTCGATGCGCAAGCGGGTTCAGGAGATCTTGTATTCGGCGATCGACTCGAATCTGGTGCCGAAACTGGAACGCGGCCGGCTCGACCGCTGCGCGGCCCAGGTGCAGGTCGTGCCGTTCGTGCTCGCGGGGGCGACGAACGAGCCGGGCCGTCTTCTGCCCGCGCTCCGCAGCCGTATGGTCCAGATCGTGATGGATCCATACAGCGTCGAGGATCTGCGGGCGATCACCCGGCAGAAAGCCCGCCGGTTCTTCATCGACCTCAGCGACCGGGCCGTCGATCTCATCGTGCAGGCGTGCGGCAGCTCCCCGCGGAACATCGTGCAGATCCTCCAGGCGGTTGAGGTGACGAGCGCCGCGTGGCGGCTGTGCGCCGATCGCGGTGCGGCGGCCGGCCATCATGATCATCACGATGGTTGCGACGACGGTGGCGATGATCACCAGGGCGTTGACGTCGTCGCCGAAGCGGGCGGCTACTTCAGCGACATTGTAGGCGACCTCCTCGGCCTGCCCGAGCAGGAACTGCGCCACGCCGACGAGCACGGAGGCATGGCAAGCCCTGCGGCGTTACCCGGCAAGGCGGTCGGCCCCGCGGCCCTCCCTGCGGCGCCGGCGCCGCGGATCCCCGACGAGTTCGTCGAGCGGGCGCTCGACTGGATGGGCCTCGATGCAGCGGGGCTCGACGGCACCGGCCGCACCCTGCTTTCCACGATCGCCCACCACGGTCGTGCCACGGCGGAGCTGCTTTCGACCGTACTCGGCCTCGACGTCGCGTTCACCCGCGAGAACCTCAGCGAACTTCGCGCCCGGCACCTGGTGAGCGCCGCGCCCGGCCGCGGCTGGGTGCTCACTAACGACGGTACGGCTCTCGTGGCCAAGTTGGGCCTGACGCCGTGATGGCAAGGCGCCGTCAACACGTTGTCGCGCGGGGCTCGACTGCCCAAGCCCCGCCCGTATCAGACCCAGACTACTAGCCTCTAGCCCCCAGAAGCCAGCACCCTGAAAGAAAGGTTCGCTATGCCCCCTTCAAATGCACCCTCCCTGAAAACCGCGTCGGGCGTTCCCGCCACGGCCAAGATCACGGTCGCCCAGCTCATCAAGCGGCAGCAGATGCGGCTCGCCCGCCGCAACAAGGCCCGGCGGGCCGCGGCCGCCAACGTCACGGCCACCGGTGGCGGAGCCACGGGCGGCACGGGCGTGGAGGACTCCGTCCTCGCGGCCGAGATGGGCACGGCCGCCCCGATCGGGAAGCCGGTGATCGAACTCCTTTCGCTCGCGTATCGGGCGAACGTGCCGGCCATGCTGGTCGGCGCCCACGGCCTCGGCAAGTCGGAGATCGCCGCCGCGGCGGCGCACACGCTCGGCATCGAGATCATCTCGAGGGACCTCTCCCTGATGGAGCCGCCCGACCTGGTCGGCCTGCCGCGGCTCGAGGGCGGCGCGACGACGTTCATGCCGCCGGAGTTCCTGCCGCGGGAGACCGGCCGCGGCGGGTTCCTGCTCATCGAGGAGGTCAATCGTGCCCCGCGCTACATGCAGGCGACATGCCTGGAACTGCTCACGAGCCGCCGGCTCAATTCGTACCGGCTTCCCGACGGGTGGCTGCCGGTGGCCTGCATCAATCCGAAGGTCGAGGGATATCACGTCGATCTGCTCGACGCGGCCCTGATGAGCCGCTTCATGCGGATCGACGTCTGCGCCGCGGTGAGCCACTGGGCGGCGTGGGCACGGCAGCCGGAAAGCAAGATTCATCCGAAGATCGTGGAATACGTCGAGAGCGTTCCGAACTCGCTCGATGAGTCGCAGGGGGGATCGAATCCGCGGTCGTGGACGTATGCGTCGCGCGCGCTGATGGCCGCCGGCGCGGAACTTCTCGAACGCTCGCCCGACACGATCATCACCGCCCTCAACGGCCTCATCGGACCGGTCCACACGACGGCGCTCATGAGGCTCATCCTCGGGACGGAATTGCCCCTCAAGCCCGCCGACGTGGTGCACAACTGGCCGGGCAGCAAGGCGACCATGCAGCGTTGGTTGCGGCAGGGCCGGCTCGACCTCCTGGCATCGTCGATGCGGGCGGTGCTGCAGTGGGTGCGGCCCGAGGGCGTCGCGGAGCAGTTGCGCGGCGATGTGCGGCAGCGCAGCAACGTGCGGTCGTTCTTCAACAGCCTTCCCGGGGACCTCGCCGAGCAGGCCCGCGGGTGCCTCCTGGAACTCGGCTACACGTTCCTGATCCCGAAGGCCCTGGCGGGCGACGATGGGCAGGCTGGCGGTCGCCGGGGGGCCGCGAAATGAGCGCGACCACCCCGAGCCGCCGGCCCGCCGACCTCGGCGTCGCCACCGCAAAAATAAAACTCGCCCGCGCTATGGGCATCCTCGTGCGGACTCATCCGTTCCACGGCCATATTGCATCCGGGTGGCGGGCGCGGCCCGACCCGGCGGTGCAGACGATGGGCGTCTGCTGGGCCTGCGGGGGCGTGCAGTTGATCTGGAGCCCGGATTTCGTGAACGGCATCTCGGACATGGAGGTCGCCGGCGTCCTGCTGCACGAGGTGCATCACGTCGTCCTGCGGCACATGTTCATCTTCCCGGAGCACGCCGCGCCGCCGCCGGACTTCGACGCCTACGCAGCCGTCGCGGCCGAGGAACTCTGCGTGAACGAGTTCGTGACGCTCCCGCTGCCCGGGAGCCCCTACCGGCTCGAGGAATTCATCCAGCAGCATCCGAAGTGCGGCCTCACCCCCTTCGAGTCGACTCGGGAACGGTATAGGAAACTCTTCGACGCCGCCCGCGCCCAGCGGCACCACGCTGAGCGCGAGAAGTTCAAGCAGACGGTCCAGCAGCACCTCGACGAAATCCTTGGCGGCCGCACCGACAGCCACGCGGGCTGGGGCACGTTTCAGGAGGGCGGGGCCGCGGCCCAGTTGGCCGTCGCCGTCGCCACCGCCCAGGCGCTCGCCCGCCACGGGGACACGCTCCCCGACGAACTCAAGGACGTGATCCTCCACGCCAACAAGTTGGCCGGCGCGGCTGCCGGCGGCACGCTCGAGGCGCTGGCCGGCACCGCGCAGGCCCGGCTCTCGTGGCAACGGATCCTGCGGCGGTTGCTCGCCACGGACCACGACTCGGAGGCGACGTTCCTGCGGCCGCCGCGGAGGTTTCCCGAGATGGTCGGCGTGCTGCCCGGCTCGCGCCGCACCGAGAACAGGTTGCGGATCCTCGCGGCAATCGACACGAGCGGCTCGATGTCGGCCTCTACGCTTGACGAGATCGCCGCCGAGCTGCGTGTGATGGCGGCCACATACGACGTGTCGGTGGTGGAGTTCGACTGCGAGATCCAGCGGCGGTATCGGCTCCAGGCCGTCGAGCGACGGCGCGATTCGCGCGACGGCTCGGCTGCCGCCGGTGACCCGCTGGCCGCGATGCAGGGCCGGGGGGGGACGAGTTTCTTTCCGGTGTTCGAGGCGCAGACGCTCGCATGGGCTGCGGACGGCGGCGAGCTGTCGGGCGTCGTGGTGTTCACCGACGGGTACGGTCCGGCCCCCAACCGTCCGCCGCGGGAGCCCGTGATCTGGATCTTGATGGGCGGTATTCCCTTCGGCATGAGCGGCGTCGGAGCGATCAGCGGGACCGTGATCGGCGGCGTCCGGCGGCCGGCACCGTGGGGCACGGTCGTCAACGCGGTCGCCGGGTGACGAGCCCGTCCGTCGCCCTACCCAAATTCGGCAGGGCGATCCCGCAGGCTTTGCACACGCTTCATTCATACCCCCGTACAAACCCCACCACCCATACAACCTGGAGGCGAGCATGACGGCAGAGCAGTTGGAAGGCTACCTCAAGCGGCTGCGCCTCAAGTATCGCGTCGGCGCGGAGCACGGCGACGATGGCCTGATCCATGTCGGATTTGCGACCCGTTGGTATCGCTGCGTGCTGCCGCCGCGCACGAAGCACCTCGAGATGATCGTGATGCTCACGACCGGCGGCAGCCTCCTGACCGTCGCCGCTCCCTTTTGCTACCACATGCGGCAGGCCAAGAAGCCGGCGGCGTTCCACGAGTACCTGATGGCGCTCAACTACCAGTTGATCCACGCCCAGTTTCAGTTGGACCGTCGCGACGGCGAGATCCGCTGCTGCGCCCACGTGCCGGTCGCCGGGTCGAACCTCTCCCTCGACGCGTTCCAGAAACTGCTGTACTCGATCCCCATGCTCGTGGACGTGAACCACCGGCAGACGACCTCGGTGCTTCGCACGGGAAGGCTTCCGCCGGCCCCGAAGCTGCCGGAGTTTTTCACGCGGCTGCTTGAGGAACTTGCGCATCGTGCAGGCTCGGTAGAGAATCTTCGCAAGATCGTCGAGGAGCACAAGGACTCGGCCACGAAGGCGGTGCGCAAGCGGAAGAACGAGATCTGCAACAAATTGCCGGAGGACGAGGCCGCCACCGGGCCCGCGCCTCAGGCCGCAGCTCCGGCCGAAGGGACGCCACCCGCCGGCCGGGCCGCCGATGGCGGCGCGACCAAGGCCCCCGGCGATAACGCCGGCTCAGGGAATTCACAGGCCGATGCTGCCCCACCTACGCCGGAAGCCGGCCCCGATGAGCCGCTGGCGTGAGCGGCCGAGCGCAGCCTTGGGCACCATGTTCGACCGGGACAAAAAACTCGGTCTAATTCCTGGGCAGCGAGGCCGAGGAATTCGACGGCAAGCCGTCTACTCTGCCTCAGCGGCTACTACACGCTCATGTCGCCGCAGTCTTTAGAGATACAGGGTGACGAAGACCGCCGGTTCGATCGCCCAGCGGCATGCCAAGCCTTGAGCAACCTAGGGTGACAGATGCTGATCCCGAACTACTGGGCCGAAGCCCGCGTCGAAGGTCGCCGAGCCGGCCGGCTAGTGGCGTATCGTCGATACGGCTGGTCGCTCACGAGCGCGGCCGATGCCGCCCATATGGCGAACGAACGAGCCGCTGATGCCTTACGGCGGGCTCTTCACGGCGAGGAGCCTCGGCGGCGGGAACCGCGGGTCCCGTACAACGGAGCCGATGGAATGCCGATCCGCGAAGAGGTGTTGGCCCGCTACAACGGCGAGGTCATCACCCGCAACTCCTACGGAGCCCGCTGCCTCAACACGCCGGACGCTCCCTTCATCGACGTCGATTTTGATCCCAAGAAGCGACTGCCGCCCCCGCGGTGGCTCGGTCCCTTCCGAGGCCTTCTTCCGCGATCGCGGGCGGCATAC
>Ga0214917_10001808_pt1 | contig 27127 bp, 33 predicted proteins | sample LL_1208_BB_MetaG_FD_177983 | JGI IMG/M metagenome (GOLD analysis project Ga0214917, IMG submission 177983) | Freshwater microbial communities from Lake Lanier, Atlanta, Georgia, United States - LL_1208_BB | ecosystem: Environmental > Aquatic > Freshwater > Lake | place: USA: Georgia | collected... | reverse complement strand
CAAAAATCTTGCAATGCTTTTATATAAATTCCGTTGTTTCTAGTGTTGCCATAAAATAAATTCATATAACCCTCGCCGTTCATTTTAGCAATAATATTATAAACTTGTTGCAATAGCTTACTATTGCTTTTAAGTTTATTTTTATAAGTTTCGCAACAATAGGCAGAAAATACTTTTAAGGTTTCTAGTCTTTTTTGTGAGGGAGATTGTTTCATATATGTTTTTTATTTAAGTTAAATCAAAATCAAAAACGCTTTTTAATTTTGTTATATATATTTTAACAAGATAAAAATAGTTGTCAAGTGTTTTTTTAAAGTTTTTTTAATTATTTTAAAATAATGTTAGTCATATTTTTATTTGTGCGGATGTTGATCTTCATTTAAAATGCTTTCGATTCTATCAATTTTATCTTGCGAAACATTAAAATATACTGACGAATTTTTATCGCTTTTGGTTATTTTTAAATTAACAATTCCCATTAAAATATACAATAAAATTAAAAAATTTACAAAATAGCTACCGCCAATAAATTTATAATTAAACCAAAAGAAAAAACCTAATATAGCAAGTGAAGTAAAGTCTTTTGCAAGTGAAGTTAAGTATTTTTCTGTATTAATAATAATTTTTATTATTGTTGTTTTGTTTGTTTGCATATTTATTTATATAAATTGCAAATAAAATTATTTGCATAAGTTAAATCAACTTGTTCTTGAAAATTGCTTTTATTTGCTAAATTTTCAATATTATCAATTAAATCTTCTAATTTTGTTGCGATATCATCTTTAACATAATGAAAATTTCCTGTTTTTATTTTAATTAAAAATTCTTTATTTTTTAAAGGGAATTGTAAATCTCCTGTTGTGTAAATCTCTTGCAATTGATAGCCAACCCTAAAAGCATGTGAAATAGCTTTCCAATCAATGCCCTCATTATCTTGTGCCATTTTTGCCCTTTCGCCATAACAATCATAAAATTTTTGTATAGTTTGTTTTGCAAAAAATACATTTGTATTAGCCATTAATTTTTTACCACAAAAATCAAAAGTTCGTTTATCTTTTTCTTGGCAATTATCTATATTATATTTTTTAGAATACTCACTGTTTGGCAATTCTTCCCAAAAATTAGCTAATTTTTCGCTTTCATTATGTTTGTTAAAAATATCTAATATTTTTTTAGCTTCATTTAATTTTGACCCTTTAATGCCGTATTTAGATGCTTGACTTCTGCAATAGCCAATATAAGCTTTTAAATTTTTAGTATAAAATTTTGATCTATTTGCTTGCAAATTTTCCCATTCTAAACTTGTTTCAATTATTGATTTTTTAGGAGCATGTATCATGTCAAGAAAAGTTGTATCGCCATTCTTACCTAATTCTAATAAAAAATATTGTAAAGAATAAAATTCGCAATCAACATCTTCTTTTGAGTTTTTGCCATTACCAATTTTTGTATTATTTGCAATGCTTTTTTTTATTTTATTTAAAACACAATCTTGTATTGATGGCAAATAAACTCCTTTAATATCTAAATCGGAATTTTCTGTATTAGTGCCATATAAATGGCTACCAAAATACATTTTTACTAAAATATGCATATTTATTTATTGTTATAATAGTGTTTTTTTAAAGTTTTTTTAAAAAAGTTTGGGTTTTTTTGTGGTGGTGGAGATTATTAATCTAATAAAATTTGTTTATTATTAGAAAAATGAAAATAATTAAAATTTAAATCGCTTTCTTTTACATTGTCGAACTCCTGCATCGCTTCTTTTTTATCTTTAATCCAGCCCTTTAATAAGCTAGCTTGTATGTTGAAAGCTTTTGAAAATTCAACATTAAATTTTAAATGCACATTTCTATTTTTAAAGAATTTAATATCACCAAAATTTTTATGACCTAGTAAATTATAGCATATAACCTCCCAGCAATTAATGATATCATTAGTAACATTATTATAACTATAATATCTCGATCCCACATTATAAGATCCCTCTTCGGTTATAATTCTATAATCCAAAATAATTTTATTAACATCTTTTTTATTTTTAAATTTTAATTCTTTTGATCCCCAGTTTCTCTCTTCGGTATCAAAAACCATTTTATTAGACTTGTATTTTTTGACATTATGAGGCTCAATGCATAAATCAAACATAAATAATAATTGCTCGTTAAATGATTGATTAGCATTTTTAATAATCCATATTAAAACAGCATAACAATTATTTTCGTTAAAATCTATATTGCCGATAGTGTGAGTAATAGATTTTAATAATTTTTCTTTAAAACTAAATATCAATCTAGTTTTTAATTCTTTTAAATTATGTATTAAATGAAGCCAATATTTATTTTTTAATTTATCAATTTGCTCATGTAAAGATATCATTAATTGAGTTTTATTAATGCCAATATTTTTTAGGCTTGCATCATCAATTTTTGATAAACTTTTAAAGCTATCTAATAAATTGTTAAATTCTATGTTATACAAGGTGACCATTTTTTCAATTAGATTATTCCCAGCTACAAGTTCATTTTTAACTTGGTCTTTTAACTCTTCGGGCTCTTTTGCTGGTTGCGATAAGTCGGCGAAGTTTTCATTAAAAAAATCAACAAAAGATCGCTCAATTGCTCTACCTCTTCCGTTATCTCTATAATATTTTTCTTTTTCAATTTTGTATCTAGAAAAATAAATAATGTCAACATTAGCTCTTGCCGATCTTTCTGCATCCAAAAAGCTCTCGTTGCCGATAATTTGAAAATCAAAATCCCTTTTTTTAATTAATTTTAATAAATCATCGTCTTTTTGCCATCTATCGGGCACTATCATTATAACATTGTTACAATTTGTTTCGGTTATAATTTTTTGCATCCAAGTTTTAAACTCGCTATATGGTGGGTTGCAAAATATACAATCAAAATTTTTGTCAATCAATGTTTGCTGATGAAAATCTGCCCCTATGATTGCAATATCACTGGGCATTTGGTTAATTAAAATTTGGCTTTTTTCAATTGCAAATTTATCTAAATGGCTAGTATCAACACAATTAGCTAATTTATTAAAAAAATTACCATTGCCTGCCCCTATATCTAAAAACCGCCCCTCTGTCAATAATCTTTTGCCTATATTGTTAGCGATTATATTTACCATTTTTTGAGTAGTTGGGTAAAACTCAAAATCTTGATTATTTTCTTTGATAGTATCTAATAAGTTTTTCATATAATTTTTTGCTTGTTAGTTGTTAAATGGGTTTGTTTCGTGGTGAGGTGGGGGTTAATCTATGACATATAACATTCTAAACATTCGATTAATTTTGCTTCTAGATCGCAATAATTAGTATTTCTATTCTCTTCAAAAAAATCAAATAACTCTGTAAAATCAGTATTATAATAATCATTAATTTGTTGTTTTACCTCTTCAAAAAGATCCTCAAATTTTTCGGCTAAATCTCTTAATTCTTGGCTATATGTCCAGTATCCATCTGGATCTAAACCGCCAAGTCCGTGATATGTAAGATTTTCTTCATACTCTTCTACAACATTTTGATTTTCTATTAAAAATTCAAGGTTATCAAGAAATTCTTTAGTAAAAAGTGTTTTAGTTGTTTTATTTTTCATATAGTTTTTTAATAAGTTAAAATTAACAAAATAAAATTATTTTGTTAAGATAATTTTAAAGTAAAACGAAATAATTGTCAACAAGTTTTTTAAAAAAAAGTGATATTTTTTTAACTTTTTTTTAAAAAAGTGCAAAATGGCAAAAACTCAATAAAATAAGGGATCCGCTCGGCGGAGGGGGTAGCATTTTTTTAAGCTAAAAAATAGAATATTTTAAAAAACTCTTGACAAATAAAAAAAAAAGATTAATTTAATTTAAAAAAAACTTAAAATAATATGCCAAAAAGAAAAATAGTTAAGAAAGAAATTAATAAACACTTAATAGCTTTGACAGAGGAAAAAGAGCAAATCTTTTATAATGCACTAGAAGAGGGAAAGACAATTACCGAAGCTTGTAAAGTTGTTGGTATATCTAGAGGCACTTATATCAACCAAGGCAAAAGAAAACCTGCCTTTATTATCAAATGTAAAAATATTATTAACAAACAAAAACTTGAAAAAGTTAAAAAAAAACCTGCTAAAGTTATTATAAGAAAAGAAAAAATAAAAGCTGGAAGACCATCATCAATGACGCCTGATGTTATTGCAAAATTAGAAGAGGGCTTTGCAAAGGGATTTAGCATTGATAATGCTTGCATTTGGGCTGATATATCAAAACAGACTTATTATAACTATTGTGATGCAACGGAAGGCTTTTTAGACCATTGCAAAACATTACAAAAAAAACCGCTAATTAAATCAATCCTTGTAATCAATAAAGCATTAGATGAAGGCGATGTTTCAACCGCTAAATGGTATGCAGAAAGAAAGGCAAAAGATGAGTTTAGTTTAAAGACCGAAACCGAACACTCAGGGCAGATACAATCAAAAGTGGTTTATATTGAAAAAGAAGAGAAAGAAGCATACGAACAGCATATAAATAAAATTATAGAAGATGCAGATTAAAAACCCTCAATACTTTGGACAGCTACTTCATAAGAAAGGTTTTGAAACTTGGTTTTTATATATGTTTCGATTGATTGAAGGCAGAAAGTTTATAAAAGAACCATTGCACCCTAAATTATTGCAAGCCTTCCAAGATGTCTATGATTTAAAGCATAAAAGATTGAATATCAATATATGCCCTAGATCGGCTAAAACAACAGTTGCTAGATATTTTATAGCTTATACACTGGCCACAAACCCCAAGGCTAACTTTATTTATACTAGTTATTCGCAAGCATTACTAAACGATATATCAAGAGATTTAGCTAATATTTTAACAAACCCAGTTTATTTAGCTATGTATAATAATGGCATAAAAGAAGAGGCACAAGAGGTTCAGCCTATTGATGAGTTTTGGCAATCTTATATACAAGAAGAGACTGGCAAGCCTACTTTTTCTAGTAGAAAAATAACTACTGCCGATGGTGGAGTTGTATTGTTTTCATCTATTGGTGGTCAGATTACAGGTTTTGGTTGTTTTGATTATGATACTTTAATTTTAACAGAAAATGGTTATTTAAAATTAGGCTATATTGTAGAAAATAAGCTAAAAATTAAAGTTTGGGCATATAACTTTAAAAAACAAAAAAGAGAGCTTAAAGAGATTGAAAGATTTGTAAAAAACGAAATTTCGCCATTTTTAAAAATAAAGTTAGATAATGATGAGATTATTAATGCAACTCCAGACCATATTTTTTATCTAGAAAATGGAAAAGAAATAGAGGCAAAAGATTTAAAAATTGGTTTTAAACTTTTTTCTAATGCTTTTAATAATGTGAATTGTTATTCCGTATTTTTCAAAAATTGTTTTTCTAGAATTATTTTTATCAATAATAAATTGAATTTGTTCCTTGGTGAATCTTTCTTGAAGAGGATTTGCCCCAACTCTACCTCTTCGATACCTAATACCTTCGGTCTCTCTACCCCAAAAAATGCCAGATTTAATATCAGAAACATAATTTCTCGCAGTTCCAAACTCTTTTGCTATCTCTTTATATGGTCTTTTGTCACTTGCTATTTGTCTTACTTGCTCAATTGTAAATTTAGTGTTTCTATAATGAGTGCCGTGTTTTATGCTATCTTGTTCGTTATCGGATTGAGTTCCATAAGCAAGATTTTCCAATCTATTGTCTTTAGAATTCCCGTTAAGATGCCTTACTACCAATCCATTAGGCTTGCCAATAAAAGTCAAACAAACCAGCCTGTGAATTCTATGTTTTACAGATTTATTAGTTTTTATACATTTAAGGCTAATGTAGTAATATCCTTTTTTGTCAAGGCAAGGTTTAAGCAGTCTCTTTTTAATATTAGTAAAAACTTTACCACACTTACTAATAAAGTATTCTTTAAAAGAGGGAATAGGAAAATAGTCGATATTATCAATAGTAATCATTTTGAATCAAGTTATTGTTTAACCATAAAAGACTATAATAACTTTTTTATAAATAATAGTCAAGTATTAGTTCATAATTGTGGCATTCGAGGAGCAAAAGAGTTTTCGGGCGGCCTAATACTAGATGACGGAAATAAGCCCTCCGACATTTACTCACAAGTTCGCAGAAACAAGGTTAAAATATACTTCGAAGAGACTTTATTAAGTAGGCTTAATGATAGCGAAGTGCCTATTATCAACATACAACAAAGATTGCATCTTGAAGACATGTCAGGCTTTTTATTAGATAAATATAAATTCGAGCTACTTAAAATGCCACTTGTAGTCGATGGAGTGTGTCAATTACCTTCGCAATATACACAAGACCGCCTACAAGAGTTGCAAAAAAATGAGTTTATGTTTTTATCACAATACCAACAAAGCCCTATTTTGTCAAGCGGTGCCCTATTTAAAAGAGATTGTTTCATATTTACCAATAACTTGCCATCTAAATATGATTACACTTTTATAACTGCCGACTTGGCTTATAAAGACAAACAACATAATGATTTTACTTGTTTTAGCTACTGGGGAGTTCTAAATAAAAAATTGTATCTAATAGATGTTAAAAGAAAAAAAATAAATTCGGTAGAGATTGATAGTTGGATAAGACCTTGGATTATGCCAAAAATACAATATGGCTTCCGTTATATATGGATTGAAGATAAAGCACACGGAACTTACTTATTGCAACAATATAGAAAGGATGGTTTGCCAGTGCCTAGCGAGGCAATGATTAAACAAACACTGCCAAGAGATGGTGATAAAGTTATGCGAGCTAATAATATAATACCTTGCTTAAATTCTAGCGATCCTAATGTTATTTTAAATAATTGCATAGAAAATTTTAACGATATTGTTGAGGAGTTGTTATCATTTAATCAATCTGCACACGATGATTTTGTTGACACTTTAATTGATGCTTGTAAAATTGCATTATTTGTTAAAAAAGAGTTTTATGCCTTTTAATCATAGTTTTTTTTAATGACTTTTTATAAAAAAAAACTAATTTTTATTTAAAAAAATATTTTATCAAAATGTTATTCTTTAAAAAAAAACAAGAGAAAAAAAGCTATCGAATGCAAGACTGGTTTGCATTTAACTTTCTTAATCAAGAATATAGTTCCAATAATAGTGCTAGTGCCTTTATTAATTATTTTTATGATGCTTGCCCTGTATTTACCGCAACTAATCTAATAAGTGATTCGATAAGCTCAATTGATATTGTTTTAAAGAATAAAAAAACTGGCGACTTTATTTACAAACATAAAGCCCTCGATATTCTTAAAAACCCTAACCCCTTTACTGACCCCCAATTATTTATTAAAGAGATTGCAAGTTATTATTTATTAACTGGAAATGCATACATAAATATAATAGGTGAAACACTGCCAATAGAAATAAATACTATCAAGCCAACAGACATAACAATTTTGGCTGGCTCTGATGGATATATGGGAGAATATACAGTGTCAACTGCTATTAATTCGACAATATATAAAAGAGATGCAAAAAAAAGATTTATTGATGCAAGGCAAAATGAATTGATACACTTGCGAAGTTTCAACCCTAAATTCTCATCAACCAATCTAGTAGGTTGTAGTGCCTTTATTGGCTGTCAATTAGAAATCGCACAGTTCGTTACTGCATCAATACACAATTATTCTTTACTTAAAAATGGTGCAAGACCAAGTGGGATGTTAACTCACAAGGGCACAAATGAATTACAGCCTGAACAAATCGATAAAATAAAAGATTTAATGAAACAAAAACTAGCTGGCTCACAAAATGCTGGTGAAATGGTCTTTTTAGGCGGTGATTTTGACTGGAAACAATTATCACTATCAATAAAAGATATGGACTTCCCACAACTCAAAAAATCAGTGACGGAATCAATCTACAATGCTCTAAAAATACCGTTGCCAATGGTTAACTCGAATAATATGACATTTTCTAATATGGATGCTTCTAAATATGCTTATTATGATAATGCTGTAATACCAGTCCTTAAAAGATTATTAAAATTTTTATCTGCAAAATTACTTACAAGATATGCAGGCACGGAAGAGTTAGAATATTCTTTTGATGAATCGGCAATTGAGGCTCTTGAAACAAGAAAATTCGAGAATGCAAAAATAGCCAGCCAAACTGGTGTATTAAGTGATAATGAAATTAGAGCAATGATTGGCTATGAAGCAATAAAAGGTGGTGATACTATATATAAGCCAGCTAATCTAGTGCCAGTAGGCGAAGACATAAACACTGAAGATAATAGAGATGAGCCTATGGCAAAAAGCGAGTTTATAAGAATAATGAAATCTCAACAAAAACAAGATGGTGGAAGATTTTATAGTGATGAGTATATAGAATTAAAAGCAAAAGAATATTATGGAAATTGATGTTCGCAAAAGAAAGTTAGAAGCCAATTCTATACCTAAAATCAAGGCTATATTTAAACATATGGCAAATGATGCTGAAAATATCTATCGTAAAAATGGCAATATAAATTCTAGTGAGTTGGCAAATAATTATTACCCAGAGTTTTTAAAAGAGATTAGAGATATAATGCGAAAAACAGTAAAAGAGTTTGGCTTTGCCTTGCGAGAAGACTTGCAACAAAAAGGCTTAAACTTTGGCATTGATTTTGAAACAAAAGACATTACAGATCCAAAAGCAAAAGAAAAATTAAAAGAAGTCAATACACAGTTTCAAGAGTCTGCTACATTTTTTATTGCCAATGAAAGTGAAAGACAAGCAAAATATATAACCGAAACAAATACAAAAGAAATATTGTTAGCTATATCACAAGAAGAGATTAAGTTTAACAACCAAAAAGCTTTGCCTGAGTGGATTATTATTGCTAGAAATATTAAAATAAACTTACTTGATAAAAGCGAAGCAAGAACTCAATTAATCGCCTCACAAGTTGTTGGTTTAACCGAAAGCTGGACTAGGCAAGAAGAGGGCGAGCTTATAGACGATACACAATTAGAAATTGACGGCAAGCCAATTGAAGTGCTTAAAACTTGGGTCGCTTTGCTTGATAAAAGAACTAGAATAACACATGCACAAGCCGATTTTCAACAGGTCAATGTTAATGATAATTTTTTAGTTGGCGGAAGTAGTGCAAAATTCCCAAGAGATCCTAACTTGCCAGCCGAGGAGTCAATTGGCTGTCGTTGTATCGCAGATTATTCTAATAAGTTTGGTAAAAAATCGTTTGAAGCAAAAGCAACCGAAACTTTCAAGCCTACCGAAGCGATGGCAACAGCAGGAGCAAGAGCCTTAGAATGGAGGCGAAAATATGGCAGGGGTGGAACAGCTGTTGGAGTTAAAAGAGCTAATCAATTAAAAAATAGAGAGAATTTAACACTATCGACAGTTAAAAGAATGTATTCTTTTTTTTCTAGGCACGGTAATTATCGTTCAACTCATTATGAGTTTAGGGATGGCGAACCTACAACTTGGCGAATTGCTTGGGATTTATGGGGAGGTGATGCAGGCAGGACTTGGTCTACTAATATTTGGGAAAGATACAAAGATAAGTAAATTATTTTTTTTGTTTTAAGCCTAAAAATTTTTTTTCAAGCTCATAAATATTTGGATTATCTATTTTACCCATCAAAAAACTAATAATCAAGTCTTTATATAGTAAATTCCAAACTCTATAACCAACTCCATAATTCCTCCACTGGTCGCATATCTTAGGGCAGTAATTGTTTTCAATCGCAAACTGCTTAATCTCGCCGTTATAAGGTAATTGCTTTTTATAGTGTTGCAAAACCCATCTAAAAAATAAATAAGAGCCGTTAAATTTAATATTAATGTTAATATTCATAGTTTTTTATAATGATTTTTAAATATAAAACAATATAAATTTAAAGATATACAAATTATTGTCAATACAAATTAACATTTTTTAATTGTGAAAATAGAAAAAGAAATAAAATCATTTCCACTTGAAATAAAAGCAATCACCGAAGAAAGTGAGTATTTTGTTTTTGAGGGTTATGCATCAACTTTTAATAATGTAGATTATGGCGACGATGTCGTGGTTCGTGGTGCTTTTACTGATTCACTAACTAAAAATTCGCAAGTGCCTATTTTGTGGGCTCATAAAATGGATGAGTTGCCACTTGGCAAATCATTTCAATTGTATGAAGACGATAAAGGTTTATTTGTTAAAGCTAATTTACCAAAAGTAGATCCTAGAATGCATTCTTTGATCGCACAAATAAAACTTGGATCAATTCAAGAGATGTCTATCGGATACTTTGTCGAAGATTATGAGATGAAAAAAGACGGAATTAGATTATTGAAAAAAATCAATTTGTTTGAAATATCACTAGTAAATAAAGCAATGAACCCACAAGCGAAGGTAACTGGTTTCAAGTCGTTTGAAACATTAAGGGATATAGAACAAACTTTGACAGATAATGGCTTCTCAAACAAAGAAGCTAAAACATTAATAAGCAAAGTAAAAGAATTCACAAGCCAGCGAGATGCTGGCCAAGATAATCAGCGAGATGCTGATACAACAAAACAAAAAATCATTACAGATTTAAACAATTTTATAAATAATTTAAAAAAATAAACAATATGTCAGATTTTGAACAAAAACACATAGAGGCCTTAAATGCATTAAGAGATGAAACTAGAAGATTATCTCCTGAGCAAGAAGCCAAAATCAACTCTTTACTTGATGCGCAAGAAGCAAAAAATCAAGCTAAATTTAAAGAACTGCAAGAAAAAGCTAACAGAATTGAAGAGTTAGAAAAGCAATACAATTCACTTGAAGCTGATCTTAAAAGAGGTCTAGGTGGTGAAGAAAAACAAGCCAAAACACAAGAGCTAAAAACTTTTGAAGATCTTTTAGTTAAAGGTGCTGTTAAAATGGCAATCAACCCTGAGATTAAATTGCTTCGTCAATCGGATGATACTCTTGGTGGTTATTTGTCTCCTGCTGAATATTCAAACGAAATTATTAAAAAAATTACCGAAGTTTCGCCTGTTCGTTCTGTTGCAAGAGTTGTTAGCACTACTCGTAAAGAGATTCAAATTCCATCAAGAACTGGTTTAGCCGCTGGTGGTTGGATAGGTGAATTGCAAACTGCAAGTCAATCAAACTCAACTTACGGTCAAGAAACTATTAAAGCCGAAAAAATGATGGTCTACACCGACATTTCTTATGAGCTTCTTAATGATTCTGTATTTAATATGAGAAGTGAAATTACTTCTGATATTGCCGAAGATATGGCTAGATTAGAAGGTGCGGCTTTTGTTAATGGAAACGGAGTTGCTAAGCCACAAGGTTTAATGTCTGCTTCTGGAATTGGTGAAACTAACTCAGGAAGTGCATCAGCTTTAACTGGTGATTCTCTTTATACTATTCAAGGTCAAATACCAGTAGGTTATAATTTAACTTGGATGTTTAATAGACAAACTTTACACGGCAATATTAGAACATTAAAAGATAGTTATGGTCAATATTTATTTGTTCCTAGTATTGGTAGTAAAGATATGCCGAACACTGTTGCTGGCTTACCTTATGTTTTAGCTAATGATATGCCGAATGTAGCCGCAGGCACTTTCCCAATTATTCTTGGCGATTTTCGTAAATGCTACACTATTGTTGATAATGTTAACTTTGAATTAATCGAAGATCCATACACTCAGGCAATTAGTGGTAAAAGACGATTTATCGTTTATAAAAGAACTGGTGGTAAAGTTGTTTTAACCGAAGGTTTAAGAAAACTAAAAATTTCTGCATAATTAATTTAAAAAGGAGAAAATATATATGGCTAGTAGAGATTTAAAAAATAATATTAAGATTGTAAATGGTCTTAATATTCAATCAATTACAACAAACACTACTATTGTTGGTAATGAAGTTGACACTTGGGGTTTCGAATCAACAACACTTGAAAATATGACTGGTGCAAGAACCGACGGAACTGTAACCATACTTTTACAAGAGTCTGATGTTTCGGGCACTTATAGTGGATCTGTTGCCGATGAGGACTTAATTGGATTAGAGGCTGATGCCGCTCTTTCAACTGCTCACTCTCGTGCAAGATTTGGTTATAATGGAACAAAAAGATACATAAGACCATCTATTGTTTCGACAGGAGTGACCACTGGCTTAACTGCTGGTGTTTCTGTTATTCTTGGACACCCTAAAACTGCACCCGTTGCATAACTAATTAGAGGGGGTTTTTAAGCCCCCTCTTTTTATAAATTAAATTGTTTATTATGGAAATTAAAGTTTTAAAAACCACAGTAGCTTCAAAAAATGAAACTGGCACTCAATGTTTTGAGTATATAGAAGGCGAAGTTTATGATATTTACAACGATTTAGCCGAAGTATTTTTAGCCGAAGGCTGGGGCGAAAAAGCAATTGACGATTTAGAAAATCAAGCTATTGATAATTTAGAAAATAAACAATTTAAAACAAAAAAAGTAAAAAATGCCGAGTAAGTTTCAAACCACAAGAGAATTTGTAGAATTAACAATAGCAAACGGTGGCACCACCTCCACTGCTTACGAACTTGGCGGATCTCATTTAGCTGGTGTATTAATGCCTAGTGCCTTTACTGGAATTAAATTAACTATTGAAGGCTCTATTGATGGAGTTAATTTTTATCAATTATACGGTTCAGTTTCAGGCACTGCAAAAGAGATTAAAGTAACCCCTAACAAATTTATTGAAATTGAAAGTAATTACGACAACCCTTTCAATTTTATTCGTTTAGTTTCAAGCTCTGTCGAAGCTGGCGAAAGAAAAATACAAATCATATGCAATCCATAGTATTATTAACAGATGCCACAACCGAGGTTTTGACACTTGCCGAAATCAAAACATTTTTGCGAATTGATGGCAGTGATTTTGATAATATTTTAACACCGTTTATAAAAGTATCAAGACAAATTGGCGAGAATATAACTGGCAGAGAATTTGTAGAAAAAGAATTTAAGTTGTATCTTGATAATTTTCCATTTTACAATGGTATAGAAGTAAAAAAAAGCAAACTAAAATCAATCACATCAATACAATATTACGATATAAATAACACACTACAAACATTAAGTTCTAGTGATTATTACTTTACCGACGATCAATACTACTCATCAATTTACATAAAAAAAGATAAACAATTCCCAGATACTTACGAACGAAAACAAGCTGTTATAATTACATTTAAAGCCGATTACCCTAACAGACCAGAAGCTATCAAGCAAGCTTGTTTAAGTGTTTGTGCTTATCTTTACGAAAACTCAGGTGATTGTGTAATTGAAAACAACTCTCTTTTTAAGTCTTTATTTTACCCTTACATTATACCACAAAAATTCTTTTTATGAAATGCCAATCAATAAAGAAAAATGTAAAAAAGATTTGCACTAGTGATTTTGATAAAAGAATTAAAATTCTAACTACTGCAATTATTCCAAACAATGCCCCTAATAGTTCGGCAACAGTTGGCTTTACAACAATAGCAACAGTTTGGGCGATGGTAAAAACAAACACAGCAAAAGAGTTTATAGATGGAGTTAATATTGAAAAAGGGATTAACACTGATTTTTATGTTCGCTACAACTCATCAATACCATTAGATAAGCAATTATGGATTGAGTATCAAAATATTTATTATAAAATTGTAAATACCGATAATATTGATATTGACGATAAAATTATTAGATTAAGAAGTATTGAAAAAGGCGATAAAACAATCAATGCTAATAAAAGATGATAAAAGTAAAAGAAGGTTCACAAAATCAAAAAACATTAAAATTTCTTTACGAATTGCCAGTAGAATTAACAAAAGCAATTCGCCAAGGCTTTTATACATCTGGTAAAGAATTGGTTGCAGATCTAAATAAAGATATGAAACAAGCAAAAAGTGGTAGAGGTTATAAAGTATATAAAGGAATTGGTGGCAGTAAATTAAAAAAACCTAAACTACACACAGCCTCGGCACCAAGCGAAACACCAGCGGTAATAACTGGTAAATTTAGAAAGTCAGTTGATTTTGCTGTTCGAGGCAATAGAGAATTAGAGTTTGGAGCAAATGAAAATGCACCAGAGTATGCTAAATTTTTAGAAGAGGGAACATCAAAAATGGAAGCAAGAGAACCATTTAAAAAAACTGTTATGAAAAATAAAGATAAAATTAAAAGAAATATTGATATCAGATTAAAACAAGTGTTAGGGGGTAAAAAATGAAAGGTATTCAAGTTGTTAATAGGCTAAAAGATATTTTGCCAAAATATACAAATGATTTTTCAAGTATTATTAATGCCTCATCATTAACAAGGGCAGGTTCGATAATAACTTGCACGACGGCAACTAATCACAATTTACTAACTGGTGATTATGTAACTATAAAAGGTGCAAAAGAACCTATTGCATTAAGCACAATAACTTTTTCCAATGGTATTGCCACAGCAACAGCATTGACAGATCACAAATTAAGCGATCCATCTTTATTCGCTCCACAGATTTTGCCAATTAACATTGAAATATCAGGAGCAGTTGGATTTAATGGAACTTGGGAGCTTGTAAGTGTGCCAAGTAAATTAATTTTTACATTTAAAGTAAGTGGCAACCCTTCTAATGTCAATGGCGGTTTTTTATTGCTTGATGATTACGATAATTATAATGGTTATAAACAAATAACTAAATTAACAGATACTTCTTTTAGCTATACAACAACTGGTGCAATGCAATCACCAGCACAAGGCACAATAAAAGTAAGCACAGCAACTAGAATAGCACATTCTGCAACACCGCAAAGAATACAAGAGTTTTATACAGCAGGATTGGGCGGAGTTTTACAAACTTGGCTTTATGTTGTTATGGGGCAAAACCAAGCTTATAGAAATGATACTGTCGTGGGTGACTCATCGACTGCAAAAAGAACAAATGAAGACTACTGGAACTCGGCACAGCAAAGTTTTAGTATTTATATAGTTATACCAGCAACAACATCAATTCTTGGTGGCGATATTGCCGATAATGCCAAAGCCTATTTAAAACCAATATTAAAAGCACTAGCTAATTATATTTTTGAAAGTGATTTAACTGATGAAGAGATGCAACCTTGTCAGTATGTAGGCGATGAAGCTGATGATTATATAACCGCTACTTATACACATAGATTTGATTTTGTAGTGCAAGGCTTTATTCAAGTTGGCGATACAACCGATTATGATTTAGGTGTGCCATTACAAAGGGTCGAAGGTGTATTTATAGAGCAAGGTTTAGATTATGATTTAAATACTAGATAAAATCATAGTTTATTGCCTTGCAAAAAATTAACAAAAATAAACAATATAACTATATTAAAAATTATTTTGTTATGCAAATAAAATTAAACCAAAATTTAAGAACTCCGCAAGGTCAATTACCAAAAGATGCCATCATTGAAATTAATGATGAAAACGGAGTGCCAACAGATTTATTTTGGCGAAATAGATTAAAAGATTCTGCTATTGATAACTGCATTGAGGTTATTAATCAAGTTATATCAACTCAAAAAAAAGGTAAATAATGGGACAATCATTTCCAAAAGGAACGTCTAATATTAGATCAGCATTAACCGCAAAAGATGCAGGCGACCGCTCAATTCTTTTAGTGGGTTGTATGATAAGTGGCACTGCTTCTAGCGGTGAGCTTAAAGAAGGTATTTTAAGCAAAAAAGAATTTAATGATTTATTCGGTGCAAAATCACAAATTGCAAAAGCTGGTAGATCTTTAATTGACGCTCTATCAGTTTCTAAAATTAAACCAAAAGTTTCTGCAATTGGTTTAACCGATAATGCTTCTGGTGTTGCGGCAACTGGCTCGATTGCTTTTTCAGGCACTGCTACCGCAGTAGGCACATTAACTATTTACATTGATTCAAAAATTAATGGTAAATATGAAATTGCTGTTGCTGTTGGCGATACTGCAACCGTAATTGGCGGTAAATTAGAGACTGCAATTACTGCTAATACTTATTCGCCTGTAACCGCTGTTAATACTACTGGTTCAGTTGCATTAACTGCCGTAAATAAAGGCACACAAGGTAATACAATCTCTCTTGCTATTGATGGCTCTGTTGCTGGTATAACTACAACAATAACTGCAATGTCAAGTGGTGCAACAAACCCTGTCTTGACTTCATTATTCGATCCGATTGTAGATAAAAGATTTACAACTATTGTTTATCCTGCCGAGTGGGGCACTTCTACATTATCAACATTTACCGAAGCAAGATTTAATTTAGATAATAAAATTCTCGACGGACTTGGTGTATTTTGTAAATTAGATACTTATGCTAATCTAAACACTTTTGCAGATGGATTAAACCAAAAAACACTTTGTGGTATTGCTAACAAACTAGTCTCTGCAACAAAATTAAAAGGTGGAGCTATTATTGAAAACCCCCTTGTAATTGCATCAATTTTTGCTGGTATTAGAGAATTAAGATTGTCGGTTGGTGCGAATGTTTCAAGTTTCGCAACTAATGGCGAAACAGTCGGTGGTAATTATTATGGTGGTGTTCCTTATGCCGGAACCCCAGTTTATGATTTACCTATTATTGAAAGTGGCAATGATTTTAGCGATGCTGAAGCTGATGAGCTTGCAAATAGTGGTTTAACTTTATTAAGAAACAACCCTTCTAATACAAGCATCATTATTAACGAAGTAATGACTACTTATAAAACAGATGCACAAGGTCAAGTAGATAAAACTTTTAAATATGTCAATTATTTTGATACATTAACTATTATTAGAGAATATGTATTTAACAATTTAAAAGCTGATTTAATTGGAAGACGATTAACAACTGGCGAATTGATAGCTGGTCGTGCTATGATAAATAAAGAAGGCTTTATTAACCTTATGAAAAAATATTATGGTGCATTATCAGGTTATAAAACTAATAATAATAACTATGTATTATTAAGAGCTGGTGATAGTGAATTAAAAGCTTTTGTTGATGCATTAGATCAATCAGTAGTTATAACCTTAATTGATGGCAAGATAACAGCAGAATCAATTGCTAATATCGTAACCCAAGTAAGAGAATTTATAGTTAATTTTACTCCAACATTTGAATAAATAAATTTATGGCAATATTAAAACAAGGCGATTTGGTTATCAACGGTAAGCCAATAGCTTACGAAGGTAAAGTTAAAATCGAAGCTGGCTCTATTACAAGAAATGTTTTTAGTCAAGTTAATGGTTCAAAATTAATTACTAGCGATGTTTCGACTAATATTAGCATTATCAGTGTGCCAGTAAGAGCAACCCCTGAAAATATCGAATTATTTACAAGTTTTTATAACAATGGCGACAACAACACAATTTCGTTTAGAAATCAAAATTTTTCAGGCTGTGTAATGGAAAAATTACCGCAAATTGAAGATTTAGAAGTTGTTGAATATATGTTTAAAGGCGATCCTGCAATTTAGTATGAAAGATAAAATTATTTTTGATTTACAAAATTCTATCAAAGTTCAATTTAAAGATGGTGATAAAAATTCTTTTATTGATTTAGATAAAATCTATTTATCGGCACCATCTTATAAAGACAAAGATAAAACCTTGTTGCTAAAAAAGAAGTTTATAGAAGCTATTTTTGGCATGACACAATCTTTATCAAAACAACAAGCAAGCGAACAAATAGAAAATGAAAATGGTTTGGATGCCAAGGCTATTAAGGCTATTTTATATGCAAGCCCTAATTTTGACATTGTTAGCTATTTTAAATTGTTTGCAAACTTACTATTGAATGTTGCTTTTAAAGATGAAGACATAAAACAACCTCTTACTGCTCTTGATATTGAAAAAATTAGCGATGAAGATTTTGAGGAGCTATTGGCTAAATATTTAGAGGTTTTTTTTATTGTTTCGTGGATGAAGACCTTAAAATAGGGGGCTTTACTCACAACAAGGTTTCTATTGAATCAATAATTTGTAATCTTGGATATTTTTATAAAGGCTCGGCTAGTTTTGAATGGCTCGAATTACAGCCAATAACAAAAATATTAAGACTTCAAAAAGAAGCCGAAAAAATTAACAAACAACTAGAAAAAAATGTTTAAAGTTTCATACATATACGATTTAGTTGATAACATAACCCCTCAATTAAAGAAAATACAAGCAAACCTAGAAGCTGTATCAACTACAACAAAAAGAGTGGCACAATCAATGGCTAGCTCTCTTGATAAATTAAAAGATAAATTGGATAAAATTAGCACTAAAAGTATGCAATTTGGTAAAGATATGTTTTTAAAAGCAACTTTGCCAATAAGTTTATTTGCTACAAAATTTATAAAAGATGCATCGGATTATAGCGAATCAATAAACAAGGTAGATGTTGCATTTGGTGAAGCCTCAAAAACTGTGAAAGAATTTTCATTATTAGCAGGTAAAAACTTTGGTATTGATAAAGGCACTGCCCTTGATATGGCGGCTTTATTCGGCGATATGTCAACATCAATGGGACTTTCACAAGAAAAAGCATCTACATTGTCAACAAGTTTAGTAGGCTTAGCTGGTGATTTAGCATCATTTAAAAACTTAAATATTAGCGAAGTGCAAACTGCCCTTGCTGGTATTTTTACTGGTGAAACGGAGAGCTTAAAAAGACTTGGTGTTGTTATGACAGAAGAAAATCTTAATCAGTTTTTAAAAATACAAGGTATAGCAAAAAAAATGAGCGATTTAACTCAGGCAGAAAAAGTCTTGCAACGATATAGTTATGTTGTAAAAATGACTGCAAACTCACACGGAGATTTTTTGCGAACTCAAACTGGTTTTGCAAACCAAATGAGAATTGCAGGCTCTGCCTATAAAGATTTGTCTATTCAATTAGGAATTGCAATATTACCATATGCAACTCAATTTTTAGGTGTTTTAATTAAAGGTATTCAATACTTCCAGCAATTAACCCCTCAAACACAAAAGTTTATTTTAATTGTTGCTGGATTAGTTGCTATACTTCCACCACTTGTAATTATTTTTGCCTCTCTTGTTTTTGCAGTTAAAGGATTTGCCGTTGCCCTTTTATTTCTTATAAGTCCAATAGGTTTAATAAGTGTTGCAGTTGCTGGTTTAATTGCTACTTTCCTTTTATTAAAAGACGACTTGATAATAATTAAAGATTTTCTTGTAAATACATTTGCAAGTGCTTTTGATTATGTTGCAGAAAAATTAAAAATGGTAATGGGATTGATTAATCAGTTTAGAGCCGATACTTCTATTGTTTTAGATTTTATTGGTCTTGATAAATTGTCGGAAATGGTTGCTCCAAAAATAAACCAGCCAGAACAAATTAATAAACCACAACAATTGACAGCAGGCGGTCAATTAGATGTCAATATAAAAGGTTTGCCACAAGGTTCTAGTGCAGGTTTTACTCCTCGCCCTAACAACTTCTTACCAGTTGGTGTCAATTCAGTTTTTGCGGGGTTCTAATGACGATATTTAACACAGCAAGATTGCCAGACGGGCAGTTTAGAGATGCTTTTTTCTTTTATCAAGAATCAAGTGGTAGCGGTGGTAGAAAAACACAAACTCACGAATACCCAAACAAAACCGAAAGATATGTTGAGGATCTAGGCGGTCTTGAAAAAAAATTTACATTAAATGTTTATACCGATGATAATGTAAGTTATAGTGAAAGAGACGATTTAATTAAAGAATTAGACAAAGCAGGAGTTGGCACACTAGTGCACCCTTCTTTTGGCGATTTAGAAGTTGTTGTTGTAGGCTATACATTTGCCGAGAGTATTAAAGAACTTGGTATAACTAAATTTACAATAAATTTTGAAGTTGCTTCTCAAAATGTTTTACCTACTAAAATAACTGCAACCAAAGGTTTTTTAGCACAATTAAAATCAGATATTTTAGGTAAAAATGAGAAGGCTTTTGATGCTGGTTGGAAGTCGGTAAAAAATGCCAAGGCAAAATTTGATTCAGGAGTTAAAACATTAAAAAGAACTGCAAACAAAATAAATAATGTTGCCAAACAAATACAAGGTGCTGGTGATAGCTTCGCCGATTTAACAACATCATTAAACCAGATTGTCAATAGTGCTAATAAACTAGTGCAAGCTCCGTCAGTTTTAGCATCAAACTTACGAACTTCTTTTGATAATTTAGGGGTTGCTTTTAAAAACTCAGCAGATTTATTTAATACTACTAAAAAACTATTCGGCTTTAATGAAAGCGATCAAGCTATTGTTGGCAATTCACAAACTCAACAAGATATCAAAACAAATCAAGACCAGTTAAATAATTTTGTTAATGTTGCCGTGTTAGCCACTGCCTACGATGCTTCGGTTAATATAGAATACAATAATTTACAAGAATTAAACCAAGTTATTGCCGATTTAGAAAATGGTTTTAATCAATTGCCAGATACTGTCGATAAAGATTTACGAGATGTATTATTACAAATGAAAATTGAAGCGACTAATATATTTTCACAACTAGCAATTAGCTTGCCGAATATTGCCGATTATAATGTTATTAATCCAATTAGCTTAAATACTCTTGTTTTTAAATTGTATGGTTCACTAGATTTAAAAGAGACAATTAGATTGTTAAATAATTTTAGTGATAGCTCACAAATACAAGGCAATATAAAAATTTTAACAAATGTTTAGTAATAATATTTATCTTGAAGTCGACGGAGTTAGATATGAGGGTTTTACCGATATTGCCGTTAACTCTTCAATAGAAAACTTCTCTTCTTCTTTTTCATTTACAACAACAGTAAAAGAGACTAAACAAGGTAGACTTATAAACGATATTAAACTGGGGCAAAAAGCAAAGGTTTTTATTGATAAGATATTAATAGCAACTGGCTTTATAGAAGAGCTAGAAAAAGAAGTTTCGCCAAGTTCACATTCTAAAACAGCATCAGGGCGAGATATTGGCGGTGACATAATTGATTCAGACATTATACAAAAAGCTTATAATCAAAGAAATTTTGAAAAGCTTGTTAATCTTGTTTTAAAAGACAACGGTTTTTCAATAAAAGTAATTAATAAAGTTGGTATTCTAAATTTAGAAGCAAAAGAAACGATAAAAACAGAGCAGGGGCAGTCTATTTTTGATTTTTTAGATAAGTATGCTAAAAAATTACAAGTGTTGCTTAAAATTGATAAAAACGGCGATCTTAACATTATTCGAGAAGATAATAATGTTGTTAAGAATATGCTAATAAATAATTATACAGCCGATACAAATATTCTAACATCAAGATTAAAATTATCAACAGTAGATAGATTTAATCTTATTGAAGTGTATTCACAAGGCAACAATAAAACTCACACTAAACTAGGTATTTCGCAAAAAGGCAGGGCAACCGATCCACAAATTAGAGCAACTAGAAGAAAAATATTGACAATGCATACTGCAAGTGAAAGTAAATCATTAAAAGCCCTTGCCGAGTGGAATATACAACTTAGAAGAGCCAAGGGTTCAAGATATACTTGCACTACTCTTGGCTTCTATTCTAGCAACAATACATTATGGCAACCAAACACTCTTGTAGATATTATTGATTATGATATGGAAGTTCAGGGAACTTTTTTAATACAAGGAGTGCAGTTTAGCCAAAATTTACAAGGTTCATTTACTACTCTTGATATTGTAGAGCAAGGTTCGTTTAGTGTAGGCAAAATAAATAATAAAGGCAATAATTTTGCCGACGACTTGATTATTTATTAGATAGTTTAGACAATAATTCATTATTTAATAAAATTTGTTTATATAATTGATTTTCTAGGTCTGCAACTTTTTGTAGCAATATTTGATTTTGTTTTGAGTATTGTTCATTGATTGCAATTTTGAATTCTAAAGCTGTTTTGGTTTTTTTGTATTCATCTCGCATCATATCTTCTCTTGCATACGAACTTTCTACTGTTTGTTTAAGCTCATCTATTTCATTAAGCTGATTTAATAATTTATTTTCAGGTTTTTTAAATAACCTAGTTATAATTTTAATCATAATTGTATATTTTTTTAGTTAGTTAATTATCAAAATAGTTTTGATATACATATTTTAAAACATTAAAAACAAATGTCAAGAAATTTAAGCAATTAATCCGTGATTTTTTAAAGCTGTAATTATGCTTGCAATCGCAACTCTTGATTCTGCATCTATTACCACTCCGCCAGCAGGGTTGCTAATTGTTGGTTGTTGGCTACCTACTACTTTAATGTTATTTACCTTGTAAGATAAAGCATTGAAAGATTTATCGCAGTCAGTATCACCTACAATAGTGTTTTTACTAGTGCCTGCTTTGAAGCCGTTTTTAGATACTCTATTTTTTACTTCGCTATCGCCCTCTTCTAGAATTGATTGTGTTGCTACTTCGTAAGGTATGCCGAATAGATTTGTTTTACTGCCATTGCAACCGAATAATAAAACAAGAGTTGTATCTGCTGGTTTAACCTTCGATTGTGAGCCGTAAGGGTATAGCAACAATACATCATCATAAACCTCACCATACATTGAAGTAATAGTAGCATAAGTGCCATCAGTTTTTGTAATATGTCCTTTGATAATCATAGTTTTTTGCCGTGCTATTTTAATAGAATATTTTATCTTATAATTATAAATTTTTTAAAATAAAATGGCAATAGATTTTAAACTCACACAAAAAAAAGATTACTGGGATATAGATATTGAAAACGGCGATATTGCCAAAACCGATAGTCTTGATACTGCCCTTTATATGTCTGTTTTTTGCGAAAGAAGAAGCGATAAAGTAAGCGAACCCACATTAAGAAGGGGACATTTTACCAATGCTTTTAATCGTGTTGCTGGCTACGAAGTAGGTTCTTTACTGTGGCTATATACAACACAAGCCAAACAAACTCAATCTAATTTAACAATGATTGAAACATCAATAAAAGACGGCTTAAAATGGATGATTGACGATAGTATAATTAGTAAAACAAATGTCAAAGCTACTAAACAAGATACAAAAGTTAGTATTGAAGTAGATTTAATAAATAAATTGCAAGTAAATAGTAAATATTATAATCTTTTTTTAAATTTATAAATGGCAATAGAGTTTTCAACAATCTCACAAATACAAGAAAGACTTGCAAATGCCTTAATTCTTGCCGTAAATGCAGGACAGCTCGATACAACAAAGCAAATAGATCCTAATATTAGAAACTCTTTTGCTCTTGGCTTGGTTAAATCAATGTCGGCTGGTTTTGATGAGAATAATGATAATATAAAAGAAGTTTTAAAACAACTGTTCCCACAAACTGCAACTGACGACTATTTAGAATTATGGGCTTCTTGGTTTGGTATTACTCGTAAAGATCCCGTCAAAGCCGAAGGTTATGCTGTATTTACTGGGGTTGCTTCTACGACAATTCCTACTGCAACTGCAATACAAAAAGCCGATGGCACACAATACGAAACACAAGCAAGTGCTACAATATCAGCTCAAACAATAGGTATAACAACATTGACTAGAAGTGGCACTACTGCAACTGCAACAACAACTTCTAATCACAATCTAGCAACTGGTGTATCTGTTACTATTGCTGGGGCTTCTCAAACCGAATATAATATCACTGCAACAATTAATGTTATATCAAACACTCAATTTACTTATACAATAAGCGGATCACCTGCAAGCCCTGCCACTGGCACAATAACTGCAAGCTTTACAACTGCTTTTGTTTATATAAAAGCTCTTGATTATGGTGTAAATGGCAATTCTGCTGGCGGTTCGCAATTATCTTTAATAAGTCCAATAGTAAATGTTAATGATAGTTGTTATTTAAGTTATGATGGCTTGACACTTGGTTTAGATGTTGAAACAGACGATGAGTTAAGAAGTAGATTAAGTGAAAGATGCTCTAATTTTACTGCACCGTTTACAGCTTCTGGATTGCCTGTATTTATCAAAGAAAAAATTGCTGGTATTACTAGGGTATGGGTTCAAACTGCAACACCATCGGCTGGTTATGTCACCATCTATTTTACTCGTGATAATGATACAAACATAATTCCAACAGCCTCACAAGTAAATGCTGTTAAAAATGCAATTATTGATTTTGACACTGGAATTAAACCTGCGAACACTCCCGATAATTATGTTGTGGTATCTGCACCAACTGCCGTGCCAATTGCAATAACATTCGCAACATTAAGCCCTAACACTGTGGCTATGAAAACTGCAATCACAACAACACTTACTGATTATTTTAAAAGCCCTGCAATTAATGTAGGCGACGATATTACAGTAAATCAAGTAAATGCTTTAATTTATGGTGTTATTGATGAAGACGGCAACTCGCCAACTTTTACATTATCGGCACCATCAACCACAACAGTAGTGAGTGATTCACAATTAGCAACCCTAGGAACAATAACTTATCCATAATGTTAAAAGATAGAACACAAACACAACAAGCCGATATTTTAGCACAATATTTAAGAGACGATAGTCTGCACGAAGCTAAAAATAGGGACGGCTCAACATTAAGAAAAATATTGCTAGGCTTGGCTAGTGAGTGGTTAAATTTTAGAAGTAAAATAAACGAAGTTTCTAACGAATACAACCCTCAAACAACAACTCAATTGATTGAAGAGTGGGAAGCATTTGTAGGCATTCCTGACGATTGTATTCCAGTAGCTTCTACAATAGAGCAAAGAAGGTTAAATGTTTTGTTAAAATTAGCTGGTATCAATGCAACAACCGAAAAACAATTTAAAAATGTTGCATCTATACTTGGTTATAATATTCAAGTATCTAACGGAGTGGCAACATCAACATTTCCATTGACATTGCCGTTTTTGTTAATTAGCGAAGCATCAGCACCATTTACAATTGTAATTACATTGCCTGCTTCTATAAAGCCAAATGGTTTTCCTTTAACATTTCCATTTACTTTAACATCTCAACAACCAGCAATTTTAGATTGTTTATTTAACAAACTAAAACCAGCAAACACTCAATTATTTTTTAGGTATTCTAATGCTTTATAATTTTAATTTAAAAAACTATGTCTGATTTTAACACATCAAAAATAGATGGCAACACGATAGCGGCGATTGAGTGGAATCAAGTTGCTGATTTAGATAATTTTATTATTAGCTCTGGTCAAACTCCATCTACTTCTAATTTAGAACAATTTGGTATTGGCTCTGCAAGATATTCAAGTGGCGGTCAATTCTTTACTGATTCAGGCACCGCTAATGCTTATGTATTAAGCCCAGTTTCGCCTTTCAAGTCTCCTGTATCAAGTGGTGCTGGTGAAGGGTATTTTAACGGAATGATTATTCGCTTTCGTGCTGGCAATGCCAATAGCGGAGCTTCAACAGTCAATGTCAATGGTACTGGTGTAAAAAATCTTAAAAAAGCCAATGGAAACGATGTTGTGACTGGTGATATTTTAACAACTGTGGATGTTGTTTTTAGATATGATGGCACTAACTTTATTAAACTAGAAGGTGTTAACCCAGCAACAAAAACAATTTACGGTGTTTCTTATATTGACAATAAAGTTTCTGTTAGTAATAGCACATCTTCACCAAACGATACAATAGATTTTGGAGCTGGAACTTATATAACATTATCTGGCAATCAAATTTATTTACCTGCAATTAATAAAAAAATTCAATCTAGTGGATCTTGGACTGCTGGCACTGGTCAAAATGGATTAGATACAGGGGCAAGAGCTGTAAGCACATTTTATAGAACTTATGTTATTCAAAATAATTCTACACAAGCCTATGACATTGTTTTTTCAACTTCTTATTTATCACCAACAATTCCAAGTGGCTATACAAATTTAGGTTTATTAGATTATGCCTTAATTCGCACAAATGCATCTAATAATATTGCTCCTGCAAAATGGGATGCAAATGATAAAAAACTTGTATTAGGTAGCAATGAATCAATATTAGTTTTTTCATCCACCGCAGGAAGTGGCAATGCTACCATTGTAAGCACAACTGAACCTTTGGAGTTTGATATTCAAATGTATTTATCAACAACTGGAGCAGGTGGATCTGATTTATATTGTTATGGTAGCGAACAGTTTAGTGGTACCACATTGGATGGTGTATTAATAGCCACAAATAACGGATATCAAACTGCAGGCAGTGGTTTAGTTTATACATCGGATGGAAAAATTTATTGGAAAAACTTTTCAACAACAGGCGGAGTTTCGAATCAAGCTTGCAGAATTAAATCAATCAAAATTAGGAGTTAAAATGATATACTATAACATTATTAATGATGAAAAAGTATTTTTTGAAAGCGATATTATATTTGCTAACTACGAAGCCACTCTAGCAAATGAAAAAGAGCAAAAAGAATATTTTTTTAAAAAAGCAAAACAATCAAAATTTGCCGAAATAAAAACAAAAAGAGATGAAGCTTTAAATAGCAATATTATTTTTAATAATCAAGAATATAAAGGCACTGAAAATGCAAGAACTTTATTTTGCACTAGATTTAATTTAAGCATATTTCCTATTGAATGGAGACTTGCTGATGATATAACTTGGGTTATTTTAGATAAAGAAAAATCAACTAGTTTAGCAAATGCTTTTTTTAATAATAGTTCTAGTGTATATCAAAAAGAAAGTTCTTTTTTAACAACTTTAAACAATGCAATAACTATTGATGATGTTAATAACATTATTGTAAATTATTAAATATGTTTTCAACTACACTTACAAACAATAGAATTATTAATGGAGCGGTAGTAAAGTATAAAACCGAAGGTAAAATTTTAACTTTACAAATAGAGGGCAATCATCTTATTGCACTTGATACTTATTGCAAAATAAATATTACTGGACTTATTGTTGTTAATGATGGAGATAATAATGATATTTTTAATGGCACTAAAATTTTTGAAGCTGTTAGTAGCACTCTTCTTGAAACAACTATTACTTTATCGGTAGTTTATAATAATATAAATTTACAAGTTATTAGTGGAACTCCTGTTGTTACTACTGCTAATGAAAGCTGGATTATTAATGTAAGTAATACTAAAAAATATAATTTTAAATTAATAAATTCTGCAATTGAAAATTTTAATGGAGCATTAATAGAGGTTTTT